>OGDN01002341.1_pt1 | contig 25001 bp, 26 predicted proteins | sample 1570271 | NCBI WGS metagenome assembly OGDN01 (sample SAMEA4384481, study PRJEB24528) | human gut metagenome | reverse complement strand
CTTTATTTTCGTTTCAAACTATACGCTTTTTAGGAAAACACAGGGTGTTCTCCCCTGTGTTCACCACTGTTTCCGATATTCTCTTGGACTGATTCCTTCTACTTTTCGGAACATCCGACTAAAATAGTTTGCATCTCCCATGCCGGCCGCAACGCCTATTTCATCCACTGTCATATCTGTGAAGCGAAGCAGCTGCTTGGCTCTGGTGATTCGTTTTGAAATCAGATAGTTGTTGACTGTTGTTCCGTAAGTCTCTTTGAAGATTTTGGACAGGTAGAACTTATTGATAAAGAACTTTTCTGCCAACTCTTCCAACATGATTTTCTCTGTAAAGTGCTCGTCTAAATACTCCTTCACGGCTGCCAGTTCCATTCTCTTTCGACTTACCGTCACGCTCTCTGGATGCCATGATTGCTCCATTAGAAGGGTCAGCAAAGTGCCCAATTTTTCATTGATTCGCATGTCCCGGATGTAATCGGAAGCCGCCGCCAGATTATAAAGTTCTGTAAGTAAATCCGTAAACGGCTTGATATCCGCTGGGTGAAACGCAGGCCGGCCGCCACGCTCTTTGTACTTCTCATACACAGCTGGAAGGGATGGTGCGTAGAAGTGGCACCACTGAAGCGACCACAGATTGTTAGATGTCGAATGGCTGTAGGCTTTTCGGCAGTCAACAAACACGCAATCGCCGACCCCCAGTTCATAGTCCACACCTTCGTATTTCAGTTTTCCCTTCCCAGATAGAACTACAAAGCACAAAAAGGAAACCAAGTTGGTTCGGGTAGATGTATGTGGATGGATTGCCTGCAGGGAGCCAACTTCTTGTAGGTGTAAAAGAGATGTGCGGGCAAATGACGATGGAGTATATAGGATTCGAGAAGACTGGACAGAGGATGACTGTGGATTGAATAATTCTTTCATCTTCTCGTCCCCCCTTCCCCTTCTTTCCATATTGCTGGTTTTGCCGGACCAATGGGCTTTCCCCTCGCCCTTTGGATTCCCTCAGGCATCCTTTTCTAAACCTTTTTTAACTCCTTTATATAGCCGCTTTGTTGAGTACAACGTTGCAGCGGTTGATACCCTATTTGAAGAGCCACTCCATCCATATTCCCAGATTGCAAATAAAATCTTTTCTTTTGTAGGTTCGGATCACTTATATGATAATGCTCACGCTCCCATTTCATGAACCCGCCGCCATTCATATCTCCCTTAGATTTCAGAGTCCTTCTCCTGAAGTTCTGTTCTTATAGTCCTGTACACATAGATTACTTTGCCACATTCTCTTACTGATCCTCAAATTTTTTTCTTCACTTTCCATACAACTTTATAACTGCTAGAAACAAAAATTAAAAATTTACACAACAAAGGATTCACTTTTTTAATTAATGCATCTTTTCCAAACAATACTTCCTTATCATTTACAATAACCTCGATAACAAGTCTGAAAAATCGAAATAGTTAACATCCGATTCAGAACAGGAAAAATCCAGCGATAAAAACAAAGGTCTTTTTATCGCTATTATAATACCAAGAATACCGCTTCTTTTTCCTGTTATTCATTTTCACTATACATACTTTCTATTGCCTGTTTGATTTTTTTTGTCCAATTGTGATAATCGAATTGCCTTTCAACACATTCCCTTGCTTTAGAGGAAATCTCTATATACTCCTCTTCAGAGAATGACATCGCTCTTCTAATAGCTTTTGCGCAGGAATTAGCATCACATCCTTCAAAAACAACACTATTAACGCCATCTTTCAAATAGTACTTCGTATAATCGCCCACTCTACTTACCACTGGAACGACACCGTAAGTCATGACTTCCGGCACCTTACTGGGGAAATTTGACAAAGTCATTTGATTAGTATCTCTAGCAAGTAGCAAAAAATGCATATTCTGATAGAGAGAAATCAAGTTTTCATATTTCATCCAGTCATGCAGTATTACACTATTTTTGATTTTTTCGTACTCAAAGCCATTTAAGATTGACTTGATCTGATTCTCTGTGACTCCTGTAAAATGAAATTCAAGTCTTGACAGTTCTTCTTTGGTCAATAACGCCAAACCATGAAGCATTTCCGGCAATGCATCTTTCATCATTCCATTTGCTGGCAAAATGAATCTGCACACATCCATCTTCTTGGGAACAAATGGAAACTCAGTTACATCTGCCATTATTGGCAGTACTAAAGCAGGCGTTTTAGGAAACTGATTCCTGATATGGTAACTTATCGGAAAAAGTAAATCATGGTTCGCATTAAGTTGAAATTGAACTTCTCCTTTTTTCGCTTCTCTTGGCGTTTTATATTGTTCTACGCCAAACCATTCTAATGGATATCCAATCGTCTTAAATTTGTACTTTTTCTTTAATCGAAACAATGTACTTATAGCAGGTAACGAGGTTGGTGCAATTAAAATGTCATCTGAAGTCAATCTCAATTCGGCAATTTTTCCTGCCAAAACGAATGGAAATAATCGCCCATTCATCAAGCGTCTGATATAAGAGAATTTACTTTCCCAACGGATGTTACGAACTGTAATGCCACCGATAACGTCACCATCCGAAAGTTTAAACTCGGGATTCAAAGCACTCATTACTGTCACGCAAAATCCTTCCTCTTGCAAGGCTTTTGCTAGGTACTGCACATAATTTGCTGTTGCATTTCCTCTTGGATAGCTAAACCAACCCAAAATAAAAACTCGTTTCATCAATACATAACATCCTTAATCTTTTTTATGAATCTTGCAGGATTTCCAGCCCAGATTTCGTTAGCAGGAATATTTCCAGCAACAACCGAACCCGCACCGATTACAGAGTTTTCTCCTATATGAGTTCCTTTCAATATAATGGAGTGCCCGCCAATAAATGCTCCATCTTCAATTATGATACGCTTTGTTTTTGTTCTTGTGATATCAGCGGTATCACCAAATCTAAACTCCGCTTCAATTGGGTGGAAATCCGTATCATATATCTTGCACCCGGCTCCAATAAAAACGTTTCTTCCTATGTTAACGCTTTCCGCTACTGTAATCGCTGTATTGCTAATGCCAGAATTATCACCTATCGAAAGCACCCCCCACGCATAATTTGAAGATATGTTCTATCATTTCCGCCAATAGGGTTTGTCCAACTCGCACTATTTATTCTAGTCCCCACCCCGATACGGATTTTTCCCTCATTTCGAATAAAAATTCTTCCAGAAACCAAAACCGATCGATCAAATTCCACCCCATTAATCCACAAAACCACTCTATTTATTATATTATCAAATTTCCTGTGATATCCATCCAGTTTGTACATTATCTTTCGGTTAATTATTGAGGCGTTCATATTTTCCCTTTCCTTTTAGCCATAAAGCCCTTCAAAATATCCATGATATAACCAAAGCTATCATTTTTCAAAAGGATTGAACATAGCACATAAATTGCTATACCAATTGCCACTTGCAAGGGAATCAAAACAACGTCAGGTAATCCAATGTTTCCAACCTCTAAAACAATTAAACACATTACAAAAGAAGAGAAAAATGAAGGTGCCAAATCAAAAAGTTGTTCGTGAATCGAATAGTTTATCAATCCCTTATTCGGGATAATATTTATCAACATTGAAATGATAGCAAATAGCACGTTAGAAGCCGCCATTGCTTTTACACCAAACGGTATCGACACAAGAATCAAGAAAAATCCAATTATCTTCTTGTAAATCTCCAGTTTCAATGCCAAATCACTGCGTCCCATTGCCTTAATCACTTGCCAGTTAGCAGTTTGAACCGGCTGACAAGCCCAGTACATACAAGCCATATACAAATATGGAACGCATGGAATCCATTTCTCTGTCAGAAGCAACCGAATCAATGGCTCACCAATTCCTATTATTCCTCCCATTACAGGAAAAATAACAAATGCAGCCACCTTCATCGAACGTCTAGTAATTGCCTTTAATCTATCTGGTTCATTATTACACTGTGACATTGCAGGAAAAATCACTGTACTAATAGCCGAATTCACATTGGTTATTGCTAAACTAGGAATATGGTTTCCCTTATTATAAAAGGCCAAATCTAAAGTGGAATATTTTTTCCCGATAATCAAACTTCTTAATTCGTTATATAATGTATTGATCAAGCTGGCAGCTGTCAATTTCCAAGCATATCTTATCAACTCTTTTGCAGAACTCTTGCAGAACACCAGACTCGGCTTCCATTTGACCGTAAAAAACATCACAATAGTAGCAACACACGAATTACTCATATACTGTGCAACAAGTGCCCAGACGCCAAACCCTTTATATGCCATGAAAATGCCAAGTACTCCCGAAAGTATTGTCCCCCCTAATGTGGAAAAAAAGAATTTCTTAAACTGCATGTTTTTTTGTACATAGGCCCGCTGGATGGAATTGATGCTGGCTATGGGTAATTTAAGAGCGAGAACCCTAAGTACTAACGCTAACTCAGGCGAATCATAAAAAGCTGCGATCAGCGGAGATGTAATATATAGTACGCAATATAAAAATACCGAAACTACAAGACTACAATAAAAAACTGTAGTAAAATCTTCATCAGTCGCATTCTTTCTTTGAACAAGAGCTTCTCCAAAGCCATTAGTAACAAATACATTTGCAATGTTGATAAACACCAACACCATTGTAATTGTGCCGTATTCTTCTGGCATTAGTAATCTTGCCAGTATGACTGACAGTACAAATGAAATTGCCTGCGCGCTAAACTGTTCTCCAAACGCCCATATCATTCCAGAAAACACTTTTTTCTTTATTCTGTTATCATGACTTTCCATACCTGCTATCATTCACTCTCTTTCTGTTATTTTTCTTGTATTAGCATAGGTTCTACCAGCAAGCATATATGAAATAATGCACCACATATCAATGGATAGTGAAAAATATACTGACAAGCCCAGCATCGCAAAAACAAAATGAAGTATTCCTATTGCCCGAAAAAAAGCCTCTCTTCCACACTGTATAGCCACTACTATCGGCTTAATCAAAAAATACAGGAACAATGCTGTTACCAATATTCCATAGCGGAAGCAACTAAATATTACCTGATTATCGATATACTGATAATTACTCCACATAAGGAATCTATATGAGGCATTGTATCCCAAACCAGATATTAAGCTAGATAGAGGAATCTGCTCAAAAAATGTTTCTAATTGCGATGATCTTGTTGATTCACCCAAGCGTGCAATCAGACTCCCTACTAGATCTGAAGAAACTAAGTTAATGACAATAAGGACTAAAAATACTACGCCTACAGTCTTTAAAATGTTTCGTATAATGTGTGTTGCACGCCTTTGTACAATGTAGTACATCATGAATAATACAATCGTTTGCACAGCCCAACTTCTGCTATTAGTGATAAAAGATGTTATTAAGCAAAGGGGTAAGGTTATTTTCCAATATAAGCGCCTTTTGAAATCTTTTTCTTGATATAAAGCATATACAATCAGGAAAAAACCATTATTGAAGGAATATAGTATCGGCCCCGAGGAAAATTTAACACCAAAGCTATACCCAATATCCATGCAGAACATAAGGAAATAAACCATCGTAAACGCCAGAAATACTAGTCCATACACCTTTGCTGTCTTTTGCAATAATTTCTCAGCTTTATCATCCATTCCAATAAAATAAGCTAGAAAAACCAAATACATCATTGGGGTACCAGACTGAAAAAGTAAGGTTTGCGTATCTGTTAACTGAGAAACTGTATACAAATGAATGAAGGAAGCAAAAAGGAATATGGTAAATAGAAGCATATCGATCTGCGATATGTTCTTTTGTTTAAATTGTAATAGTAATTCATATAATCCAAGGATTAGTATGAGCAGTAGGTATACAAGCCTTAGGTTATTCACAGTATGTGTGTATATTGGCATCATTCCGTATTTTGAATTTGAAAATGTCCACTCTCCACCCATATATGACATTACAAAGTAAACAAAATACAGGAAGAAAATAATTCGTATCGGCAGTTTTCTATTCAAATGTATTTTCATTCATTTCTTTCCTTCGTTGATTTTCTCAATCCACTGTCTCCACTCAGAAGATATTTTTTCAGGAGAATGTGTAGCTAAGATTTCTCTTGCCTTATTGCCTAATTTATTTCTTAATTTATGATCCTCGTATAATTCCGTCATTGCCTGCAACAGTTCCTCTGAATTTCCTACGGATACAAGCAACCCATTAATATGATCCTGTATCAGTTCCGCAGACCCTCCAATAGGACAATCCGTAGAAATACACGGCAAACCAACAGCCATTGCTTCCATCAGTGCATTCGACATACCCTCGTAATCAGATGAAAGCACAAAAACCGACTTGTCAGAAATAAGCTCAATTACATTTTTCTGATTGCCAGGCAAAGTCACTGCACCTTCCAAAGACAATGATTGAATTTGATTTTCCAAATCTTCACGTAAATGTCCTTCACCATAAATCGTCAAAGTGCTATCGCGAAATTTATCATGAAATTGCTTAAACGAATTTATCAGAAGAGCAAAGTTTTTTTGCGGCTCAAGGCGTCCAACTGATACGATTTCAAACCCTTTCTTATCACCATCTACGGCTTGCTCTACTGCAACTTTACTAATCGGATTATGTATGATACAACTTCTTTTTTGAATAGGCTTACAGAAGTATTCCTGTGCTTGCTTTGTTTGAAAAACAAACGCATCACAAAAAGGGTATAAAACTGTGCGTAGCCATCTATAATACTTTTTTCTTGGCATAACGCGTGGATTATTTCTTTCCGAAACAATTAATTTCCATGGTGCTCCCATACTGGCTAAAATAGAGAGGACATTAATCTCTGTCAAAAAGGACACTACAACTTCAGGGGCAATTTCCTTAAGTTTTTTACGAAGACTGCATGAGGCATCTAATATATAGCGGATTCCCCGCTTATCTTCTTTAATAATATGAACCCTAACACGTTTATCCAGTTCATAATATATAGTATCATTAAACAATATGAGATCAATTTCATCCTTTTGCGACACAAAGCAATTTGCAAGGTTCGCAATCACACGCTCTGCTCCACCTGAATTTAAGCTTGCAATAACAAACGCTATTTTCATCGTCTTATCCTACCTTTCCGAGTATATTTCTGCAAATAGCGCAGACACTTTCTTTATATCATATCTTTCGGCTATAATTTGATTATACATTGCCATATTTTTTCTTTCATGAACAGAGACGATGCAATTGGCCCATTCCTCAGGCGGCAATTCCAAATCAAGAAACCGAATTAGATCTGTTTGCGCAATTGTTGGGGTAATCGTTGATGAGGCGATGCAAGGTAGTCCATTTGCTTGCGCTTCCAGCAAAACAGTTGGAAAACCCTCATATAAAGAAGGTAACAAAAACAAGTCAAACATGCTCATCAGTTTGCTTGCGCCTGAAATTTGACCGACTTGAATTACATGATTCTGCAATCCGAGTTTTTCAATCTTTTCGTCAATCTCAGCACGAAGAATTCCATCGCCTACCAGAACTAATTTATATGTTTGATCAAGCTTTAAAACCTCTGCAAATATATCCAAAAGAAATGTGTGGTTTTTTGGGGGCTGAAAACGTCCAATATGGCCAATTATTTTCTCGTCTGATTGGATATTCCACTTTGAACGCTCCTGCAATCTAACTGATTCATCATAGGCGCTTAATTCACAGTCAATGGGCAGCGGAAGTACTTTTGCTTTTCCTGCATGTTTTCCAAACATCCATTGAGCTGCAAGTTCGGAGCAAGCCTGAGAATCTGTTACAGCCCACATAAACAAAGTGCGCATAGCCTTCTGCCGCCACGTACTTTGACCAGACGTATTATGACTGAACAAACAAACCTTTTTTGCACCTGCTAGTCTTGCAATAACTGCCGGAAGTCCATCCTGCGCATCTGTTGCATGGATCTGAACCACATCGTACTTCTCTTTTCGGATCAGTTTAAACAACTCTGTGCAATATTTTACAGGGTGCTTCTTCCGCCGCCCTACGTTGAGAATACGTCCACCTAACTGTAGAACTTCTTCTTCATAAAACCCACCTGAATCGCCAGACAGGTAGAAATCAAATTGAAATCTGGAACGATCGATATTCCGAAATATATTCATTATCATGGTTTCTGCACCGCCAAGATTCAGCGCACCCACGATATGCAAAACTTTAGTCTTCTCCATTGCGTTCACACTTTGCTTCCTTTGCTAAATATCCCCAATTTGTCAGTTCTCCCTGCTCTGTTTTTTTCTTCAGCAACCCGCCATTAAATTCATCCTTATAAGACAGTTTCCAGAAGTCTGCTGTTTGAATGGCCTGATTCCATTTATTTTTATCATATGGCTTGTTCATTTCGTGAAGCATCAGCCACAATCCGGTCTGGTTGACCGCAATTTGTTCATATTCTTTTCGTATCTCCGGAAAATGTTTACATGCAATAGCAATAATATAGTCAATTAGAAGATACGCCACAAGAGAGTCGTATTTCTCCCAATACTGTGAAAAAGCTTCAGACATAAAAGAAAACAACTTCGATCCTTGTTTATCCCCAATTAAAAAGCCCGTCCATCTACCCAATGTCAAGGATCTGGGTGTTAGAAAACACTTTGCTGTAAACAATTCGGTCACCGGCTTCAAATCCATTTTCTTATTGCAGAAGACCGTAGCATCGATCCAGATTCCACCGTATTGTTTAAGAAGTTCAGCGCGAATAATGTCCGAAAAATGAGTCAGTGTTATTTTCCCATTCTCCATCTTTTCAATAATATGTTTTGGCAGATCAATGAATTGCTTCCAGTTATCTTTCGTAATAACAGTATATTGGAAGCCCTTGGAAACCATATTTTCTCGCTGACTTTTCAGACAAACTTTTACAATTTCCGGCGCTCGCTCCAATCCCTGCCACCATAAAGTCCAAATGTGACTACCTTCACTCTTCGGCATTGTTGCATCAGGGATTTCTTTGTACTTTAGAATCAGATTTGAAAATTCTTCTTCTAGGAAATCAAACACGAACTGCTCATAACTTGCAAATGATTTCATTCGTAATAAGTAACATTTCAAGGCAAACGGACAGCCGAATGTGTTTTTTATAGATATAAATTCGTCAATTCTTTTTTTAATGTTCATACTGCACGATCTTTCATTTTTTATTGTCTGTGCGGTAAAATCTATTTTCTAAGCATCACTCTCTCATGCTAATGCGGGAAGTTTAATGTAGTCACCCAACAAATCGCGATAGCACTCCTGCTCTATCTCGTCAAATCCGCTTCCATCGAAAAAAGTCAACTCTCCAAAATACACCTTATCATGTATGCAGTAAAAGTCCACTCTCAACTGCGGAATTCCAGCAGCAAGTATTTCCGCTAACTCTTTCATTTTCTCAATATTATTGGGAACGTCTGGTATCGTTTTTGCATTGGGAAATCCCCAAATTAAATCGAGATGACGATTTTTCTCATCAAAATAATCTCCTGTTGTTGCTCCTTTACGGCGATCTGTTGTAACTAAGTAAAGTTTAACTTTTCCATCAAAACAATACAATTTATAGTCTCGCAGTCCACCATTTATTTCATTATAAGTATCCTTATTCGATACCTCTACTTTATCCTTTCTGCGGGGCAGAACTTTCAGAGTACTTGCTTGCCCCCCCCGCATTAATCCAATCTCCCATTTGATAATTCCACTCTTCTGGATGGACTTCTGCAAATCCACTACAGTGATAGAATGTTTGCTCTCCAACGTATATTTCCCCGCCAATTTGGTAAAAATCAACTCTAAGGTGCTTTATTCCCTTAGCTAACTCTGCAGCATACTCTTTCATTTCTTCAAATCGTTCGGGTTTTTGTGGGATCATATCCGGATTGGAATTCGGATCTTTCATCTTTATTGGCAACCGTTTAAAATCCATATCAAAAAAGTCTGTTCTAGGATCATCAGCTTTATCTTTTGATACATATACAATTCTAGGAATCCCATCAAAGCAAAAAAACTTGTAGTCCGTCAATACGCTACTTTCAGTATTGTTTTCATCTTCACTCATATACTTTTCCGCAATAATTCTTGCCGGAACATTTTTATAGGGCCACTCTCTACCAAACCAGTAAAAATTACGCTTCAAGCTATGCTCAATCTTTTTTCGCGCAGCTTCCCTATCAAATTTACTTTTATCTGTACAAATAACAAGTCCCCCTGAATCATGGGTGCATTTCAGCACAAACTGATCCGGAAGTGCATTGAAATCTATCTCATCAAAATGATTCCATACTCCTAATGTGGGAATGATATGTTCTTCACCGATACGTTCTGCTACATATTTTTTCGCTTCATATTTATCCACCATAGTAGTATAAACATCCTTGCGATCGTGAAGCTTCAGCCACTGTAACTTTTCATTAAATGTTTTTGGATTATTTAGATCAAGCTTTTTACCAAGCGCAATTCTGTAGACAAATTTCAGATATGTTTCATCATCCATCCACTTAAATGTTTCCGGATAGCGATGAAGTACTTTTAGAAACAATTGTCGTGGTTCTTTGATCTCTTTAATAATATCACTGTATTTCATTTTGATTTCTCCAGCAACTCAATATACTTATTCTTTAGAACTTTTGCATTTTCCTGAATATCAAATCCTGCCTCGATAAAACGCTTTTGGATGTCTTCTTTTGTATTCTCTCGGTCATTGAGGGGGGTATGCAGGATCCGATCTGCCCAGTATGCCGGGCCGTTTTCCAAAGGTAAATAGAACACTGTATCCATAATACCACATTCTTTGGTTATGACATCCGAAATCAGGGCTGGGAGACCGGCAAGCTGCCACTCCAACACCACATTGGGCATTCCCTCAAACAGTGAAGGAAATACCATAATGTCCAATGCCTGAATCCAGTTCTCCACATCAGATTGACGCCCCAAGAAAATAACCTTATCCGTCAGGCCTTTCTGCCGCACCATTTCCTCAATTTTGCCACGATCTTCTCCCTCGCCAATCAGTACCAGCTTATATTGCCCCGAATGCTGACAGACTTCTTCAAAAATATCAATCAGGAACGGATGATTCTTCTGTCTGTGGAACAATCCAACATGCCCCAAAAGGATCGTGTCCGCAGAGACCCCCAGTTTTTTCCGGTAACATTTCCGAACCTCTGGCTTAAATAGAAATCGGTTAATCTCCTTTCCATTATTCATCACCGTAAACGGACGATTGCCGAAAAGCCATTTACCTGCCTTTTCACCGCATGAAAAACCATCGGTGTAGGTGGCATACATCAATGGACGGAGTAACTTATCAGCTTTTGTGTGTTCGCAAAAAGAATTTCTGCTGTGGATAATACGCACCTTGCAGCCAGCCAGATATGCCGCCGTGGTTTCAATAGCCAAGGTTGCACTATTTCCGTGTGCATGTAGGATGTCATACTTTCCACGTTTGATGATTCCTATTAGCTGCACAAAGTATTTTGCAGGACAGGAATCCCGATTTTCCAGCGGATAAACCGTACATCCGATATCCTCAAAGCTTTTTTTCATTTCCTCATTGGTGCCCCGGGCAGATACAATACCTATCTCCATACCGCTTCGATCCATAGCTCTATAATAGTTCAGAACCGAATTGGTAATCCCGTCAAAACACAGTTCACCGGTCAACACTACCAAAACCTTCATCTGGTTGCCTCACTCAACACGCGATGCTCCCTGCGCTACGGAAGCACGCATTGTATAATAAATTCCGGAGAAGTTTGCCTTGAATCTTGCAACTCCCCAGCCCATTAAGTAACACAATTTCTTGCTTTTCATTCTAATAGGAATACTCAAAATGGCTATTTTTTTTGATGCATTCAGTGCATTTCTTTTCGCAAATTCCGTATACGGATCGTCAATAATCTTCTGTAATTCCTGATATTTTTCTTTCTTTGTAATCTGCTGATTGGCAACAGTTTGCATAACACACTGTACCAAACGTCCCATATGATAGTCAGCCAACTGTCCCATAGTATTAGCATCCTGAATTCCCCAGTGTTTATAGACTTCCAGTGTATGGGCGATATGGTCACGTTTTTTCTGGTTGAGGAACTGATTGTAGACCAGCTCCGAGTCGGTTCCCTGTCGAGACCGATAGTAGTGGTAGAAAGGCTTGCTGACCATGGATACCCGTTCCACATCCATCAAAATATCCATATTAAAATGGTGGTCTTCAAGCTTGGTGTTGCGGAACTTAATATTATGTTCTTTAAGGTAGGAAATGCTGTACAACTTGTTCCATGGTACCGTCAGAATTGTGCGGGTCAGATAGCGAATAGCATTCTCCCGGAACTCCTTCTGCTCGTAATCTTTGTCATCTGGACAAACAGCATAGCTTTCATTACGACCGTTTACATAATAATCCATAAAGTAGCCCGCAACCACATACTGCGCATTGTGTTCTTTTGCTCTGCTGTACATGGTCTCCAGCATATCTGGTAGAACCCAGTCATCCGAATCAATGAGGTTGAGATATTCGCCCTGAACCAGTTCCAATGCGCGGTTTCTTGCCTCTGCAATGAACACATTCTTCTCGTTGTGAATAACACGAATTCGAGAATCTGCCTGAGCATAGCGGGCAATTACATCCCCGGAACCGTCAGTAGAACCGTTGTCAATAATCAGAAATTCAAAATCACTAAAAGTCTGATCCAAAATGCTCTGAATAGCTTTTCCCACATACTCTTTTGTGTTATAAACGGGCATTACAACCGAAATTGCGGGCATATTTTTTTCCTTTCTCATCGCATTTTCTCACAGTAGTCCATAAAACTCATCAAGTTCAAATCCTTCTCGCTGATAATCAGATTTTCTTTTCCCCCAATCAGCTCAAAAGGCCACTCGATACCAATATCCGGGTCATTGTACATAATACCGGAATCGCCTTCGCCATAGAAAACTTCGGCGCACTTATAGCTGACCACAGAATCCTCTATGACCAGATATCCATGGCCAAAGAACTGCGGCACCAGCAGCATATTGGTGTTTTCGCCTGTCAGGCGGAAACCACGCCACTGACCAAAAGTGGGAGAATCCGGGCGCAGATCAACGATAACATCATAGACATGACCCGAAATGCAGCGCACCAGCTTAGCCTGCTGCTTCACCAACTGAAAGTGGGTTGCCCGGATAACGCCGCGCTTAGAAATTGTATAGAACACTTCCTTCAGATCATGGTCAATCCCATTTGCCTTGAACGTATCCACATTGTAGTCCTTGATTAGGCCGCCACGGTTATCCGTTGCATAGAAAGGCTTGATCAAATACGCACCCTTCAGATCAAGTTCCTGAAAATCAAATTTTTGTACCATCATTTTTCACCTAACAATATAAACTTTAATACTTTATTTTTTCTAACGATTTTCGTAATAATGTCTGCAAACAGCAAGGCAAACACCGTCAGGGCAATCACCCATATATGATAAGGAATCCCACAAGAGCCAAGTTTTCGATAACGCGTAACACCTGGGGTCTGAACAAAGTATGAAAACACATAGATACACATACTGTTTTTTCCGAGACGCTGAAGAATATTGGCCAGCTTTCCCTCACACTCTGCACAAAGGATGCTGACAGCAATCGTCAATGCTATGCCAGAAACCGCCGCGAGATATTTAAAAATAAACGGAAATGCAGTATTCGGACGTATTTTCAATATTAAAGTCTGTACTAGAACGATGCCGACCATTAGTAAAGCCTTCGTTGATGTATTATATTTATGAAGGGTGTTCAGTTTATCTATATTCTTCCCCATCAGCATTCCCAAAGAAAACCATACAAGCATATTGCAGATTTTCCCAATGCCAAAATCCATATTTCCGATACCTATGTTCTGTAAAAAGTAAAGAGCCGTGGAAACAATCACCAAAGGCAGTGGAAACCATTTACTTTTAGGAACGAACAAAACAATCGCGCTTACGAAAAATAGCGTCCATAAAAACCACATATTCCCGCATGGACTGTTTCCAAACAATATCTCAATAATGCTCCGGACGGAAATTGCTTCTCTGCTCAACGAGGAAAATGCCAACTTGGCTGCCAATATTAACAGAGAATAAAAAAGGTACGGCGCAAGCAATCTCCCCCCCCTGTTTTTCAACTCCCTACATTTTTCATCCCATGATTGGCAGGCTACCGCTTTTCGGAAAAACAAAACACCTGCCATTGCCATAAACAGCGCCATGTGAAAAGAATAAATCCAATTAAAAGCCGCAGCCCAGAACATATTTTGAATTCCCGTATTTGCATCCGGGACGGCGTGACCAAGCACGACCAGAAGAATACCTATTCCCTTTGCAATGTCGATTTCACGGGAACGTATACATTTTACGGTCTGCTCCATATCTGCTTTTTCTCCCTCTAAATATTACAATTCTTTTCTAATATAGTCCGCCGTCATTTTGATACCTTCTGCAAAAGGAATCTGATTGATATAGCCAGTATCTCTTTCCACTTTTTTCAAATCAAACTGGCTGTAGGAAATGTCTACGCCCTTAAAGGGGATATCTCCCAGTCCGATTTCTGCTGTCGGATCCACAATATCCCGCATTTCCAAAAGAAACTCCCGCAAAGGCTTGGGTTCACCGGAGCCAATATAGTACCGGTTAAATGCCTTACCCTTTTCAGCCACTGCAACAATGGAATTGATTGCATCAGTGATATAGATAAAGTCGTAAGTCTGATAGCCTGCAGTGAAAGAGCAGTGTTCCTTGTGCACCAGCTTGTTGATAGAAGTGTAGATCATCCGGGCAGATTTTTCGCCAACGCCGTAGATATTCGTGATAATGACAGGGATAAACTCTACACCATTCAATTTTGCAACCGTCTCACCCATTAGATGAGCAGCTAGTTTGCCTGTGCCATAAATATAACCACCGGCAGGTTCGATATCATCTGACTGGAGGTATTCATAGGTTTCCATCTCATTGATACTGGAAGCATAAACCACACGCTTGCAGCCAACTTCAGCACATAGTTTGATATAATCACAAGCCAGCTTTACATTGTTCAGCTGAACTGCATAGTCTGCACGCGCCGGGCCAGAAGTCCCAGCCCATGCCAAATGGAAGAAGCACATGCAATCCTCCGCGGGGATCTCCTTTGCCAGTTCCGAAACTTCCTTATTCAGCACGCTTACACAAGTGACCCGATCATCATTTGCCAGAACATCATCAAAATGAATGTCTAAAGCTACCACATGATAGCCTTTTTCCAGCAATGCATTCACCAAAGTTTTGCCAATAAAACCGTTAGCACCGGTAACGATTACATTTTTCAGATTATTCTCCCACCGACAAAAAAGCAGCAATTTCGTTATCCATACAGGCGCGAATGTCTCCGCCTTCTACCCAACACTTGCTCCATTCCACAACCATCTCAATGGCTGTGTCGAGATTCCAATGAGGTTTCCATCCAAAGGTGGTCTTCAGCTTGGAACAATCTAGCTTCAAGAAGTTTGCTTCGTGGGGGCCACCGTCATACCGATTGACCCACTTCATACCTTCGCCCCATTTGCTCACAAACAAGTCAACGAGTGCCCCCGTCTGGAAGCAGTCAACATCATCGGGGCCTACATTATAATAGCCCGCATATTTTGCATCCTGATACTGCATTGCAGCAATCATCAGATAGGCATACAGCGGCTCCAGAACGTGCTGATACGGACGGGTCGAGAACGGATTTCTTACTACAATATCTTCATGCTTGATTGCTGCACGGATGCAATCTGGAATAATGCGATCATTCGCAAAATCGCCACCACCGATCACATTTCCTGCACGAGCAGTAGAAATAGCAACATGCTTATCGTTAAAAAAGCTGTTTTTATAAGAGTGTGTGACCAGTTCAGAACAAGATTTGGAATTGGAGTACGGATCATAGCCATCAAGCTCTTCATTCTCCCGATATCCCCAAACCCATTCTTTGTTCAGATAAACCTTGTCAGTTGTCACATTCAGAAAAGATTTCACGCAGCTGTTGTTGCGCACACATTCCAGAATATTCACTGTGCCCATTACATTCGTTTCATATGTATAGGCAGGATCTTTATAGCTATCACGAACGATGGGCTGTGCTGCTAAATGTAACACAATTTCCGGCTGAGCTTCATCAAAAGCGGTCTTCAATGCTTTGTAATCACGAATATCGCCAATCACAGAATGCACATCCTGCTCAATCCCAGCAATCTCAAACAGGGAAGGGCTGGTGGGTGGATTCAACGAATAACCCGTGACAACTGCCCCGGCATTTGCAAGAATCTTACACAGCCAGGAACCCTTAAACCCTGTATGTCCGGTAACAAAGACTTTTTTTCCTTTATAAAAACTCAAATCAAACGTATCCATTATTTCTCCCACACTTTCCAAGGTGCATTACCTGCTTCCCAAAGCTGTTCCAGTTTCTGTTTTTCCCGCAACGTATCCATACACTGCCAAAAACCTTTGTGGATATATCCTACCAATTCTTTCTGATCAACCAGTTTGGTCAGAGGACCTTTTTCAAATACGGTAGAGTCGCCTTCAATCAAATCAAACAATTCCGGCTGAAAGACCATAAAGCCAATATTAATAAGGTCGCCATCCATGTCAGACTTCTCTCGGAATGCATCAATCACACCGTTAGCGCCAACTTCCACAACGCCCTTGTTTTGTCCGAAGTTGTACATAGACATCGTGCCGATCTTACCATGAGCCTTATGGAAATTGACCAACTCCGTAATATTGACGTCACCCACTGCATCACCATAGGTGAGCATAAAAGGCTCGTTTCCAATATAGTCCCTAACTCGCTTCACTCGTCCACCGGTCTGGGTATTCAGACCAGTATCCACCACAGTGACCTTCCACGGCTCAGTATGCTTGTTGTGAACGATCATTTCGTTGTTACCGTTTGTGTAATCAAAGGTGATATCAGAAGTATGCAGGAAGTAGTCAGCAAACCACTCCTTGATTACATGCTGCTTATAGCCAGCACAAATAACAAATTCGTTATAACCATACGACGCATAAGTTTTCATGATATGCCAAAGAATCGGCATACCACCAATTTCAATCATAGGCTTAGGTTTAAATGCAGATTCTTCGGAAATTCGGGTTCCAAAACCACCAGCAAGAATAACTACTTTCATTTTTTATTCCCCGTTTCTGCTTAATCTCTCTGGAAAATATCTCTCGTGTAAACCTTTTCTTTTACATCATCCAGGCACTTGTCATAGCGGTTTGCAATAATAGCCTGACTCTTTTTCTTGAATTCATCCAAATCATTAATAATTCGACTACCAAAAAACGTTTCTCCATCTTTCAGTGTCGGCTCGTAGATGATAACTGTTGCGCCTTTTGCCTTGATACGCTTCATGACGCCCTGAATGGAGCTCTGGCGGAAGTTATCACTGTTGCTCTTCATGGTCAGTCGGTATACACCAACAACAACTTCTTTTTCCTTGCTCTCATCCCATCTGTCATTTGCTTCATAAGCACCAGCGATTTCCAGCACACGATCTGCAATAAAATCTTTACGAGTGCGGTTGCTCTCAACGATTGCTTCAATCAAGTTTTCCGGTACATCGGCATAATTTGCGAGCAGCTGTTTAGTGTCTTTAGGCAGGCAATATCCACCATAGCCGAAGGACGGGTTATTGTAGTGGGTACCGATGCGCGGATCAAGGCAGACACCATTGATAATTTGCTGGGTGTTCAGTCCCTTCATCTCAGCATAGGTATCCAGTTCGTTGAAGTAGCTAACACGCAGTGCCAGATAGGTGTTGGCAAACAGTTTGACCGCCTCAGCCTCAGTGAAGCCCATGAACAGCGTGTCAATATTTTCCTTGACGGCACCTTCCTGCAAGAGTTCTGCGAAGGTGTGTGCTGCTTTTACCAAACGAGCATTGTCCACATCGGTGCCAACAATAATGCGAGAAGGATAAAGGTTATCATACAGAGCCTTGCTCTCACGCAAGAACTCCGGGCTGAAGATGATATTGTCGCAGTGGAACTTCTCACGAACACTTGCAGTGTAACCAACAGGAATCGTACTCTTGATAACCATGATGGCTTCCGGGTTATACTCGATAACCAGTTTAATGACAGCTTCTACTGCAGAGGTATCAAAGAAATTCTTCTTGCTATCGTAATTTGTAGGAGCTGCTATCACTACAAAATCAACATCACTGTATGCTTCCTTGGCATCCAGAGTTGCGGTCAGATTCAGTTCTTTTTCTGCCAGATATTTCTCGATATACTCATCCTGAATCGGAGACTTCTTATTATTGATAAGTTCAACTTTCTCTGGGATGATATCCACAGCAGTCACCTTATGGTGCTGAGATAACAGCGTAGCAATGGAAAGACCAACATAACCAGTACCAGCCACCGCAATCTTTAAATCTTTAAACTCTCTCATGATATTTATCTCCTTTTCCTATGCTACTAATTACAAAATCAAATTCTGTGGTATTTATATTAATTATTTTGCTTGTTTTCTCGCACATACACTGCAATCATCTCTGTTGTTTTCATTTTTTCTTGCATTGAATGCCAGTCATCATATTTCGGTGTGTTTGCCAAATACTTTTCTGCCAACTCTTCTACTGTACATATAACCTTTGCTGGAACACCTGCAACAACCGCGTTATCAGGAACATCTTTTGTTACAACACTTCTTGCGCCAACAATCGCATTTTCTCCAACAGTGACATTAGGTAATATATAGGCATCATTTCCTACAAACGCATTTTTCTTTATATGAATAAAACCAAACTTTTGCACTCTCGAATATTTCGGACTCAGTTTTCTTATTGTAGATACACTTCCATCATGTGTCATAAATGTCACACCTTTAGTTATCAGCACTCCCTCATCAATAGTAATAAGCCATGGTTCGGTGCCAAAAGAGACAGTCCCTAATATCCGTGCCCCCCCTGATTTTTACACCTTTTTTCCTAGCAGCCTTTATTGGGTCAATATACATTAGTATTTTTAAATAAACTTTTTGAATTAACTCTATCATTTTTTTGACTCCTTTTAGCCCTTCTCTATCCCTCTAATTCTTTTATTTATACACTTTATATATCCTGCACAGCTCTCATTTCGAGAACACGCTTTTCACATACTCATAACTGTTAATGTCGCCAATGTCATATCGCTTACCCGGCATGATGAAGGCGTGCATCGGTGTCTGCTTGCTCAGCCATGCGGCAAAGCTGCCCGGTGCATCATAGCCGCAACCATTATCCAGTGCTTCCTGAATCCGCTTTACATCACAGGCACGATAGCAGTAGAACGGCGGCACAGCCAGATTTCCTTTCGGCTCTTTCGGCTTTTCCTCATAGCTGGTAATCAAGTCATTGCCATCCAACGTGATGATTGCCGTTTTCTGCTGCTTTTTCAGTTCATTTTCCTCGTGGCACATCACGCAGGATGTGTTCTTCTCTTTAGCAAACTCTACAAACTCGGAAAGACTGAAATCCAATACATTGTCACCCGCCATGACCAGCAGATCATCGGTCAGGTTCAGCTTTTCTACCGCCAACTGGATATCCTTCACTGCACCGAGCCGGGTTTCATTGGTACTGGTGCCATCATCGATCACAGTAATCTCATAAGGCCGCGTCTTTTGCTTATTACTTTTCCAATCCTCAAAATGCTGTGCGAACTTGTGGTTGGAAATCACCACAAATTCATCAATGTCGGTGGTATCCACCAAATCATCCACCAACCAGTCAAGGATGGATTTCTCGCCAACTTTCAGAAGTGGCTTTGGAAAATTCTCAGTCAACGGGTAGAGCCGTGTGGCATAACCAGCTGCTAAAATCAAACATTTCATCTATGTACTCCTCTATTTCACTCGTGAATCTCCAGCGGCAAACCATCCGGATCAAAGAAGAATGTCATCTTTTCTCCCGTATAGGTATCTGTTCGAATCGGTTCACACTCGATTCCTATCTCGTCCAGCTCTTTTACAGTTTCTTCTACACTTTCCACTCGGAAGGCAAGATGCCGCAAACCACAGGCTTCCGGCCGATTCACTCGCTTTGGGGGATTTTTCTCTGCAAAAATCTCAAGCTCTGTATATTCATCCACACGAAGATCCAGTTTCCAATCATCTCGTTCTTTTCGGTAATTCTCTCGAATCGCCTCAAAACCGAGCTTTTTAATATAGAATTCTCTTGCTTTCTCTATGTCGGAAACTATAATCGCAATGTGATGTACGGAATTCAGTTTCATAACTCCACACCATCTGCACTCTCGCACAGGTGAAAACTATACTTACCTTCCAATGCCGGGAACGCTTTCAGATACTCCGAACCCACTTTGGCTTCAATATCTTCTGCCTTATCCGGGTCAATCAGTGCCATGCAGCAACCTTTGAAGCCTGCACCAGAGAAGCGGCCACCGTAGATACCATCAGTGTCAGCCATAATTTCATACAGTTTTTTCAATTCATCGCAGCCACACTCGTAGCTGTAAATAGAAGATTTTCCGCTTTCAAAAACAAGCTGACCGTACCCCTCCAAATCACCTTTACGCCACAGTTCTGCGCCCTTTTCAGCACGAGCGAACTCGCTGTAATAGTGTTCTGCACGTCTGCGCCACAACTCCGGCAAACGATCTTTATAGGCTTCAAAGACCTCAACCGGCACATCGCGCAGCCGGGTATTGGCAAAGGTGTCATAGTCCATACCCGCATAGCCCATCAGTGCATAAGCCGCAGCCTTGCACTCATCTTGTCGCAGATTGTACTTGGAGTTTTTAAGTGAACGTTCCAGACCAGAGAAGAAAATTGCAACCTTATAAGGCTTCATTTTCTCGCTGGTTGGGATCAGTTCGTAGCTATCATCTTTCGTGTCAAGGTATAGCAAGTGATTTTTCTTAGAGAGCACTTCGCAGCTCTGGTCGAGCTTACCGCAGGAAACACCAACATACTGATTCTCTGCCGCCTTTGCTGTGAGAATCATCTCCATCGGTTCCAGATGGATACCGTTGACCTTGCACAGTGCGGACAAGAAACAAATAATGACCGATGCAGACGAGGACAAGCCGCCAATCGGCAAACTTCCCTCGATGATGCCAGACAGACCAACTTTCAGGCGGTACTTTTCACCCAGCATCTTTGCTGCGCCACGCAAATGGTCTGCCCAATCGCCCTGCTTTTCTTCCGGCACCGCACTAACAAAAAATTGAGCACGTTTCGGGAAGTTCAATGACTGTAACTCCACCACGCCGTTCTGCTTCGGGTGGTAGGCCATGTGAATGCCCTTATCGATTGCCAGTCCATTGATTTTTCCATACTGATGGTCGATATGCGCACCCAGAGGACTGATACGGTATGGGCAAAATGCCACATCAAACGGCTCCTGATGATATAATTCCTTATAAACTTCAACACATTTCATGGATTTATTTTCCTATTTTCCTTCTTTCAAATTTGCGCTATATGATTTACGTAATCTTTCGTTGCGTTATCGACGTGCTTTATAATACAGGGATTTCCAAACACTACAGAATGGTCTGGAACATCACAGTTGATATATGTATTCGGTGCTATAAGCACATCATCTCCTATCACAACATTTCCAACAATTGTCGAATTTACTCCAATCCAAACCTTATCACCAATATGTGGTGTTCCTTTTCTTTTCCCTCTATTTTCTTGACCTATCGTAACGCCTTTATGAATATTTACATTATTGCCAATTACGGCTTTGGGATTAATTGTTATTCCATATGGATGGCCAACATAAAAGCCATAGCCAATCTTTGTATCAACAGAAAACTCAATTCCCTTTTTCTTTGCAAGAATCTCAAATAATTTTTTATAAATCTTATGAAAAATAGGATTTCTGCTCATTTGTGCCTTACGATAAAATTGCAAGAAATGAGGTATCCCCCCCCCATATCTCTGTTTATCCAGTTCCAGAATATTTTTCATAACTTTTTCATTTCCTCTTCTTGTTTTATTTATTATTTATAAAATTCTGCGTACCACTCAGCGAACTTCCGCAAACCAGTTCTCAAACTTGTGCTCGGCTTATATCCAAAGTCACGCTCCAATGCACTGGTATCTGCATAGGTCACAGGCACATCACCCGGCTGCATCGGAACCAGTTCCTTGTGTGCCTCGAAGTCGTAATCTTCCGGCAGAACCTTTGCTCTAACCAGCTCCTCACTCAGAATCTGCACGAAGTCCAGCAGGTTCTCCGGATTCTGATTGCCGATGTTGTAAACTGCATACGGCGGAATCGGCAGACCATCTTCGCCATTCTTCTTGTCCGGTGCTTTCTTCATCACGCGGACAACGCCCTCAACGATGTCATCCACATAAGTAAAGTCACGCTTGCAGTTGCCATAGTTGAAGATCTTGATGGTTTCACCCTTCACCAGCTTGTTGGTGAATCCGAAGTAAGCCATGTCAGGACGCCCCGCCGGACCATAGACCGTAAAGAATCTCAGGCCAGTGGATGGAATGTTATAGAGCTTGGAGTACGCGTGTGCCATCAACTCATTGGATTTCTTGGTTGCCGCATAGAGGGAAACCGGATTATCCACCTTGTCGTCGGTGCTGTACGGAACTTTCTTATTGGAACCGTAAACGCTGGAAGAAGAAGCATACACCAAGTGCTCCAAACTCTCACAATGGCGGCATGCTTCAAGAATATTAAAGAAGCCGACCAAGTTCGATTCCACATAGGCCTCCGGGTTGGTGATGGAGTAGCGCACACCAGCCTGTGCCGCAAGGTTGACAACCACAGACGGCTTGTACTTCTCGAACAGCTCAGTGATCAGTTCCTTATCAGCGATGTTGCCTTTGACAAAAGTAAATGTGGGATACTTGGCCAGCTCATTCAGGCGAAATTCTTTCAATGCTACATCATAATAGGCATTCATATTGTCGATGCCAATAACGGTAGCCGAAGGAGCTTCCTGATAAATCCGTTTCACAAGGTTAGCGCCAATAAAACCAGCTGCACCTGTGACCAGAATCGTTTTATTTTCCAGCATGACGTTACTCATCTATGATCCTCCAATTTAAAAATAGCTATATACTCCTCCAGCCTCGGAAATCCGCCGTCCCTCTCGCTTTCCCCTTTTTCTATATTATATACATCATTCCGAGTCCACCATTAGTCGTCTCTCTGACCCGCTTCCTCATTACAAACAGCAAAAGCCTGTGACACACTCAACGCATGCCATCAGGCTTTCATTTTTGGATAGGGCACTTCCAACTTTTTCGCCAAACCTGTTTTCATCGTGTTCAGCCTCCGCTTTCTGCCTGCCGCTATCAGAGCGCCGTTTATTCCGTTTCAACCCGGTTGTCTTTCTTGTTGCCCTGCGTGTCAAAATCGTTCTGTCTCACACGCCCGTTTCATTATTGATAACATTTGATTTCACCTTCTATATTATAGTATTCTTCCTTTGTACTTGTCAAGTTGTAACCCTTATCAAATATTCTGTTTTTTTCGACATGATTTGCGTTCAAACGTTATGTTTGCACAATCCTTTCTCCGTTTTTTTATATCGGCTTCGCGCCAACAAATCATCTCGTTTCCGCATGCGTTTTATCCTCTCATCCTTCTCTTTCGTCGCTTTTTCTTCGTGTTGTTCCCCGCTTATGCTTTGGGCTGCATAACCGCGTTGTCTTTCACATTCTTCCGCTCATTAAAAAAGCCTCGAATCTCGTCTTTTCAGCGCGATTCAAAGGCTGTTTCTCACTTGTCCGGCTCTTCCTCTTCCATGTTCTGCCCAAATTTTTCCGGCACATCAATCAAACCGATTCTGTAAAAAATCGGATAAATGTATGAAATGCCGCGTACATCTCCCAACGCCTTGGGTCTGGCGATCAACGGCCGTTCCTTTTTCTCCTGCCGCACCGCCTCAAATGCCTGCATGACCGTTTTCCACGTGATGCTTTTGCTCTTTTCGCGCCTATCCACAAAAAGCTCTTTGGTATATACGCCTCTGCGCCCGATTTTCAAATGATAGCTGTACGGAAGACCGGACACGGTTCGGAATCTTTCGTTCTGAAACGCTTCCACGCAGGCCCAAAGTGTGTCCTCGCCGGGCGCCTTATGGAGCTGCCGCACGCTCATTTCTTGGATATCCGTCATATCTGTCGCTCCCCTTTATGGAAAAGCGCCGCCCCGACCGACGCAACGCTCTTATCATTTGCCTTTGCTCATTTTGCGGCCGATAATTCGCTTTCCCTGTTCAAACAGCGCCCGGAACTCGGCCGTTCTTCCAAATACAGTCAGAACCAGCGCGCCATAAACCATTGTAAACCCAACGCCCTTTAAAATAAACATCATAACTGTATCGATATGTCTTGCAAAGAGCCCATATCCCAGCAACCCGCCGACAAGCACCGTTGCCGTCCGGCGGCCATAATCCGCAAAATAGGTTTTCAGTTTGCTTTGCCAATCCGTTTTGATGCCATATTTCATCAGCACATACGGTTCCACCCAGAAACAGGTCGTCATCGTGCTGATGATCGTGCCCAGAAACACGCCCGTCACGCCATGACGCTGCACGAGAATCAGCGACGTTATCAGGTTGATGATCGCTTCCGCCACCGCTTTGTATCGGTCATGCCAAAACAGCCCCATAGCCTCGCGGAATTGCAGGTTGATCTGCCGCATGCCGCTGACGTAAAACTGCACGATCAACACCAGCACGATCCGCATCGGAAACAGATAGCTTTCACCGAACATCAACCGCATAAACGGGTTAAACAGCGTCGCCAATCCCGCCGTGATGTAGCCGTAAAACAGGAACATGAAAAAATCGAGCTGTTTATAGATTTTATAGATGTATTCGCCGTCTTCCGTCGCGCCCAGATTGCCGACGCTTCCGGTAAACGCGGAATACACCTTGCAGAGCAAATCATTCAGGCTTTTCAGCACAAGCCGATAGTTGGAATATATGCCCATCTGAAATCTTACCACAATTTCACCCATTCTGCAAGAAAAGACAACCATTC
>OGDN01002334.1_pt1 | contig 25034 bp, 23 predicted proteins | sample 1570271 | NCBI WGS metagenome assembly OGDN01 (sample SAMEA4384481, study PRJEB24528) | human gut metagenome | reverse complement strand
CTGTGCGTGCAGGAAATTTTAAAGATGCGTATACTCCTTGGAAAGCTGTGTTGGATAATTGCCCGACACTGCGTTTCTACACTTTTACTGACGGATATAAAATCCTTAAAGGGCTGATGGCACAGATTAAGGATAAGAATAGTCCTGAATATAAGAAGTATTTTGATGAATTAATGAATACGCACGACCTGCGTATGAAATACACAGAAGAATTCCTTTCAAAAGGAACAAAGGTTTCTTCTGCCGACGAAGCACTGGGAATTAAGGCTGTAGACTATATCGCTTTAGCTCCGAAAGTGGATGCTAATCAGGCTTATCAATGGTTGAGCCAGTCTGTAAATGCTGTGAAAGGTGAATCTGCGGCTGCAACTTTGTTCTATTTCCTCCAGATGTCATTGGACAAACTGAAAGCAGATCCTAATCATAAAGAACAATTTATTCAGGATTATCTGCTCGCTTCAGAATATGCGGATGATGCTATTGCTGCGGAAACTAACGAAGCAAAGAAGAAAAACCTGATGGGTATTAAAGATAACCTTGTTGCTTTGTTTGTGAATAGTGGTACTGCTGACTGCGAATCACTGCAAGGTATCTATGGTCCGAAAGTAGAATCTAACCAGACAGACTTGGCTTATCTGAAAAAAGTAATCGATATCATGAAAATGATGAGATGTACGGAAAGTGAAGCTTACTTGCAAGCATCTTTCTATGCTTATAAGATAGAGCCGACTGCTGAAGCTGCTACCGGATGTGCTTACCAGGCATTCAAGAAAGGTGATATCGACGGTGCAGTGAAGTTCTTTGACGAAGCAATCCAACTGGAAACAGACAATGTGAAGAAGGCTGAAAAGGCATACGCTGCCGCAGCTGTATTGGCTTCTGCCAAGAAGTTGTCTCAAGCCAGATCATATTGCCAGAAAGCAATTAGTTTCAACGAGAACTACGGTGCTCCTTATATACTGATTGCCAACCTGTATGCAATGAGTCCTAACTGGAGCGATGAGTCTGCATTGAACAAATGTACTTACTTTGCTGTAATTGATAAGCTGCAACGTGCAAAAGCAGTGGACCCAAGTGTAGCTGAAGAAGCAAACAAATTGATTGGAACCTATTCCGGTCATACTCCGCAGGCGAAAGACCTCTTTATGTTAGGTTACAAACAAGGCGACCGTATTACTATCGGTGGCTGGATCGGAGAGTCTACAACGATTAGATAAAATTTATGTTGCGAAAACGAAGTAACCGTTTGTTGCATAAAAGCATAAGCATAACAATTGCCTTCGGGGCAATTGTTATGCTTCTTTCATTTTCTTCCTGCGGCGGCAAGAAGAATGCGCTGGGCGACGCTATAACTGAACGTGATTCATTGCCGGTGATGAATACACTGGGAGTAACGACTCTTATATCCGATTCGGGAGTGACACGCTACCGGGTAAACACGGAAGAGTGGACGGTGTACGACCGCAAGAAACCTTCTTATTGGGCGTTCGAGAAAGGAGTGTATCTGGAACAGTTTGATTCTATCTTTAACATCGAGGCCAGCATTAAAGCAGATACCGCTTATTATTATGATAAGCAGAAGCTCTGGAAACTGATAGGAAACGTTGATATACAAAACCGGAAAGGGGAGCGTTTTAATACCGAGTTACTTTATTGGAACGAATCTACTCAAAAAGTATATTCCGATAAGTTTATACGCATCCAGCAGCCGGACCGGGTGATTACCGGACATGGCTTTGACTCTAATCAGCAAATGACCGTTTATGTCATTCAGAATATTGAAGGTATTTTCTATGTAGACGAAAACGAGGGAACCGCTCAGCCGGAAGTAAAAGCATTGCCACCGGATTCTACGAAAAAAGATTCTGTGAAATAAACTATGAATATTTATATCTCTTTACTCATCACGATGGCTTTCTCCGCTTTCTTTTCAGGAATGGAGATCGCGTTTGTCTCAGTGGATAAGTTGCGCTTTGAAATGGAACGTAAGGGAGGAGTCACATCCCGTATCCTTTCTGTTTTTTTCAAGCACCCGAACGAATTTATCTCTACCATGCTGGTAGGAAACAATATAGCATTGGTTATCTATGGTATATTGATGGCACAGATTATCGGCGATAATCTATTGGCCGGATTTATTGATAACCACTTTCTGATGGTACTGGCTCAGACCGTCATTTCCACTCTGATTATTTTGGTGACTGGAGAGTTCCTTCCTAAAACATTGTTTAAGATCAATCCCAATCTGGTATTGAATGTTGCCGCTATTCCGCTTTTTATCTGTTATATCGTCTTATATCCTATATCCAAGTTCGCTTCCGGAGTATCCTGCCTGTTTCTTCGTATCTTTGGAATGAAGGTAAACAAGGAAGCTTCGGATATCGCTTTCGGAAAAGTCGATTTGGACTACTTTATACAGAGTAGCATCGATAATGCCGAAAATGAAGAAGAACTGGACACGGAAGTGAAGATCTTTCAGAATGCACTCGACTTTTCGAGCATAAAGATACGTGACTGTATCGTTCCCCGTACCGAAGTGGTGGCTGTTGATCTCACAACCTCACTGGATGAGCTCAAGAGCCGTTTTATAGAATCCGGTATCTCGAAGATTATTGTGTATGACGGAAATATAGATAATGTGGTCGGTTATATCCATTCGTCGGAAATGTTTCGTGCTCCGAAAGATTGGCACGATAACGTGAAAGATGTGCCCATTGTGCCCGAAACAATGTCCGCTCACAAACTGATGAAACTGTTCATGCTGCAAAAGAAGACAATTGCGGTGGTGGTAGACGAGTTTGGTGGCACGTCCGGCATTGTATCATTGGAAGATTTAGTAGAAGAGATTTTTGGTGATATAGAAGATGAACATGATAATACTTCATATATCAGCAAGAAGATTGATGAAAATGAATATGTTTTGTCCGCCCGCTTGGAAATAGAAAAGGTCAATGAAATGTTCGGACTTGACTTGCCCGAATCGGACGACTACCTGACAGTTGGCGGATTGATACTGAGCCAATATCAGAGTTTCCCGAAACTACATGAATTGGTCCGTGTCGGTCGTTATGAGTTTAAAATAATCAAGGTGACAGCGACAAAAATAGAACTTGTACGCTTAAAAGTCATGGAATAATGGCGATAACCGTGAAATTTTTAGCTAATAAATAGAAGCATATTAGCATTTTTTGTATCTTCGTGCGCTAAAATGACAATGGAAAGAAATAATAATAAACATAAATCGTATTAATCAAAATGGCAACATTACAAAACATTAGGTCGAAAGGACCTCTATTGGTGATTGTTATCGGTTTGGCGCTGTTTGCTTTCATCGCGGGTGACGCGTGGAAGGTGATGCAACCGCACCAGGCACATGACGTAGGTGAGGTGAACGGAGATGCTCTTTCCGCTCAGGAGTATCAGAATTTGGTAGAAGAATATACCGAGGTGATAAAGCTCTCCCGTGGAGTGACTGCACTGAACGACGAGCAGACCAGTCAGGTACGCGACGAAGTATGGCGTTCCTACGTAAATAACAAACTGGTTGAGAAAGAAGCAAAAGCATTGGGATTGACAGTTTCTGCTACTGAAATTCAGGATATCCTGAAAGCAGGCGTGCATCCTTTGTTGCAACAGACTCCTTTCCGCAATCCGCAGACCGGTGCTTTCGATAAGGATATGCTGAATAAGTTCCTGGTAGATTATGCCAAGATGAGCGAATCTCAGATGCCTGCTCAGTATGCCGAACAGTATAACAACATGTACAAATACTGGTCATTCATCCAGAAAACATTGGTTCAGAGCCGTCTGGCTGAGAAATATCAGGCATTGGTATCTAAAGCACTTCTTTCCAATCCGGTAGAAGCGCAGGATGCTTTCGATGCAAGAGTGAATCAATACGACCTGTTGATGGCTGCCGTTCCTTATTCTTCTGTAGTAGACTCTACAATCGTAGTGAAAGAATCGGAACTGAAAGACCTTTATAACAAGAAGAAAGAACAGTTCAAGCAATATCAGGAAAGCCGTGACATCAAGTACATCGATGTTCAGGTGACTGCAAGTGCCGAAGACAGAGCTGCTATCCAGAAGGAAGTAGACGAAGCTACCGAACAGTTGGCTAACACAACAGACGATTATACTTCTTTCATTCGTTCTGTAGGCTCGGAAGCTCCTTATGTAGACTTGTTCTACAACAAGACAGCTTTCCCGGCTGATGTAGTTGCCCGTCTGGATTCTGCTTCTGTAGGTTCAGTTTATGGTCCTTACTATAATGGTGCCGACAATACTATCAATTCATTCAAAGTAGTTGCCAAGACTGCTGCTGCCGACTCTATCGAGTTCCGTCAGATTCAGGTATTTGCGGAAGATGCATTGAAGACAAAAACTTTGGCAGACAGTATCTATACTGCTATCAAAGGTGGTGCCAACTTCGCGGATCTGGCTAAAAAATATGGTCAGACAGGTGAAAGCAACTGGATGAGCTCTGCACAATATGAAGGAGCGCAGATCGATGGTGACAACCTGAAGTTTATCTCTGCTATCAACAATACTGGTGTGAACGAAGTAGTGAACCTGCCGTTAGGTCAGGCTAATGTAATCCTCCAGGTGACTAACAAGAAAGCCGTGAAGGATAAATATAAAGTAGCTGTTGTGAAACGTGAAGTTGAGTTCAGCAAAGAAACATATAACCGTGCTTACAATGATTTCAGCCAGTTCATCGCTGCTAATCCTACTGCAGAAAAGATGGCCGCTAATGCTGAAGAAGCCGGATACAGACTGTTGGACAGAAAAGACTTGTATAGCTCAGAACACACGATCGGTGGTGTAAGAGGTACTAAGGAAGCATTAAGATGGGCATTCTCCGCTAAACCGGGTGATGTTTCCGGTTTGTACGAATGTGGCGAAAGCGATCACATGGTTGCAGTGGCTTTGGTAGGTGTTACTCCGGAAGGATATCGTCCTTTGAAAGCTGTACAGGATCAGTTGAGAGCTGAAATCGTTAAAGATAAGAAAGCTGAAAAGATTATGGCTGACATGAAAGCCGCTAACGCGACTTCTCTCGACCAGTACAAAGCGATGTCCGGTGCAGTAAGCGATTCTCTGAAGTTGGTTACATTTGCCGCTCCTGCCTATGTGTCAGCATTACGTAGCAGCGAACCGCTGGTAGGTGCTTATGCTTCTGTTGCCGAAATGAACAAGCTGAGTGCTCCGATCAAAGGTAATGCAGGCGTATTTGTACTGCAGATGTATGGCAAAGACAAATTGAGCGATACCTTCAACGCTAAAGATGAAGAAGCTACACTGGCCAACATGCATGCACGCTTCGCAAGCCGTCTGATGAACGACCTGTATCTGAAAGGAAATGTAAAGGATACACGTTACCTGTTCTTCTAAGATCAGTCGTAAAAACGATAACTGCAAAAGGTCGTTCCTCTTTCGGGAACGACCTTTTTTGCTAACTTTTACATCCTCGCTATACGGAAATCGACTTTATTTCCTTACATTTGCAAATATAAACCATGAACAGAAAGAATGATGTCTAAATATCCTCTCTTAGGAATGACGCTGGTAGAGCTGCAATCGCTGGTAAAACGTCTGGGTATGCCCGGCTTTGCCGCCAAGCAGATTGCATCCTGGCTTTACGATAAGAAGGTGGCCTCGATTGATGAAATGACTAATTTGTCGTTGAAACACCGGGAATTGCTCATGCAGAACTATGAGGTCGGTGCGGAAGCCCCGGTGGATGAAATGCGCTCTGTAGACGGTACGGTGAAATACTTGTACCCTGTAGGCGGGAATCATTTTGTAGAGTCGGTATATATTCCGGACGATGAACGGGCGACCTTATGTGTCTCCTCACAGGTAGGTTGCAAAATGAATTGTAAGTTCTGTATGACAGGGAAACAAGGCTACACCGCCAACCTGACCGCTCAGCAGATTATCAACCAGATTCATTCATTGCCCGAACGGGATAAACTGACGAATGTGGTCATGATGGGAATGGGTGAACCACTCGACAATCTGGATGAAGTGCTGAAAGCATTGGATATACTGACTGCTTCTTATGGCTACGCATGGAGCCCGAAGCGGATCACTGTTTCTACGGTTGGATTGCGGAAAGGATTGCAGCGCTTTATCGAAGAGAGCGACTGCCATCTGGCTGTCAGTCTGCATTCTCCGGTGTCGCCCCAACGTGCGGAACTGATGCCGGCGGAGAAAGCCTTTTCAATGACGGAAATGGTAGAACTGTTAAAAAACTATGATTTTAGTAAACAGCGTCGACTTTCGTTTGAGTATATTGTTTTTAAGGGGCTGAATGATTCGCAAATCTATGCCAGGGAGCTGTTGAAACTGCTTCGCGGACTGGATTGCCGGATCAATCTGATCCGCTTCCATGCCATTCCGGGAGTAAACCTGGAAGGAGCCGATATGGATACAATGACCCGTTTTCGTGATTATCTGACCACGCACGGGCTTTTCACTACCATTCGTGCCTCACGGGGAGAAGACATCTTTGCGGCATGCGGCATGCTGTCGACTGCGAAACAGGAGGAAAATAATAAAAGTTAATATATAAAATCGAACATCATGAAAAAGTACTTCTTTTATTTAAGCATGGCTTTAGTAGCTTTGGTCGTTGCTTCTTGTGGACTGAAAGGGAATCATACCTCTAGTGGCCGTCCGTATGAACTGCTGGTAGTAGTGGATGCGGGTGTATGGGACCGTGCCGCCGGAAGGGCCTTGCATGATGTGCTTGATTCTGACATGCCGGGATTGCCCCAGTCGGAACCTTCTTTCCGGATTATGTATACTTCACCGAAAGATTACGACTCTACCCTGAAGCTGATCCGCAACATTATCATAGTAGATATAAAAGATATTTATACGAAAGGTACTTTCAAATATGCGAAAGACGTTTATGCTTCTCCACAGTTGATACTGACTATTCAGGCTCCGGACGAAGAAGTGTTTGAGAAGTTCGTGGAAGAGAACAAACAAACGATTATCGACTTCTTCACTCGTGCTGAAATGAATCGTCAGATTACGTTGCTGGAAGAAAAACACAGTAACTTTATCTCTCAGAAGATAGATAGCTTGTTTGGCTGTGACATCTGGATACCTTCGGAACTGAACAATTCGAAGACCGGTGAGGATTTCTTCTGGGCTTCTACCAATACAGGTTCTGCTGATCGTAATTTCGTGATGTATTCTTATCCTTATACAGACAAAGATACGTTTACTAAAGAATACTTTGTTCATAAACGCGACTCTGTGATGCAGGCCAATATTCCCGGATTCAAAGAAGGCGTGTATATGTCGACAGATTCGTTGCTGACTGACGTCCGTCCGATCAGCGTACACAATGACTATACGATGGAAGCACGTGGATTATGGCGCATGAAGGGAGACTTCATGGGTGGCCCGTTTGTTTCCCACACTCGTCTGGACCAGAAAAACCAACGTATCATTACAGCAGAAATATTTGTATATTCACCTGATAAAATGAAACGCAACTTAGTTCGTCAGATGGAATCATCTCTTTATACGCTGAGACTTCCGCAAGAAGCTCCGCAGAGCCAGATTCCTTTGGGAGTGACCAAAGAAGCGGAACCAACTAAAAAATAAAAACATGGAAGAAAACAAAATAAGAATCGGCATTACCCAGGGAGACATCAACGGGGTAGGCTATGAAGTGATCTTGAAGACATTCTCAGACCCTACTATGCTTGAACTATGTACTCCGATCATCTACGGTTCACCTAAAGTGGCGGCCTACCATCGTAAAGCGCTGGATGTGCAGGCTAATTTCAGCATTGTCAATACAGCTTCCGAAGCCGGATACAATCGTCTGAGTGTAGTGAACTGTACCGATGATGAAGTGAAAGTAGAGTTCTCCAAACCCGATCCCGAAGCAGGTAAAGCTGCACTGGGCGCTTTGGAACGTGCTATTGAAGAATATCGTGAGGGGCTGATCGACGTTATTGTGACCGCTCCGATCAACAAACATACCATCCAGTCGGAAGAGTTCTCTTTCCCCGGTCATACGGAGTATATTGAAGAACGGCTGGGCAATGGAAACAAGTCGCTGATGATTCTCATGAAGAATGATTTCCGTGTGGCTTTGGTGACAACACATATTCCGGTAAGGGAGATTGCTACAACGATCACAAAGGAACTGATTCAGGAGAAACTGGCTATTTTCCATCACTGCCTGAAACAAGATTTCGGTATTGGTGCTCCGCGTATTGCCGTGCTCTCACTCAATCCCCATGCCGGAGACGGCGGATTGCTGGGTATGGAAGAACAGGAAGTGATTATTCCTGCCATGAAAGAAATGGAAGAGAAAGGCATCATCTGTTACGGTCCTTATGCGGCAGACGGTTTTATGGGATCGGGCAATTATACTCATTTCGACGGAATATTGGCTATGTATCATGATCAGGGACTGGCACCGTTCAAAGCTCTTGCTATGGAAGATGGTGTGAACTATACTGCCGGACTTCCGGTGGTACGTACTTCTCCGGCTCATGGAACAGCCTATGACATCGCCGGTAAAGGACTTGCCAGCGAAGACTCTTTCCGTCAGGCCATTTATGTAGCGATTGATGTATTCCGTAACCGCCAGCGTGAGAAAGCGGCACGGGTAAATCCGTTGCGGAAGCAGTATTACGAGAAACGGGATGATAGTGATAAACTAAAACTGGATACAGTAGACGAAGATTAAGAAGCAATGACAAAAGCGGAAATACAACAAGTGAAACAGCGCTTCGGCATTATTGGTAATACCGAAGCGTTGTCACGTGCCATAGATGTTGCCATTCAGGTAGCGCCTACCGACTTGTCTGTGCTGATTACCGGAGAAAGTGGTGTCGGAAAAGAAAGTTTTCCACAGATCATTCATCAATATAGCCGGAGAAAGCACGGACAGTATATTGCTGTCAACTGCGGTGCGATACCGGAAGGTACGATTGATTCCGAGCTGTTCGGACATGAGAAGGGAGCATTTACCGGTGCTATTGGTGAACGGAAAGGATATTTTGGAGAAGCTGACGGTGGTACTATCTTTCTTGATGAAGTAGGAGAGTTGCCGTTGCCTACACAGGCGCGTCTGCTCCGTGTGCTCGAAAGCGGTGAATTTATCAAGGTAGGTTCATCCAAAGTGCAAAAGACGGATGTGCGTATTGTAGCGGCTACCAACGTGAACCTGACACAAGCTATTGCCGAAGGACGCTTCCGGGAAGATTTATATTATCGCTTGAATACGGTGCCCATTCAGATACCGCCTTTGCGTGAGCGGGGAGACGATGTGTGGTTGCTGTTCCGTAAGTTTGCCGCCGACTTTGCCGAGAAGTACCGGATGCCGGCTATCCAGCTGACTGAAGATGCCAAGAAGGAATTGGTAGCTTATCCGTGGCCGGGAAACGTTCGTCAGTTGAAGAATATCACAGAGCAGATTTCGATTATAGAAACGAACCGTGAGATTACGGCTGCTATTCTGCGGACCTATCTTCCGGTACAGAACACCCAACGTCTTCCGGCACTGTTCGGAACACGTGAGAGCAAAGGATTCGAGAGCGAACGCGAGATACTTTATTCCGTCCTGTTCGATATGCGTCAGGAAGTGGCGGAACTGAAAAAGATGGTGCACAATATGATGGCCGAACGTGCGGGACAAGTCGGACAGATGGGGCAAGTGGTAGCTACTCCGGTAGTGACGGCTACACATCAGCCTTCCGTACCTGCTATCATCCATGCGGTACAGCCGTCTGTCTGTCCCAAAGAAGATGATGACGATATTCAGGATACGGAGGAATATGTGGAAGAAACCCTTTCGCTTGATGAAGTAGAAAAAGAAATGATACGCAAAGCACTTGAGAGGCATCATGGCAAGCGGAAAAGTGCGGCAAAGGACCTGAATATCTCCGAGCGTACCCTTTACAGAAAAATAAAAGAATATGAATTGGATTAAGAAAATAGCACGACCGCTGATACTGATCGTTTTGCCGGCAGTCATCATTGCTTGTAGTGTGTCCTATAAGTTTAATGGCTCTTCTATCAATTATGATAAGGTGAAGACCATTTCGATTGCCGACTTTCCGATTAAGTCGGAGTATGTGTATGCTCCGCTGGCTACTAAATTTAATGAAGACCTGAAGGATATCTTCATTAGACAGACCCGCCTGCAACTGCTGAAGCCGAACCAGAATGCGGATTTGCAGATTGACGGAGAAATCACAGGCTACAACCAGTATAACCAGGCAGTGTCTGCTGATGGTTACTCTTCGGAAACGAAACTGACCATTACGGTCAATGTACGTTTTGTCAACAACACTAATCACGCCGAAGACTTCGAGCAGCAATTCTCAGCTTTCCGTACCTATGATTCCAGCCAGTTGCTGACAGCCGTACAAGATGGATTGATTGCGGAAATGAGTAAAGAGATAACCGACCAAATATTTAATGCAACTGTAGCAAACTGGTAATTTAATGACTTCTGTTAACTTGCAACAATGGATTCAGCATCCTGAGACGCTGAATAGAGATACTTTGTACGAACTGCGCAACCAGCTCGCGAGGTATCCGTATTTTCAGTCGCTCCGGTTGTTGTATCTCAAGAACCTATATATTCTCCACGATATCAATTTCGGCGCAGAGCTGCGGAAAGCCGTTCTGTATATTGCCGACCGACGGAAACTGTTTCACCTGATCGAAGGCGAACGGTTGACTGTCGAAACCCGGAAGAAAGGCCTGCCTCTCATTGAAGTATTGGAAGATGAGCCTACCGTCGACCGGACACTGGCTTTGATCGATGCTTTTCTTTCTACAGCTCCCGAAGAAGTGACCAGTCAGACAAGCTTTGATTATTCTATGGACTATACTTCATACTTACTCGAAGAGACTCCCGTTGCAGACGAGCCGGCAGAGGCTATGCCCAAGCTGAAAGGACATGAACTTATTGACAACTTTATAGAAAAAAGTGAGAGTGACGCTGTTGTGTATCTGAAACCCTTGAGAGAAGAAGAGCGAACAATGACCGTTTCTTCGACTGAAACCAACGAAACAGGCAGAACGACCGAAGCGACCGAAACAAACACTGAAGAAGAGGAAGATGACAGTTGTTTCACCGAGACTTTAGCCAAAATCTACGTAAAACAGCAACGATATTCGAAAGCTCTTGAAATAATTAAAAAATTAAGTTTGAAATATCCAAAAAAAAATGCTTACTTTGCAGACCAAATCAGATTTTTGGAGAAATTGATTATTAACGCTAATTCAAAATAACTAAAAATGTACTTATTATTCGTTATCTTAATGGTTATTGCAGCCTTGCTGATGTGCTTCATCGTGCTGATTCAGAATTCAAAAGGAGGCGGACTTGCTTCCGGTTTCTCTTCATCAAACGCTATTATGGGCGTGCGCAAGACTACAGACTTTCTGGAAAAAGCAACTTGGGGCTTAGCTATCTTCATGGTTGTAATGAGCATTGCTACCGCTTATGTTGTTCCTACTTCTTCTGCAGCTAAAGATGTATTGTTGGAACAAGCACAGAAAGAACAACAAACCAACCCGTATAACATGCCTACCGGTACTGCTGCTCCTAATACAGACGCTACTGCTCCTGCAGAGTCTGCACCTGCAACAGAAGCTCCGGCTACTGAAACTCCTGCTCCTGCAGCAGAATAATTCAGTGATAGGATATTCGGTTTAAACTTATTGTGTGAGGGTGCCATCGGCAAACTTCTGATTCATCCTCACCGTTACAGGCGCGAATGACGCGAGTTACTGGGATTCTAAGGGAATCTGTGTAATACGTGTGATTCGCGCCTGTCTTTATCATTTTGTGTTGTCTGCCTGTCTTCATGCAGGAATATCTTGTCAGTTAACCTTTTTCTCATAAAATATGCCCCTTTTTTAGTAAAACAAATGATAATTAGTTAACTTTGTTGCCCGTAACGAGATTATTAACTCCTTTTAAATATTACAATGACAGAACAATTGAAACAAAAGCTGAATGACTCCGCAGTGTTGCGTTGGAGCGTTCTAGCATTAGTCGCTTTTACAATGTTGTGCGGCTACTTCCTCACAGACGTCATGTCTCCCCTGAAACCCATGCTTGAGAAAGAACTTCTTTGGGACAGTTTAGATTACGGTTTCTTCACCAGTGCTTATGGCTGGTTTAATGTATTCCTGCTGATGCTTATCTTTGGTGGTATCATCCTGGATAAGATGGGAGTTCGCTTCACCGGAATGGGAGCCTGTTTGTTGATGGTGATCGGTTGTGGATTGAAATATTATGCTATTTCTACTACTTTCCCGGAAGGTGCAATGCTTTTCGGATTCAAGATGCAGGTCACACTGGCTGCCTTGGGATATGCTATTTTTGGTGTAGGAGTCGAGATTGCGGGTATCACTGTTTCGAAGATTATTGTAAAGTGGTTTAAGGGTAAGGAAATGGCTCTTGCTATGGGACTGGAAATGGCTACTGCACGTATTGGAACTACTTTAGCGATGGTGCTTACTGTTCCTTTGGCCGACTTTTTCGGATATACAGATGAGGGTGGTGCATTCCATACCAATATTCCTGCCCCGATTCTGTTCTGTCTCGTCATGTTGTGTGTAGGTACGATCGCATTCTTTATCTATACTTTCTATGATAAGAAGCTGGATGCCTCTCTGGATGCAGAAGGACTGGAACCGGAAGAGCCGTTCCGCATGAAAGATATTGTATATATCATAACCAACAAAGGATTCTGGTTGATCGCATTACTGTGTGTATTGTTCTATTCGGCTGTATTCCCATTCATTAAGTATGCGGCTGACCTGATGGTGCAGAAGTATCATGTAGATCCGAAACTGGCAGGAACCATTCCCGGATTGTTGCCGATTGGTGCGATCATCTTGACACCGTTGTTCGGTTCTTTGTATGACCGTATCGGTAAGGGAGCTACGTTGATGGTAATCGGGTCGGTGATGCTGATTTTCGTACACTCCATGTTCGCTCTTCCTATTCTGAATGTATGGTGGTTTGCTACCGTTATCATGATTGTACTGGGATTTGCTTTCTCACTGGTTCCTTCGGCTATGTGGCCTTCAGTTCCAAAGATTATTCCGGAGAAACAGTTGGGTACGGCTTATGCACTGATCTTTTGGGTACAGAACTGGGGATTGATGGGAGTACCTTTGCTGATCGGATGGGTATTGAATTCTTATTGCAAGGGCCCGGTAGTAGACGGTGCGCAGACCTATGATTATACATTGCCAATGACTATTTTTGCTATGTTCGGCGTATTGGCCCTGATTGTTGCTTTGATGCTGAAAGCAGAGAACAAGAAGAAAGGCTACGGACTGGAAGAAGCAAACATTCAGAAATAATCAGATCCTATCAGGAATAAAGATATAAAAGAGAAAAGATATGGCTACGAAAGAGAAAATAAACCTCTTGGAGGTTATCCCTTGTCGTAACGAACATATTAAAGCTGAACGGGAAGGGGAGACTATTGTGCTCTCCTTTCCTCGTTTTAAGCGTTCGTGGATGAGTCGTTACTTATTGCCGAAAGGAATGTCAAAGGATATTCATGTGCGTCTGGAGGAACACGGAACGGCTGTATGGGAATTGATAGACGGTCAGCGGACGGTGCGTGAAATCATAGAAAAACTCGCAGACCACTTTCAGTGTGAAGCAGGCTACGAGTCCCGTATATCAACCTATCTTACCCAATTACAGAAAGACGGATTTATTAAATGGATAATGAATAATTGATAATGGATAGTGAATGCTTAGTATTAAGATAATATCCGGCTGTTCAACCTCATTATCCATTATCAATTAATAAAGCCCATAGAAAGACAGCGCATCCTATTAGGACGCCCATAATGATAAGCGTTCCCCATACGAAATAGTTGTTATCTTTTTCTTTTTTCTTTTCCGAATCTTTAATGATGCGTTCCATTTCTTCCGGAGTCGTGTTCGGTAAGAGATAGGGATCATTGTTTCTTCTGAGTCTTCCTAGTTTGTCATTTCTCCGTTCCCGGCGTAAGCGGGAAGCTTCTTTGCCGTCTTTTAGCCGGCGTATCATGTCGAGCATGTGTCCTTCTCCGCCCATGATTTTTATTTATTAAAGAGTTTTATTTACCTTCTTCTCTATCTACTTTAAGTAGTCCACCGGTCACCGGATCAAAGTAAACTTTGATGGTTGAGTTCTTGTTGAATAATACAGGAGCCAGATACTCGATGATACCGAATTGGGTAACAGGTATTTCTCCTTCGTATAATTTCTTTTTGCCGTCGGTCAGCGTAATCATTGCCTGTCCCGGTACGTTATAGGCAATTCCATCCATATCTTTCTTCTTTTTTCCGTCCTCTTGCGGAATTTTCACCGTTTTCAGGTCTTTCAGGCTGATGTAGAATGGAGTGCCTGCCAAGTCGTTGTTAGCAACTACGCCCAGCTTCTTTGAAAAGCGGAAAGCGACCTCATTGTCAAACTCTTTATCCGGAGTGAGGCGGACAGTGAATGTCTTTTCTTCCTTGTCGCGGGTTCCTGAGAACATTTCGGTCATAGCTTCTTCCTGAAGATTCAGGTTGTCGAGCATGATCTTGAGCTGTGCGCCGTCCGAAGGCATGTTGTCGGCTTGTCCGCGCAACAATGCATTCTTGCTTTCGCGGATGTTATAGATTTCCTTTGCTACCAGTTCGGCCATTTTAGCTGTGGAGCTTGCCATCAGAATCTCTTCTGTGAGGAAGTCACGCGGGTTGGCTTTCCTTTGTGAAGCAGGAGTATTGGTTGCTGCTTTGGTGGTATTGTTACCACTGTAAGGTACGTTGATTGATTTGATGAGTCCGTCTTCAGTCAGTTCCATGAGAGGAGCTACCGTTTTGTCTTTCAGTTTGACGAAGTAGGTAGCTTCGCTGTTGGGTACTCCTACCGGCTTCACTTTCACGCTGCTCAGTTCCCAATATTCTTCGGGTTCGGCAGAGATGTTGGTCAGTCTCAAATAGCGGTCGGCATACTTGCTGAATTCTCCCGGCTTATAGTTGACTTTGTTCGCTTTTATCTCTATTTCTATTTGAGTCTTGGGAAGGGCGTACACTACTCCGTAATCTTTTCCTCGTGTCACTCCTGTCAGCACTTCTGTTTGTGCGTGGGCAGAAGTGGCCATTAGTAGTCCTGTTGCTATGATTAACTTTTTCATATTCGGTTCTTTTTAGCTGATTTTGAAAAACAAAGTTAATGAAGTTATTGAATAAACCGTAAGTTCTTAACTTTTATTCGCTTACAAGTCTCCATGCTGCTGGCAGACAGGTTACGATATCGCTTGCGATAAGTCCGATCATGCCCTGTTTTTTCTGAGCGATATCTCCGGCTAATCCGTGAATATAGGTACCTATTTTAGCGGCGTCTTCGGCAGGATATCCTTGTGCAAGTAGTGCCAGAATCACTCCTGTCAATACGTCTCCGCTACCTCCTGTCGCCATACCGGGATTGCCGGTCGGATTGAAGTAACATTTGCCTTCGGGAGTGATAATGGTGGAGTAAGCTCCTTTCAAAATAATATGCACTTTAGCGGTGTGAGCCAGTTCGCAGGCTTTCATCAGGCGTTCGTAAGAGTCTTGGCATTTGCCGATCAGGCGCTCCAGTTCTTTGGGGTGAGGGGTGAGGATGGAACCTTTCGGCAGATGGGTGAGTGTATGCCGGTGATTTGCCAGAATGTTGAGTGCATCGGCATCTACTACCGTCGGAGTCTGGCAATGTTCCAGTTGTTCTATCAGGGCAGCTTCCGTTTCTTCACTGCGACCGAGTCCGGGACCGACGCCGACAGCTTGATAATCATCGGTATCGGTAGGTACGGCAAAGCATGTTTCGCTGGCATCTGTTTCTACCATTGCTTCAGGCGCGGAAGTTTGCAGGATATCGCTGTTGCATAACGGTGCATGTATGGTCAGCAGACCTACTCCCGAACGCAGACAGGCGCGGGCGGCTAATACCGATGCCCCTGCCATTCCTTTCGAACCGGCTATCAGCAGGGCATGTCCGAAGTTTCCTTTATGGGCGAATTGCCGGCGTGGCTTAATCAGTGAGCGGATTTCTGCGATTTCCAGCATTTCGTAATTGGTTTCTGTTTCTTCGATTCCTTCTTCACTCAGTTGAATGTCCAGCAGTTCCCATTCACCGACGAATTCTGTGTTTTCGGCAAAGAGGAAAGCAAGCTTCGGAAGTTGCAGGCTGAAAGTGACATCCGCACGGATAATATTACTTTTTACATTGAATGTATTTTCTTCTCCCATCAGTCCGGAAGGGATATCGATGGAGACTACCATGGCAGGAGAAGCATTGATATATTTCACTACAGCAGCAAAACCTCCGCTCAACGGTTTGTTCAGTCCCGAACCGAACAGACCGTCAATAACGAGATGCTCGGGCGTCAGCGTAGGCGGAACGAACTGGGTACTGATTTCATGAAAAGTTACTTCTTCCATCATTTCTACCAGCTCTTTATTCGTTTGGCAGTCGGGAGAAAGTTCTCCTTTCGTATTGAAGAGATATACTTCGATCTTGTATCCTTTTTCTGCCATCATGCGGGCAACGGCAAGGGCATCTCCGCCATTGTTACCCGGTCCGGCAAAAATGGTAACAGGAGTTTCCGGATTCCATCTGTTGGTAATGGCTTTGGTCAGTGCATGTGCGGCACGTTCCATTAAATCTATTGATGCAATTGGTTCATGTTCAATGGTATAAGCATCTAACTTCTTAATGCTGCTGCTTGGAAATATTTTCATTGCAATATTCTTTTAGTTTTTCGACCTACAAACTTACGCAAAAACTCTGGGAAAGCCGAATAAAAAGAAATAAATGTCGCTGAATAGCTTATGAATAAGGCGGTTGAAGTGACTTGAGGATGAAAGTAAAAATGAATCATACAAAGGATAGTGGATTTGGAAAATAAAACAACTTCCTATTTATAATTCAACGGAAGATACATTTTTAACTTTTAAAACAGATTGTGTATTGTGCTGTTGTGATTTGCTTATTAAGGTTTTACTCGTTAGATATTATTTTTTAGCATATGTATTTATTGAATGGTTATTTGATTCCATTCGACAACTCGTTAACTTCACGAAATGTCTTAGCAATGGTACCTTGGGAGTTTATTTTTCTATCTGTTGTTTCGCGAAAAGGCTGAAACAATTTAAACCTGCTTCATTTTAATTTCTTGAATTTGGAAGAATCAGAGTCTTATTAAATTTACTTATTTTATTATATTCTAGGATATACAATTTAACGCGCCTTCCATTCTTATAATTTCAGGCATATCTATTTGTATCACATACTTTTGATAGGCAGAATATATAGAACTAATTTGGTCGAGTGTCTGTTCGTCCTCCTCTATGTTTAGTTTTGGAATAAGTATGATATTTTCTGTTTGTAGGAAGTTGATATATACCCGGCTGTTTTTATTTGCTTTTGTAATGTTGTAATTGAGTTCTATGATATCGAAATGAGTGGATAAGATTTTATGTATTTTAGTGCAAAAAGAAATGTCTAAGTTTTTATAATTAGTGAGAAGAATCTGTTTGTTGTCAATGAAATGAACAATGCCATCAGAGTGCCCGTAATATTCCAATTTGTCCCATGGTAAAAGAATTTTTCTGTTTGAAACAAATTTTCCAGCTTTGCAATTAATTAAGATTTTCTATAGTTAGGCTTTTCTTTGAAAACCTTTTCGGTCATGACGATACATTCGTTGTATTTGACGATATTACCTCCGTCTATAACGATGTTCGTTTTCAATGTCTTTATCCCTATAGTTTTACATGCATTGTTTGGGTCTGTAATATAAGAGATGCCATACAGGTCATTGACAAGATAATTTAGATAATATCTGTATTGTATAAATTTATTCTTTTCGATTTGTCTCGGCATATAATCTCTGGCACCAATAGTCTTTTGTATGGGGAAAAGTCCGTGAGGAATTTGATAACGACTGAGAGCGTCATCTACTTGTCTGAAATATGTGGAAATCTCTTTTAAATCATTTTGAAGAATATACAAAATTTGTTTCTCTGTCAGTAATCATAAGATGATATCTGTATCTCTTGTAAAACTCCACTGTCGCATATCTGGACGATTTGTTTTTTCACCATTCTCATTATACTCAAATACATTCCGGCGCTTCGATACTCTTAGCTGGAATACTTGATGTGCTTCGTCTTTCCATTTGATGGAGCATGGGGCTTGTAGTGAAAAGCCATTTAAATAGTAATAGAGGAATGTTGAACGATTGTCTTTCTTTACAATCCATTTACTTTCTTTTATGGAATATATGTCGTAGGAGCGAATTAACGCAGATGCTCTGTATTGTTTTTGTTCATTTTCGAAGGTAATATCAAAACCAGATGTGTGGGAATGGAGGCTCATTGTCGGGAAATAGGGTACATGTTGGTTGGGGAACCTTTCATTTCGGTGATATACAATTGGGTCTTTGATAGCATTGGGACTATTTTGTTCATCATGGAAATAAAATTCTACTGTCCGTATATATATTTGGTACTCTGTATTGACCGACAGATATCCTCCATAAAGAAATATTTCTGCCAGTTTTTCGAATTCATGCGTGAGGTTTTCTAATAAGTAAATCTCTTTATTCTGAAAATCTTTCAAAGCATTGTACAAACATTCCATAATTTGTTATTTTTATATTATTAATAAATCTTTGTCACTTCAATAATTTCCTGTTTCCGTCATCTTCCAGCACACGCATTTGCTGAATAGCAATTTGGTTTAGCTTTACGAGTCGTTCACTTTGCGAAATACCTTGGTCAATGAACACGGCATTTAGGTTTTCCATGTTAGATAGACAAATCAGTTCATTGATAGAGGCATAGTCATGAATATTACCCTTCAATTCGGGATGGTGTTCGCGCCACATTTTGGCGGTCATTCCAAACATAGCTATATTGAGCACATCTGCCTCTTCTGCATAGATAATACTTACTTGTGCTTGAGTGACTTCTGCTGGAATAAGATTCTGTTTGATAGCATCGGTGTGTATGCGGTAGTTGATTTTTGATAATTCTCGTTTCGCAGTCCAGCCGAGTTGAGCCTGCTCTTCTTCTTTTAGTCGTTGAAATTCTTTTAGCAGATACAATTTGAATTGTGGAGATACCCATGTCGCGAACTCAAAAGCAATGTCCTTATGGGCGTATGTTCCTCCATAACGTCCTGCTTTAGCAATAATACCTTTGGAATTTGTTTTTTCCACCCATTGCTTTACTGAAAGGATAAAACGATTTAAGCCTGCTTCATTTTTAATTCCCTCGAATTCGGGGGAATTAAATTGTGGGTTATACATTTCTTCCCATATGCCCAAGAATTCAATGGTGTTTTTGTTGCGTAGCCACTTTTCGATAAGAGCCAATCCATTTTCAATATTGCGCACCATGTCAGTCAAGGAGATATAATCTTTATCATTATATGTAATAATTGTTACCTCTGTATCTTGGACTTTTATTTTTGTCATGTTCTTTCTTTTAAATGGTATATTTACAAATGTACAGAATATTTTTTAGAATCAAGAAATACATTTCGCGTATTTTTCCGTTTTAGTACGGATATTCCTTTGCTGAAGTATGAGGATTCTTTAGCCAAGATACGGGACTCTTCAATTAAGATGCATGTATTCTTCGATTGAAGTGCCTTTCTCTTTAATTGCTCATAGTCGTGATGAGATCTTACTATGACTGGGAGCAGTACTTATCACGACTGTGGTGAGTTAACAATGTCGGTAGTTTAATGTATCTATTCTACCACTTTCTCCTTAAATTGCCGTTACATTGGGAGACAGTTGCACCTTTTTCGGTCGATCTTTTACCGGAGTATAGATGGATCAATACAATACATTAAAAAGAAGACCAATATAGATTTCATTCTGCTAATTGAATTAGATATGCGTTTTCCAGAGCAGGGTAATCTTGTTTATGCTGTGATGTAAAGTCTCTGACAAAGCAGTACTGCACCAAAGGGTGCGCATTCATTCTTGTGTCCAAAAACGGTAAAAAGTTCTTGGTAATATAGAATGTATCAATGACTTTGTCATTATCTTCTTTTATGGTTATGCGATAATACTCACGTAATTTGTTTTCACCTTTGATAGGGATTGCATTTTCTTCATCCAGTTTTATATATTCTTTTTCAAAGTTACCTGTTTTCATGCTCTTATCTGAATAATATAAATCTACTGTTCCCTTACTGTTTTCCGCATCCTTAAAAGTAAATATATACTTATTAATGGTGCGTGAGTTACCCAGTGTTTGCATTAACTCTGTTTTTTCTTTAACTGTGAGTTCATCTCCTTTCACAATGATCTTTGCTGTAAACGCATTATTGGTAAGGGTACGGTATTTTACAGCAACAGACAGTACATATACATTGTTCGAATTATCTTCTATCTTGATGGATGCATTTCCTGTCTCCTGTGCTTTCAATATTATTTTTTCGTTGTTGTAGTTTACTTGTACCACTTTTTCGTTATCATTGATCACTTTGTAAGTTCCATCTCCACCTTTTATGCATAGTGGTGGGGTTTCTTCACTGAAAGGAGTCAGTGTATAAGAGCGTCCATCATTGTCGAACTTGATTTGAGGATTCTCATATTCCAGAGTGATTGGAGAAAAGCTGTCATCATTGTCATTACAGTTCATAAGGAAGATGGTACAAAGGAATAATGAAAATATCCCTATTAGTTTTTTGGTAGTCATGCTAATTGAAGTTTTAAAAGTGTGATAATAGTTTTGTTTTCGTCTGCAAACTTATAAAAAAGAATTGAATCGCTTCTTTAATTTGCACCATTTTTAACAGGAATCGGAGTATTTGGCCGGAATATAACTGATTGTCACGGCTTTTTCATTTAAGCTTTGATTTAGGGGTTACGTCCGTTGTCGTACAGTGTACCTCGCATGGCCTTGCCATCAATACAAATGATGTCAGTTGCCGAAGAGCATATTTCCTTGCGGAAAACATCTGCAAAAGCAGACATTCGATCAGCCATCTTTTCATCGTCTATATTTTGAAACACACGGCAAAGCGTGGCTTCTGACGGTAAACCATACGGAAATAACCCTTTCGCCTGCAGGCGTTTCAAGTGACGTTTGCCAAATTGAAGTATTTCAGCTCTGGTAATACACTTGCTGAGCCTCCCCAATATGACAAGCATGAGTATGTCTTCAAGTTTGTGTTTGAAGTTTCCCCTGCTTGTTCTGCGGTATTCAGGGACTGAGGATACAAATTTTCTCAAATGAGTCATGATGCTGCCACGAAGACAGTCAAGGTGTTTCTTCTTTAGTGATATTATGCGTAAAAGTTGTATGTCAGGTGAGTAAATCGTATTTTTTGCTATCGCAAAAACAAAGGCGGAAGACAATATCAACATCATATCCTATTGAATCCCGCCTATAAAAAAAGAAAAATGAACGATAAGAAGAAACACCTAAGGCGGTGCTTCCGCATCGCTACGCACGAATATAAGGATTTTTACTACAACAACAAGCGATGAATAATCTTTCTTAAATGAAAAAACCGTAACTGATTGTAGTAGCTACCCTGTTGATTATTTGATTATTTCGAAGAAAATGTTATCTTTGTAGTACATAATGTGCTTTGCATTATTTCCTGTGCTCACAACAATTAGATTATAGTTAACGGATTGTTTAATCTTTTAAAGTTTGCATGATGGAAAATACGAGAATTGGCTTAAATGCCGGAAAAGTATGGCGTATCTTAAATGAGAAAGGTGAATTGTCAATGTTTGAACTCTGCCGCGAGTTAGGTTTGACATTTGAAGAAGTAGCTGTTGCTATTGGCTGGCTCGCCAGAGAAAACAAAATTTCTCTCAGAGAAAAAGACAACATGCTCTTTGCCAAGATCGACGATGTTGAATTTAGTTTTGGCTAAATGGTGACCGATTAACATTTAAGGTGGACATCCACTGAATTAATTACATGGTTGAAAACTTAATCAAGTGGATGCTGGAGATGTTTTGCACTTAATTCTATACCCTTCTATTCTATAAGAACTTTCCTATACTTGAAGCATTTTAAACTACTTTTTCGTACCTTTGCACCCCATAAACTACTAAACACATAAATTCATGAGTGCATTGAAGGGGCATCCGAAAGGCCTTTATCTGATTTTCGCGACAAGCACGGCGGAACGTTTCAGTTATTACGGAATGCGTGCGATCTTTATTCTCTTCCTGACGCAGGCATTGCTTTTCGATAAGGAAGCAGCGGCATCTATCTACGGTAGCTATACCGGACTGGTTTATCTGACCCCTTTGATTGGCGGATATATCGCTGATAAATATTGGGGAATCCGTCGTTCTGTATTCTGGGGAGCGATGATGATGGCTGTCGGACAGTTCCTGATGTTTATGAGTGCTTCTACACTGAATAATACCAACCTTGCACACTGGCTGATGTATGGCGGACTCGGATTTCTGATTTTAGGTAACGGCTGTTTCAAACCTACCGTTTCTTCTCTGGTCGGACAACTTTATGAGCCGGGTGACAGACGTCTGGATGCTGCATACACTATTTTCTATATGGGAGTGAATGTCGGTTCTTTCGCAGCACCTTTGATTTGCGGTTATTTGGGTGATACCGGAGATCCGAACGATTTTAAGTGGGGATTCCTCGCTGCCGGTATCATGACACTGTTTACAGTCGTTCTTTTCGAAACCCAAAAGAACAAATACCTGTTCTCACCTTCCGGTGAACCTATCGGTATTATTCCTGACGCCAAACGTGAAAAGAAGGAAGATAAAGCCGAACACATCTCACATCCGAAGATGGATAAGCGTACCAAAATACGTAACATTATCATAATCACTGCTCTTACCGCTGCCTTAATCGCTTTCTTCAGCTATGCCTTCAGCGGCGACTGGGTGAGTATCGGTATTTTTACTGCCTGCATTGTCTTCCCCGTTCTTATCCTGTTGGACGGTTCGTTGACCAAGATAGAACGCAGCCGTATTTTCGTCATTTATATTGTTGCCTTCTTCGTGATCTTCTTTTGGGCAGCCTACGAACAGGCAGGAGCTTCTCTGACGCTTTTTGCATCCGAACAGACCAATCGTGATATTCTCGGCTGGGAGATGCCGGCTTCGTGGTTCCAGTCATTCAATCCGCTTTTCGTGGTGATTCTTGCTTATATCATGCCGGGCATATGGGGCTTCCTGAATAAGAGAAAGATGGAACCGGCATCCCCGACCAAGCAGGCAATCGGCTTGCTGCTCCTTTCACTAGGCTATCTCTTCATCTGTTTTGGAGTGAAAGATGCGATTCCCGGAGTAAAAGTGAGCATGATCTGGCTGACAGGACTTTACTTTATTCATACAATGGGCGAAATCGCCTTGTCGCCTATCGGACTTTCGATGGTCAGCAAACTGAGCCCGTTGCGTTTTGCTTCTCTGATGATGGGTATCTGGTATCTTTCGATGGCCACCGCAAATAAATTTGCAGGTATGCTGAGCGGCCTCTATCCCGAAGACGGAAAAGTGAAATCAATCCTTGGTTATCAGATTGCTACCATGTACGACTTCTTCCTGTTATTTGTCATTATGTCCGGTGTTGCTTCACTGATTCTGTTCCTTCTCTCGAAGAAATTACAGAAGATGATGCACGGGGTAGAATAAAAAATCGTATTTTTGCGACAACTTTTTTAAAATGACCGGTTATGGATACCATACAGATAAAAGACAAGCAGTTTACTGTTTCCATCAAGGAACAGGATATTCAGAAAGAAGTGATTCGCGTAGCGAACGAAATTAATCGCGATTTGGCAGGTAAAAATCCGCTTTTCCTCAGTGTGTTGAACGGTTCGTTCATGTTTACCGCCGATTTGTTGAAGCATATCACGATTCCTTGTGAAATCTCATTTGTGAAACTGGCTTCTTATCAGGGAGTGACCTCCACCGGAGTCATAAAGGAAGTGATCGGACTGAACGAAGACATTGCCGGACGTACGGTGGTGATCGTAGAGGACATTGTAGATACCGGACTGACGATGCAACGCCTGCTGGATACATTGGGGACCCGCAATCCCGAAGCTATACATATCGCCTCTTTGCTGGTGAAGCCGGAAAAGTTGAAAGTAGATCTGAACATAGAATACGTAGCGATGGAAATTCCGAACGATTTTATTGTTGGCTACGGATTGGATTATGACGGCTTCGGACGTAATTATCCCGACATTTATACGGTAGTGGACTAAGATATATTATATATAAAAAAGAATAGGGCCAGTTTTTAAATGGTAAATTGTAAATCATTAAATTGTAAATGACAAAATGTTGAACATTGTAATTTTCGGTGCTCCGGGTTCAGGAAAAGGAACACAGAGCGAACGTATTGTAGAAAAGTATGGAATCAACCACATCTCTACGGGAGATGTATTGCGTGCAGAAATCAAGAACGGCACAGAACTGGGCAAAACAGCTAAGGGATACATCGACCAGGGTCAGTTGATTCCGGATGAATTGATGATTGATATTCTGGCAAGCGTATTCGACAGCTTCAAAGACAGCAAAGGTGTTATTTTCGATGGTTTCCCAAGAACAATTGCACAGGCGGAAGCATTAAAGAAGATGTTGGCGGAAAGAGGACAGGATGTTACAGTGATGGTAGATCTGGAAGTTCCGGAAGATGAACTGATGACCCGTCTGATCAAACGTGGCAAAGACTCCGGTCGTGCTGACGACAACGAAGAAACAATCAAAAAACGTCTGCATGTATATCATTCACAGACAGCACCGCTGATCGACTGGTACAAGAGCGAGAAGAAGTACCAACACATCAACGGCTTGGGTACTATGGATGGTATCTTCGCTGATATCTGCAAAGCAGTAGACAAATTATAATAAATAAAAAGTATGGCTGAATCGAATTTTGTTGATTACGTAAAGATATACTGTCGCTCAGGTAAGGGCGGAAGAGGCTCTACGCACATGAGGCGCGAGAAATATTGTCCTAACGGAGGTCC
>OGDN01002328.1_pt1 | contig 25117 bp, 20 predicted proteins | sample 1570271 | NCBI WGS metagenome assembly OGDN01 (sample SAMEA4384481, study PRJEB24528) | human gut metagenome | reverse complement strand
ATTTTTGCCTGAAATCATCAATTTGCTATTGACTTTTTATTTGCAGGCTCGGTAATTGAATTGCCGAGGATTCCCGCTTATTATCCTAAAGTGAGCTTCCGCAGGAAGAGAATCCTGCGCTACTGTCCACTGGTAATATCCTTTCTCGTAAAAATATAATTTGCATTTGTTGTATGAAGTCTGTATAATCAAAATAAATCCGAAAAAGGAGGTATTCTCTATGGCAAAAGAACAGATTGCGGTTGCAGAACTGGTTTTAAATATGATCCTTGGAAAGACAGGCGGTACACGGGTAGATTATTTCCCACAGAAACCGGATTTTCCGTTTGATGCAGTTTATGAGCAGGCATTTGTGCGTGCCACACCGGAGAGTCAGGGAATCTCCTCTGATCTGTTTGCTGCCCTTCTTCGGGAACTGGATGCTTCCAAAGATACGGAAATGCATCATTTTATGGCACTGCGTCATGGGAAGGTAATCTGTGAATGTAATTTTGCACCATATCCTAAGGGAATGTGGCATATTACACATTCCATGTGCAAGAGCATCACTGGTATGGCAATCGGCATGTTGATCGAAGAGGGAAAATTAAAGCTCGATGAAAATATTTATGACATTTTTTCGGATCAGATAAATGCCCTTTCAAAAATTTTCCGCCCTGTGATCACAGTAGAGAATCTGCTGACCATGACAAGCGGCGTAACTTTTAATGAATCAGGTATCGTATCCGGAAATGACTGGCTTGGAAGTTTTCTGAATGCATCTGTCAATGGAAAACCCGGAACGGAGTTTCAATATAACAGTCTGAATACTTATGTTCTTTCTGCGATCGTGACGAAACGTACAGGAGAAACCCTGACCGAATATCTGACTCCGAGACTGTTTGCTCCTCTTGGTATCACGAAATATTACTGGGAAACCTGTCCGAAAGGAATTACAAAAGGCGGCTGGGGACTGTTTCTCTGTGCAGAAGATATGGCAAAACTTGGCCAGCTGTATCTTCAGAGGGGAAAATGGAATGGTCAGCAGCTGGTATCTGAATATTGGATAGAAATATCTACAGCACGACATCTGAAAACTCAGAATGGCACTTATGGATATGGATATCAGCTATGGATGGAACAGCGCCCGGGAAGCTTTGAATATAATGGGATGCTGGGACAGAATGTTATTATTTATCCTGATATGGATATGGTTCTTATCACAAATGCCGGAAACAAAGAAATGTTTCAGGACTGTATCATGCTGAATATCATCCGGAAATACTTCCCTGTTAATTATCATCCCGCCGATGTTCTACCTGAGAGTCCACTCTCCTATGGTCTTCTGAAACGACTGTGCGGAGAACTGGAAAATGGAGAAAATAATAACAGAAGTACTTCTCTGCGCGGGGGATGGAAAAGAAATGTAGTTTCCAAAAGGAAGCATTCAGACAAAAAGTACAGCTACCGTATTTCAGCAGCCGTTGATCGCCCATCTGATCATCACAGTTTTATGCGTACTGTAAGCGGCAGAACTTATGTTATGGAGCAGCAGAATATTGGAATTGCGCCGTTGTTTGTGCAGGTATTCCACAATAATATGACAGATGGTATTTCTGAAATTTCTTTTACTTATGATGCAGGAAACTTTTACGTTTCTTTTACCGAAGGTGAGGTGATCCATAAGCTTCCTGTTGGATTTGGAAAGGCTGCGGATGGATGTGTTGATCTTCATGGAGAACATTACCTTATAGCTACACTGGGAGAATTTGCAAGAGATGAAAACGATATCCCTGTATTAAAGTTGGAGGTTACTTTTATCGAAGAATGTGTGAAACGAAAGGCGCATATTTTCTTTCATGAAGATAATGGAATTGAAATCAGATGGAACGAAACACCCGGTAAAAAAATGATTCTGGCAGGACTGAGTTCTATTACTGAAGAACTGTCAGGAAACTTCCTGTATAATTCGCTTCTGGGAGATCATAATATTACAACAGAACTGCTGCACCGGCTTATGGAACAGACGATTGAGCCTGCTGTAAGGGGATATCTGAAGAGACCGGAAGAAACAGACAGTATTGATACAGATGAGTGAATATAATAAAGTCTCATATACAAAAATGCATTTCTCACTAAACGATTAAGATGAGAAATGCATTTTGCATTTTACAGGTTTATTTTATTTATGGTATGTATTATTTACGCGGATTGCCATAGTTCTGTTTAGTCCTGTTTCACATTGAAAGCTTTCATTCCCGGATATACTGCGCTTGCGCCGAGTTCTTCTTCGATACGGAGAAGCTGGTTGTATTTTGCAACACGTTCAGATCTGCTTGGAGCGCCGGTCTTAATCTGGCAGGTATTCAATGCTACTGCAAGATCTGCAATTGTTGTATCTGCTGTCTCGCCGGAACGATGTGAAGAAATTGCGGTGTAGCCTGCTTTGTGGGCCATTTTGATTGCTTCCAGTGTTTCGGATACGGAACCGATCTGGTTTAATTTGATCAGGATCGCATTACCTGCGCCAAGGCTGATACCTTTTGCAAGTCTTTCTGTATTTGTAACAAACAGGTCATCACCGACAAGCTGTACTTTGTCGCCAAGTCTGGCTGTAAGTTTCTGCCATCCTTCCCAGTCTTCTTCATCCAGACCGTCTTCGATGGAGATAATCGGATATTTCTCACATAATTTAGCCCAGTGTTCGATGAGTTCTTCAGATGTATATTCTGTGCCTGCTTTTGGAAGTTTGTAGTATCCTTTTCCTTTTTCACTCTTCCATTCGGAGGAAGCAGCATCCATGGCAATCCTGAAGTCTTTGCCTGGTTCATATCCGGCTTTCTTAACTGCTTCAAGGATTGTCTCGATCGCTTCTTCATCGGATTTCAGTGCAGGTGCGAAACCACCCTCATCACCTACAGATGTGGCAAGTCCGCGCTCTTTCAAAATGGCAGCAAGTGCGTGGAACACTTCCGCACACCATCTTAAGCATTCTTTGAAGGAAGGTGCCCCAACTGGCATGATCATGAATTCCTGTACATCCAGCCCGGATGATAATGCATGGCATCCGCCGTTTACGATGTTCATCATTGGTACAGGGAGGCGATTTCCGGATACTCCGCCAAGGAAACGATACAGCGGAATTTCAAGAGAAGCTGCCGCTGCTCTGCAGCATGCGATAGATACTGCAAGGATTGCATTTGCTCCAAGTTTAGATTTGTCTTTTGTTCCGTCTGCTGCGATCATTGCTGCGTCTACTGCATAGATGTCACTTGCATCGAGACCTTCGATTGCTTCGTTGATTGTTGTGTTGATGTTCTCTACTGCTTTCTGCACACCTTTTCCAAGGTAACGAGCTTTATCTCCATCTCTTAACTCCAGAGCTTCGAATTCTCCTGTAGATGCACCGCTTGGAGCAGTTCCTCTTGCAACAGTGCCATCCATCAGATATACTTCTGCTTCTACTGTCGGGTTTCCTCTGGAATCCAGAATTTCTCTTCCAATTACTTTCTCAATTTCTAAGTACATGATAAATCCCCTTTCTGGTTTTGCATTTGGACTCCTGGTACACCGCAACTGGGATGTACCAAGTGGATCATATCTGAGGTACGGCTTTCAGCATAGCCGCGATTTCAGCAAGTACAGATGTAATCCAATGTTCCGAAGAATTCAGCAGGTCTTCGGATGGAGTTCAAATGATTTAATTCACGCGAGAGTTTGCTATATCTAACTCTATTGGTTAGTATATTCTAACTCTTGTGAAAATGCAAGAGGAAAATTGGGGTGATATTGAGAAAGTATTTCAGAAAAAATAGATTTATATTTAATATCGTGCTTATAGATAATAAATTAATTAAAATAAAAAATCTTCAGACATTTAAAATGATTCTCAAATATCTGAAGATTTCTGTACTATGTAATAAATATTTAATTAGTGAGGGCATGTAACATATGTATGTGTACTTTGAAGTACTGCATTTGCTCGATATCCGCATTTTTCACATCTTTGGCATGAATAAATTTTAACAGTACACCCACCGGATGAATTTCTACCATGAGTATAAAAAGATGATGGAGCCATGCTATGCGTACATAAAGCATAAGTGTCTTCTGATTCTTGACAAGCTATTTGATTTCCATCTGAATCGATATATACACAATCGCTTTGAGAAAAATCAAGAGATCTTATTAAATCATCATCTAAATTTTCGTCTATATCATTGAGACCAAAATCTTCTATTGAATCATCAAAAATAACTTCTTCAAAACTTTCATCCGATGACGCAACAGGTTGATACGCCATTACCGTCCCAGCACTTGCCACAACTGTCAACGCCGACACTGCCACCATAATCCCTCTCTGTAACATTCCTTTTCTCTTTTCCTTCATCATGTAGTTGATCCTCCTTTTTAATGTTTTAAAATCCTTTCCTTCCTTATTGTTTTTATGTCCGGAAAGGTTATTTTTCCACACGGCTGGACGAATATCAGAAGTTGAGGCTTCTAATACCAGCAATTTTGCATAGTCCTGACGTTTTTCTTTTGTGCAGCCATCGACTGCTACACTGTCACTGACTATTTCTGCTGTATCTATGTAAAGGAAAAGTAAAAGATATGCCACCGGATTCATCCAATGTAAACACAGAACGAAAAGGCATAAAAGTTTTACTAAATTGTCATGATTCTTCAAATGTGTATGTTCATGTTTGTATACCATAATAAAATCAGGATGCAGAGGAAAGCTCTCTGGAAACACGATTTTCTGACGGAAAAATCCGATGGTACATGGACCACAAATCTCATCCGGAATCAGGTAATAAGTAAGATTATCTTCAGGATCTTCAATCTTTTCAAAGATATAGTTCCGGATAGAATGTGCTCCTCTCCAGTATTTAATAATCTCATAGATTGCGAAGATAATAATTCCTGCTAGCCAGATCCTGGCAAATATATTAAACCATTGAGGTATCCATATGTAATCACCCTGCTTTTCACTCCAGAAAGACAAGGTGCCTGATAAATAAGAATCAGCTTTTCTGCCAATTAACATTGTTTCTGGAAGTGCATCTTTTGGAAGCAAATATTTAACCAACTGCACAGGTACCAGATAAAAGAACACACCTGTCAGTAGTAATCTTCTTCCGAGAATGTAATTATAGTTTCCACGCTGGATTATATACAAAAGTAAACAGATCACAACAGGAATACTTCCTGCAATGGACATACAAACTAACAGTTCCATTTAAACATCACATCATTTCTTCTTAATGTATTCTAATAAATATTCTTTCTCTTCCTCTGTAAGTTTCTGATCAGAGGTCAGAGCACTGACAAGGATGTTCATATCAGGAACTGTATATCCTGATGCGGATGACCTGAAAGTGTGTGCAGATTTGGCAGCTTCAGTTTCACCCTTTTCTTCAGCAAGTTCATTTAACTTATCATACAGGTAGCGGTTTCTCAATCCAAGAACAAACATAGATGCCGGGTATAGTAAGGATACCACAGCAGCACCAATCATGTATAAAGTTAATGTATGTGTATCGTTTACCGGAGGTTTGCTCATAAAGTTAATAAAGAAACCAATACCAGAAAAAACGGTAAATAAAATCCAACAGACAAGTTCTATTTTCTTTTTCATTCTTTCGTCTCCAGATCATTAATAATTGTAAATTTCTGTCATTTCTTAACTACAGTTAGTCTACCATATTTTGAACAAATTAAGCAACTGATTTTTATGAATTTATCGGACTTCTTACCGCCATCATTCGAGATTTATCGAGAAATTGCGCAATAGATTATGGACTTGTGTTACATTTTTTGAACACTTCTTCCATAGCGCGTCATCCGAGGACTGCAAGCTCCTTCTGATAAACTGCGGAGTAGTTATTTGGTATAGAGCCACGTAGCGAAGCGGTAGATTTTATCCGCTTGACAAATACATTTATCAGATATATTTCTGAAATGCTCTCAATATGCAAAAAAGATTCCATTTTTCTATAAATCATTCAAATCCATGACTATTGATTTCATCTACCAGAGACACATCTCTGGATGCAACAAGGTGTCTGATAAAGTAAAAAGCCAGGAAAGAACTGTTCAATCACTGAACAATTCCTGCCTGGTTTCTCATGGAAAATTAAAACGTATTTTTATTTATGAAGAAAAGAAAACAGTCCTTTTTTCTTTTCATATGGCTCTGATGTAATGCCTTTTACTTCATATCCTGTTGCGCTGATGGCTGTTTTTAGCTTTGCTTCGTCTACAGATTTCTCTGAAATGATCACAGTTTCCCCTTTGCTGTGGGAAGAAGTAACTTTATCTACCTGAAAGACTTTTCTCACTGCATCGTTTACGTGAGATTCGCACATTCCGCACATCATACCGTCTACTTTTACAGTTGTTTTAATCATATTGTTGTCCTCCATTTTTACGTTATAAGTTAGAAATAGCCAGAGCATATGATTTTTTCTCTTACAATAATTTTATGCCAATGCCTGGGCAAGAGCTTTCTGAATTGCTCCAAGGATTCCCTCTGAGGAATAAGTGGCACCGCTTGCAGCATCAATTCCGTCTGCTGACTGATTTCCCATAATCTGAGGATAAATAGTTTCCCATGCATAATCAAAGTACTCAGGTGAATCACTGTTACTCTGTTCAATAGATGCAATCTGACCGCCCTGAATCGTTACGGTTACATTTACTCTTCCACTGTATCCGTAGCTTGAGCCTGTATAAGTTCCGTCAATATATGGTCCTGTAGGTTCCGGAGTCTCTTCCGGTGTTGGTGTGGGAGCCGGTGTTTCCTCTGGCGTTGGAGTAACTTCCGGAGTCGGAGTTTCTTCCGGTGTCGGGGTTGGGGTTGCCTCAGGAATTGGCGTAACTGTTACTTCTGGTGTTGGAGTTGGTGTCACTTTTGTGGTGCCTTTTTCTGCCTGTTTCAGAATATCTTTCATTGCGTTTATGATACCCTTTGAAGAGTAGGTCGCACCACTGACAGTATCAATGCCATCGACAGACTGATTCTGAATGATCTCATTTTCCAGGATATCCCATGCTTTCTTAAAGAACATAGGCGTATCTGTATGCTCTGCTTCCAGAGACTTGATCATACCTTTTTTAATCTTAGCTGTCAACGTAATTGTCCCACTGTATCCTTTACCGGTTCCTGTATAGGTTCCGTCTTTGTAAATCTGTTCGTCTCCCGGCTTCGGTATTGGAGAAGGTTTCTTTGTCGGTTTCGGTGATGGAGTGGGAGTTGGCGTAATAACTGCCTGATTTCCTGATGGAATTGCCTGTGACAATGCATTCTGAACCGCAGTAATAATTCCGTTTGAAGAATAAGTGGCACCACTGACTGCATCTACGTTCGGAGACTGGCTTGCAAGAATTTTGCTGATCACACCCTGTGCATTTGCAAAATAGGAGGCTGTTTCATTTGATGCATCTACAATATTGATAGCTGCAATTTTATGGTCAGTGACAGTTACCTGAACAGTGATCGTTCCTCCGAAACCGGTTCCGGAGCCTGTATAGGTACCGTCTGCATATCCACCGGCAGGAACTTCTGTAGTTGGTGTGACTGTGCTTCCTGCACCACCCCTTGCTGTACCTCCATTTGCAGCGGAACCTGTAGATGAATTTTTCTTTGTTCCTGTTTTAATCTTACTTGTTTTTTTTGTCTTTTTTGATGTTTTTGAAATTGAGGTTCCATTGGTTTCAGAAGAGTCTTCTGAATCAAAATCCTTACCTGCAGTTCCTTGTGAAATCAATTCTTTAATCTCATCAGTAGACATAACATTATTATCGGAAACTGATGTAGTCTCCACAGGACTTTTATCTGCCTGATAACAGGTTACACAGACTGCTGCAAAAACTGCTGCCGCAGGAATAAGCTTTAACCATGAACGGAAACTGTCCTGTTTGGGTTTCATTTCCGGAGTCTTATTATTTTTCTGCTCATTATTTTTGTCCATAAATTCCTCCTTCTTCAATAGTTCCAGGAAATCATATTCAAATGATTTCTTTTCAACTGTATAAAGTTTTACATTTGAAAAGAAATCCTGCCCTTTCTGGTGGGATACAGGATTTCTTTTCTCAGGTCAGATTATTTTACAGTTACTTTAACTGTTTTGGTTACACCATTGCATGTTACTGTGATTTTGGCAGTACCCTTTTTAATACCCTTAATTGTACCATTGGATGATACTGTAGCAATTTTCTTGTTGCCGGATTTGTATGTAACTTTTCCTGACGGAGCTGCTTTTGCTGTGATCTTAGTTGTTTTGCCGACTTTTACAGATGCAGATGTTTTGTTCAGTGTAAGAGTTGGATTTTTAACTGTTACTTTGCAGGTTACCTTTACATCTCCGCATTTAGCTGTGATGACTGCGGTACCTTTTGCCTTTGCAGTAACCTTACCGGTTGTTTTGTTTACGGCTGCAACTTTCGGGTTACTGGAAGTAAATGTAACTTTTGGTGCATCTGCTCCTGTTACAGTTGCCTTCAGTGTAGTTGTTTTTCCTTTGTAAACAGTGGCTGTTTTCTTGTTGAGAGTTACTGTTACCTTAGTATCTGCTTTAACAAGAGCCTCTACTGCTGCGTTCAGATGAGTTGTAGCTTCATCAACCTCTGCCTGAGTTGGCTTTTCTTTTGCAAGAAGATCCTTTGCTTCCTGAAGCTCTAACTGCATTGCCTTCCAGGAAGCTGCTGTGTAATCTGCTTCTTTTAAGGCTTCTGCTTTTTCTACTGCTGCTTTTAATGCTGTTGTATCTGCTTCTCCTGCTTCCGGTTTTACGATGTTTGCATCTGTTGCATTAACTTCAAATACAGTATCTGCATATCCCATTGCATATACGGTGATTTTCCATTTGCCGGTTCCATCTGTTCCTTTTGGAAGCTGGCAGCGGTAGGAATCTGTCAGACCAAGCTGGATTCCCATTGCCTTGTGCATCCAGTTATCTGCTGCAAATTTTGTTCCGTAAGATGCCAGAACTTTATTACCATTTCCGTAGTAATCCCATTTTACAGCATACATTTTAGCACCAAGAGCACCATATCCGTCACCGGTAATATCTACTCTTAAGAATTCACCGTAACTTCCGCTGGCTTCTTTTACTGTTGCGGTAACATTGGATGCAGTCTGGAGTGCCTGATCTTTAAGTCCGGAACCTGTACCGTTTGTTCTTGCCTTAAATGTGAATGTTCCATCGGAACCTTTTACAGCTTCTTTTAAGCCGTTTGTTTCAGCGGTAACATCAGCAACTGCACTATAGGACTGTAAATTATTTTCTCCAAATCCTCCGGCAACTGTGCTTCCGTCTTCCACAACCTTGAACTGGGATTTGAAGGCTTCATAATCTTCTGCTTTTACTGCGACAGGTACATATTTCAGGCCTACTACGTTATAATGGTCGAATTCTACAACACTTCCATCAGCTTTTGTAATCTGTCCTCTTTCAGGCTGATTCAGCTTTACAGTTGTTCCGTCTGTAAGAACTGCATCATTAGCTGAGGTCCAGTAGGAAATCTCATAAGAACCGCCGTTTTTGTCATACATGATTGCTTCACACTGGTAGCTTCCTCTGTGCAGGCCATGGTTTACAGTAGCTCTGGTTACTGTGTCGAAACCGCCTTTGTCAAGTTCATCATGGCTGTCTTTTGTTCCATTGGAAGCTGTGTTTGCAGCATTATAAACTCCCTCAGATGCCCAGTACTGTGCCCATGTCAGACCTGCATAGACATATTTGTAGCCTGTTTCTGCTGTTGCAGCGAATTCATCTTCTGCTGCTGCCTGATCGTCAGCAAAAGGTGTTTCCTCATCGCCTGCAAAAGCATCAGCGGTGTCATCTGCTGCATCAAACTCATCTGTCTGTGCCTCAGTCTCCACAGCAGCATCAGATGTAAAATCCGCAGCCATAACCGGTAATCCTGAAACCATCATTGCTACACTTAAAATTGCAGGAGCTGCCATTTTGATTAAATTTCCCTTGCGCATACCTTTAAATCCTCCTGAATATGAGTTAATAAATATATTTCCAAACTGTCCGGAAAACTGAAATTTTTGACAGTTCAGAGATCTTTATATAAGATAAACCTATTCACCGATGGAATAAGTATCTTTCAGTAATTGAAATCTTTCTTTCATGCCTTCCGTCATCCAGACATGATCAGAATCATCTACGAACAGACCGTCTGCATTGTATTTCTTCAAAAGTTCTTCTGCCTTTTCTTTTCCCAGTACAAAGCATGCAGTGGAAAGTCCGTCTGCGTTCAGGCCGTCATCACACACAACCGTCACAGATGTGAGACCGCTTCTTGCAGGATATCCTGTAGCAGGATCCAGTATATGATGATATCGAACAGCATCTTCTATAAAGTATTTTTCGTAATCTCCGGAAGTAGATAAAAATTCAGTACCATTCAGAGTAACTACTCCTAGGTAATCACCTTCTGTATCCCGCGGATCAGTGACAGCTACCTGCCAGGCAGAGCCGTCGGGTTTGCTTCCATAGCTCATAACACTGCTGCCGCCCAGATTCAGGATCATACCTGATACATTTTTATCTGCATCAAGAATCTTCTGTGCTGCATCACAGCCAATTCCCTTACCTGCAGCCCCCAGATCAAGAGTTACCCCCTCCGGCATGGTAACTTTATTTCCATCCAGAGTCACCTTGTCATATCCTACATTTTCAAGCAGGGAATTTAATTCATCATCTGAAGGAATGTGCGGATTTTCTCCGTCAATGTCCCACAGGCGGATCACTCTTCCCATAGTAGGATCCATGGCTCCGCCAGAAGCTTTCGACAAATCCAGTATCTGTTTTAAACAGGTGGCAGTTTCATCAGATACCGTTGTTGTATTCCCGGCATTTTGATTGATCTGGTATATCTGAGAACTTTCTTTTGTCCAGGAGATCCAGTTCTCTTCTACATCTTTTAATGCAGAGATTACGTCTGCTGTGATGTCCTCACCTGTTGTGTAAAGAGTCTCTGATACTACGGTGTCCATAGCAAAGTCTGTTTTGGTGTATGTGTTTATTTCAGAGTTTCCCCATACAGTCCGGGATGCGCATAAAAGGGAGGCTGTAATAAAAAGTCCCAGTACAAAAGAGTGTCTGTTTGTCATATATTTTCTGATTCCTTATCCTCTTATTGTTGTTTCCAACTAACTCTATAGACTATATCACTGTATGGATAGTATGTCTACCAATATAGTTAGTTCTTACTAATCAAATTTTCTCAATAAGTTAGCAGTTGCTATTTTTTATCAATAACAGTGCCTGTATGAATATTTTTCCTTGGGCAGACTGCAGTGCAGGCGTGACAGCAGATGCATTCCCCTGAATGTGCAGTATCGCCGTCAATATCCAGATGTGCCGGACATCTCTTCTTACAGAGAGTACACTTTGATGCACAGTTTGGACGATTTCGTTTGAAAAGTGCTCCCGGAATAATCGGCATGATTGCAAATACTGCTCCCATGGGACAGAGAAACTGGCAGAAGAAACGCTCCTGTGTACACATTCCGGCCATGATCAGGATCAGCAGAACTGTTCCCACAATGTAGGTAGATTTCGGCAGTCTGCCTGTTGTAAGCATGGAGAATACATCCCATGGACTCATCCCCTGTAATTTAGAATAGAATCCTGTCATGCAGGAAAGAAGCAGGAACGCAAGGAGTACATATTTTACTTTCTGCAATCTGTGTACCCATTCCTCCGGATATCCATGTTTTTTCTTTTTTCCAAAGCATTTCGCACGAATAAACGCGGTAAGCTCATACAGAGCATCTCCCAGTGAGCCAAACGCACAGGCATAACCGCAGAAATGACGCCCGAACAGAATGGTAATAATTAACAGTAACGCCGTAATATCCAGAAAAGAGTTCCAGGTTACGCTCTGCTGTCCTCCGATTGCAAGAAAGATGGATTTGATTCCTGCAAATGCCGTAGAAAAAAGGGAGGGCGCTGCTATAAAAAATATAAGCTGTATGGCGGCACGGATCAGCCGTACCTTTCGTTGTTTCTTTTTCATGCGTTTTCCGCCTTTGATAATGCGTCATTTACTGCTTCTAAGATACCGGTAGAACTGAAAGTTGCTCCGGAAATGGTGTCAACATCTGTGCTCTGCTCGCTGATGATGCTGTTTATGACATTCTCGCCCTGTGACAGATAAGCACTGTCCTCACCCGATGCACTGACTACACTGACTGCTGTAATGGTATCATCTTCCAGAGTCACCTGAACAGTGATCGTTCCACCGTATCCGGTTCCTGAACCTTCGAAGGTGCCATTTTTATATACATTGTCAGAATCATCGGTTTCTTCAGAATCTGCCTGATCTGCATTTTCTTTATCCTCTGCAGAATCCTTTTCAGATTTATTATCAGCTTCCGAAGATACATCAGAAGAAGCATTACTTTCTGCTGCTGTTTTCTGTTCCTCATAAGTTTCCTTTAATGCTGTAAGGATCTGGTCCTGCTGTTTCTCCAGGCTCTCTGTTTTTGCAGTCAGGTCTGCAATATCCTGAGCCTGTTCCTTATCTTTTACTGTTCCGTTATAGAAAAATACCGCCATGATGATCAGCAAAAGTGCGATCAGACGCAGATAAAAGTTTTGATTATTCACGTTGTTTCCTCTCCTTCATTTTATTTTTGCCGGATATGATATCGGTTTTAAATGAAGCAAAACTTAATCATAACTAACTTTAAAAGTGTATCATTTTCGTATACAAAAATCTATATATAACAGATTCTGCTAATGTTGTTTTTTTCTCATTAAGATGACCCCGGAACAAAATCCGAGGTCATTTATTGTGTGAACTATTTACCTGTTATCGTTTATTTTACTTTTACTGTAAATACCTTCTTAACACCATTGCAGGTTACTGTGATTTTGGCAGTACCTTTTTTCTTTCCTTTTACAACGCCTTTGGAGCTTACTGTTGCAATCTTGGTGTTGCTGGATTTGTAAGTAATCTTTCCGGATGGAGTTGCCTTTGCGGAAATCTTTGTTGTTTTTCCTGCTTTTACAGTTGCTGAAGTCTTTGTAAGTTTCAGAGATGGATTCTTAACTGTTATCTTGCAGGTTGCTTTGTATTCTCCGCAGGATGCTGTGATCACTGCTGTTCCTTTTGCCTTGGCAGTTACAACACCTTTGCTGTTTACAGCAGCCACTTTTGTGTTGCTGGACTTCCATGTGATTTTATCTGTAAGGTTTGTTGTAACTTTGAGAGTGGTTTTTGTGCTGCCTTTTGTATAAAGAGTCTTGGAAGAAGTATTTAATTCAAATGTGTTTTCTGCTTCTTTGTAAGTAAAAGTAAGATTATTCTTATATCCCACAGCAGTTATTTCGAAAACAGTTGTGTCTGTTACCTGAAGATCTGTAAGATCAAGAGTTCCATCTTCTTTTACAATGACTTTGCTTCCTCTTCCTGTTGCAGCATATTCTGTATCATCAACTTTTACTTTGCTGATGCTCTTAATGTATGCAGAGAACTCTTCTGCTGTAATGCCTTTTGCTGCAACCAGTTTTGTCTCGTTACTGTCATAAGAAGCCGGCATTTTGTCTGTATTTACTGTAAATTCAGTTACAATGGCTGCATATTTTCCGCTGGCATCTGCAATTTCAACCTTATGTGTTCCCAGTGCAAGAGCTCCAACTGCAAGTTTTCCGTCTGTGCAGGAAACCGCTGTTTTGTCTACAGTATACTGTGCCTTGAAGTCTGCCGGCAGAGCCTGGTCAAAGGTAACTGCTGCAGATGAGTCTGTATTCATAATATCTGCTACTGTTGCCTTGATTCCTGTAGTTGTCTGCACCTTTACATCCGGAACATCAAAAGTGATCATGCCCTTATCTGTGTAATAAGTAACGCTGTCAATTGTTTTTCCCATGATTGATTTATAATGTGCAGAAGAAACAGGGCATCCGTGAACTTCTGTTGTATATCCGGTTCCCCAGGCAAGCATACTTCCACGCCAGATATTCTCCAGATGACGCAGGCCATAGTTGGTTCCGTCTGTAGTATTTACGGTTACACCATAGATTTTATCTGTATTTGTATCAATTACTGCTGCAAAAGCCTCATTGTTAAGATCAAGCTCATAATCACCGTAATTTGTTTCTGTTTTCAATGCAGCATCAATGGCAACGGTCTTTGTCTGCGCACCTTTCATTGCTGAGAAAGAATAGCTGCCGTCTGCATTTACAGTAAGTTCTTTGTAATAAGACGGTGTTTCGCTTAAAATGTAATAAGAGTAAGAGGCATTTTCAATCAGGGAATCTTTTCCTGTATAGGTGTTGCTGCTTGTCTGTCCTCTGTTTGTCACTGTGATCGTTACAGAGTCGGAATCTGTGACCTGCTTCTGGTCTTTCAGAAGGGAAAGATCACTGACCTTTACAGGGAAAGTAACACCTGTTACATCGGTTCCATTGGGGTCTACGTGATAAGCGGAATTTCCGTTCATCATACCTGCTGTTCTTGATTTATTAAGAGTTGCAGATGTGAAAGCATCAACTTTTACATCATTATTTTTCAGTTCTGCCTTGTAGAAATCATCGTATGGAATATTCATAAGCACATAAGCTTCGCCCTGCTGTGCTTCTGCAGCAAAAGCATCCTGGACATCTTCGGTGGTAAATTCTTCCTGCGTATCCTCGGCGGCAAACTCTTCGGAAACAGAGAAATCTGTGCTGTCTGTAAGTACCTCACTGTCTGTGAAATCAGATGCCAGAACTGCATATGGCATGCTGGTCATAGCAACTGCGGCACTCATTACAACAGGTGCTATTTTTTTCATAAGTTTTTTGTTTGTCATATTTTTCTCCTCTTCTAAAATTTTTTTTGCGGAATCACTCTTACCAGAGGGTTAATCAACTTATTAACCAAAGGGATTTTACTTTTACCAAAAGGGAGTGACTTCTGCCAAAGATATTCATATAGGATTGCTATAGGTAGACTGTCAGCAGTAATCATGTGAATTAGTCACTACTAACTTATAAAATAGTAACATGTCTGTCTGAAAAAATCCACACTTTTTTACCGGTGATATTCGTCATTTTTTCTCAATAAATACTTCAGTAAAAATCAGTATTAGTTACATCTAACTTGTGGTTGCGGGAATATTTTTTCTATGTTAAAATGTCTGAAGAATTCTGATAATTCCATTTTGGATTTTTTGAGAGGAGAAAATAGATTTATGAAGCAAAAAACAGCCTGCCTTGGGCTTTTTTCAGCTGTGGCGATTATTTTGGGATATGTGGAATCACTGGTGCCGGTTTTTGCGGGGATTCCGGGGATTAAACTTGGACTTGCCAATCTGGGAGTACTTTTTATTTTGAAGAAATATTCATTTAGGGAGGCTGCCCTGGTTTCTGTTGTCCGCATTCTGGTGATCGGATTTATGTTCGGAAATCTGTTCAGTATCCTGTACAGTCTGGCAGGGGCCGCGCTTAGTATGACAGTTATGACACTTATGCTGAAAAAAACCTCCTTCAGTCTGATCGGTGTCAGCGTTGCAGGAGGTGTTTCCCATAATATCGGTCAGCTGATCATTGCCATGCTGATCGTACAAAATGCAAGTGTGTTTGTATACGCACCGGCACTTCTGGTGGCAGGTGTTGCTGCCGGGGTAGTAATCGGCGGACTTACTAACGAGATTTTGAAAAGAGTTCATCTATAACTTTAAAAGCATCAGTTATCTGAATTTATAATCTTTCAGATAACTGATGCTTTTTTCAATCTTCTTCTATATGTTCCCGTCCCTGGTTGATGATCGTGCGGACATGATCATCTGCCAGAGAATAGAAAATAGATTTTCCCTCTCTGCGGCTCTTTACCAGTTTATTCTGTTTCAGAATACGAAGCTGATGAGAAATCGCAGACTGAGTCATATTCAATGCTTTAGCGAGATCGCAGACGCATACCTCTGCCTCAAACAAAACAAACAAAATGCGTATTCTGGTAGAGTCTCCGAAAACCTTGAATAATTCGGCCAGATCATAAAGCTCTGTTTCTTCCGGCAGGGTTTCATCTACAATTTTAAGCAGATCTTCATGTATTTCATTACTCTCACATAATTCTTCTTTGCATACTTCCATTTTCTTACCTGTTACCTTTCCGGCTTATCACAAAAGGTTTCTGCTGATTTGCCTGTTTCTTATAAATTCTTTACAAATAATGTACGGATCGCGTTTAATACTGCCAGGATCATAACACCTACATCTGCAAAAATGGCCACCCACATGTTTGCAATACCTAAAGCTCCAAGGATCAGGCAGAGAATTTTAATGCCGATTGCAAAATAAATATTTTCATATACAATACGGATACATTTACGTGCAATTTTGATCGCTTTGGAAATCTTCAGAGGATCATCATCCATCAGAACGATATCTGCTGCTTCGATTGCTGCATCTGAACCAAGCGCTCCCATCGCAATACCAATATCGGCTCTGGATAATACAGGGGCATCATTGATACCGTCACCTACAAACGCAAGTTTAGCCTTTTCAGACTTCTGATTAAGAAGTTCTTCTACCCTGGAAACTTTGTCAGCAGGTAAAAGTTCGCTGTATACTTCCTGAATTCCCAGTTCCCCAGCAACCTGATCTGCAACACGTTTTGAGTCGCCTGTCAGCATAACGGTCTTGCTGATTCCGGCTTTCTTCAGTTCAGCGATTGCCTCTTTTGCATGAGGTTTGATGATATCGGATATCAGGATATGTCCTGCATATTTGCCGTCAATGGCCATATGCACAACAGTTCCTACATGATGGCAATCCTGATAAGCAATGCCAAGTCTGTTCATTAATTTGGTATTACCGGCAGCTACAGATACACCGTCAACTTTGGCAATCACACCATTACCACTGATTTCTTCAATGTCAGAAACACGATTTCTGTCGATTGGTTTTCCGTATGCTTTTTGCAGGCTCTTGCTGATCGGATGGGAGGAAGAACACTCGGCAAGTGCTGCATATTCTAACAATTTCTCATTTGGCATTTCGTTGTGATGAATACCACTTACTTCGAAAACACCCTGAGTCATAGTACCTGTTTTGTCAAATACAACATATTTTGTCTGCGCCAGTGTTTCCAGATAGTTGGAACCTTTGACCAGAATGCCCTGATTGCTGGCTCCGCCGATTCCTGCGAAGAAACTTAACGGAATGCTGATGACCAACGCACATGGACAGCTGATTACAAGGAAGGTAAGGGCTCTGTAGATCCAGTCTCCCCACATGGCAGGTTTTCCCATAATAAGAAGTACGATTGGCGGGATAAGCGCAAGAGCAAGGGCTCCGTAACATACTGCAGGTGTATAGTATTTCGCAAATTTGGAAATAAAGTTTTCAGATTTTGACTTTCTGGAGCTGGAATTCTCTACCAGTTCAAGGATCTTGGATACTGTAGATTCACCGAATTCCTTAGTTGTACGGATCTTCAGCAGACCTGTCATATTGATACAGCCACTGATCACTTCATCGCCTGCTTTTGCATCACGCGGAAGACTCTCACCTGTCAGTGCACTTGTATTTAATGTAGAAGTTCCCTCGGTGATCACTCCATCAATCGGTACTTTTTCACCCGGCTGAACAACAATAATGGTTCCGATCTCAACTTCATCAGGATCAACCTGTTCCAGTGTTCCGTCTTTCTCTATGTTCGCATAATCAGGACGGATATCCATCAGTTCACTGATGTTTCGTCTGCTCTTTCCCACTGCATAGCTCTGGAAAAGTTCTCCAATCTGGTAGAAAAGCATAACTGCAACACCCTCGGAATAATCGCCAAGGAGAATTGCACCTACTGTGGCTACAGCCATCAGAAAGTTCTCGTCAAACACCTGTTTATTTAAAATACCCTTAAATGCTTTCTTCAAGATATCATAGCCGATGACCAGATATGGGATCATAAAAAGAACAAATCTCAGGTATCCCTCTGCCGGCAGTAAGGAAAAGACCACGATCAGCACTGCTGCTATGATAATTCTGATCAGCATTTTCTTCTGCTTCTTGTTCATATCAATACCTCTCTCTTCTTATAAAAGCAGGACTGCTGCAAAAAACTTTCCGGCGAAAAGCTCAGTGCCAGGATACGTTTTATGCAACAGTCCATTCTCCGGATAACTCAGAATTAAAGATAGATCTCACAGTCGTCTTCTACCTTCTTGCAGTTCTTTAATACGTCTTTCATAACTGCTTTTGGATCCTGTCCGTCTTCGAATTCAACGATCATCTTCAGCATCATGAAATTAACTGTTGCATCTTTAACGCCAGCTGTATTCTTGGCAGCTTCCTCCATTTTATTAGCACAGTTTGCACAGTCTACATCGATTTTATAAGTTTTCTTCATAATATTTTCCCTTTCCGCTCATCTCTTTTATATTAACATATGAGCACTTGTTCATTTGTTTGATTTTATTATAGCATTATTTTCTCTTCTGTCAATAGTTTTGAGGAGATTTCTTTACGGAAATAAAAAGTTATGTTATAATCCATGTTATTATAGTTTAACGTGTTGCTTTAATGTTTTAAAAAACAGGATATTATTATCCGGCAGGTATCAAAATCATAAAAAGAAATATGATACTCTTTGACAGAACATAACTGTCTGTACTGTTTGCGTACAGCAGTTCACAGCAGCAATATCGGAAAGAAAAAAAGGAGGGAGTATCAATATGGCGATACATGAATCAGGAGAAGATTATCTCGAAGCGATCCTTATGATCAAAAAAAGAAACGGTAATGTCCGCTCTATCGACATTGCGCATGAACTGTCTTTTTCAAAACCGAGTGTCAGTGTTGCAATGAAGAATTTGAAAGCCAGTAATTACATTACGATTGATGAAAATGGATTTATCAATCTGACGGAAACCGGGCAGGAAATTGCAGATAAGATTTATGAAAGACATACCTTTCTGACCGGATGGCTGACTTCTATCGGAGTTGACCCGAAGGTTGCAGCCGAGGATGCCTGTAAGATGGAGCATGCGATCAGCGCAGAGAGTTTTTCTGCCATTAAGAAGTCTATTGCAGGCACGCATGAAAATTATAGCAATCCTCGTAAATAATGCATTTAAGACAGTTCAGCAGCGTGCGAAAGACAAGGAAGATATCTGCAGGCGTGCTGACGCACGGCAAAGATATCTGACGCAGGATTTCACACTCTGATGGGCTGGATTAAGATGCATTATTTTAGAGGATTGCTATAAATAAAAACATAATAAAAACCATATCCCGGATTTTCAGAGACTAAGCATCTGTTGCTTTATCATGAAATCCCGGATATGGTTTTTTATGGTTATCTTTATGCTTCCTCTTCTTTTGGAAGAAGATTTCTCATACTTCTTAAACTGATAGTCAGTGTTGACATGTTATGAAGCAGTGCGGATGTTGTAGGCATAATGATACCTGTAACTCCAAGTGCGATCAGACCGCCGTTTATACCGATAATAGTTCTGTAATTATTATGGATACGCTTCATCAGCGCTGTGCTCAGTCTCTTTAACGTAACAATCTCATGGAGATTATCTGCAGAAATTGTAACATCTGCGATCTCACGTGCAATAGCTGCGCCATCACTGATAGCAATTCCCACACTTGCAGAAGAAAGTGCCAGTGAATCATTGATTCCATCACCGATCATAATAACTTTATGCCCCAGTTCTTTTTCTTTCTCTACAAAAGATGCCTTATCTTCGGGCAGGACTTCGGAGTAATATTCATCTACTCCTACACGTTTCGCAATAGCTGCTGCTGTACGTTCACTGTCACCGGTCATCATTACGACTTTTGTAATGCCGGCTTCTTTTAATTCACGTACTGCATCTGCAGCCTCTTCACGAAGCGGATCCTCTACACAGATAACTGCTGCAAGTTTTCCTTCGATTGCAAGATACAGGTGAGAACATTCTAATGGCAGGTGTTCAAATCTGTCTTCCATTCCTTCCGGAATTACACACTTTTCATCTTCCATTACGAAATGCCAGCTTCCGATCACTGCCTTTTTGCCTTCAATAGTTGTAGAAATACCATGAGCTACGATATATTCTACTTTTGAATGCATTTCCTCATGAACAAGACATTTCTCTTTGGCTGCATTGACAACTGCTCTTGCCATGGAATGAGGGAAATGTTCCTCCATACATGCTGCAATACGCAGAAGCTCATCTGAACTCAGCTCTTCACTGAAAGATACCACATCTGAAACTACAGGCTTTGCTTTTGTAAGTGTACCCGTCTTGTCAAATACAATAGTCGTGGCATCAGCCATTGCTTCCATATATTTACCGCCCTTTACAGTAATACTGTGAGTACTTGCCTCACGTATAGCGGATAATACGGAAACAGGCATGGCAAGCTTCAGTGCGCAGGAGAAATCTACCATAAGTACCGCAAGGGTTTTCGTCATGTTTCTGGTAAGCAGATAAGTTATCCCTGTACCTGCAAGAGTGTATGGCACAAGTCTGTCTGCAAGATGCTCTGCATTACTTTCCACAGAGGATTTCAGCTTCTCAGAATCCTCGATCATGTTGACGATCTTCTCATAGCGGCTGGAACCTGCTGCTTCTTTAACCTTAACAGTGAGTTCGCCCTCTTCCAGAACAGTTCCTGCATAGGCAAAGCTGCCTTCTGCTTTACGTACAGGCGCAGATTCACCTGTCAGAGAAGTCTGGTTGACCATTGCTTCTCCTGCTGCAACATCTCCGTCAAACGGAATCACATTACCCATATGTACGCGTATCAGATCACCTGCTTTAACAGAAGAAGCAGATATAAGAACCTCCTGTCCGTCTTCGTTTACAAACCATACTTTCTCTGCATTGATAGACATGCTTCTTGCAAGGTCATTGACGGATTTCTTATGTGTCCATTCCTCAAGGATCTCACCGATTCCAAGCAGGAACATGGTGGAACCTGCAGTATTGAAGTCACCGCGGAGCATAGATACACCGATTGCTGTTGCATCCAGAACAGGTACTTCCAGTTTGCCCTTCATCAGAGTACGTACACCATGATAAATGTATTTTACTGATTTCACTGTAGTGATCGCTACACGTACCGGGTATGGCAGAAACATTTTATTTAATGTACGCATTACTACAGAGTTGATCAGTTTTTCTTTATAGGTTTCGTTTAATTCACGTCCGGAATTCTCAAGTGCTGCTTCAGATACCTGAGCAGTTTCATAGGAAAATCTGCTCAGTAAACGAATCAGCCCATCTCTGCTGCCGGTATAGACAACAGCGACATCCTGAGTTCTTACATAAACCGATGCCTTGCTGATATTTGCCTCTTTCTCCAGATAACACTGCAGAATATCCGCCTGTCTGTAGGTCATGTGTTTCTGGGCAAGGTGAATACGGATTCGTCCTTTTATTTCATGCTTAATAGCAAATTTCATTATTCCTCGCTGCCTTCTTCTGTTTCTTCTGTCTCTTCTTTGAAATCTGTTGTCTCTTCTGTTTCTTCTGCTGCTTCGTCAGCTGTATCTTCTACCACTTCCTCAGCTGCTGCTCTGTCTTCGTTGATCTGCTGTGCTTCTGCATAAATATCCTCAGCATTCTCCTGAATTGCGGAAGCTGTTTTCATTACACATGCCTTTGCACGTAAAACGGCTGCTGTGCAGTTTGTGTATAATTTCTTTGCATCTTTACTTGTAAGAATCTTGATACCTGCTGTACCAAAAGCTACTCCTGCTGCAAAGATTCCTGTTTTTTTACCGTCAAATTTAATCATTGATGTATCCTCCTGTTGTGATTTTTAATTTATTGTAACCACTCAGCACCCTTTCGGTACTGAACAGTTATGAACTGTTTTCAGATAAATATGATGGGCAAACGCATTATTGCGACATCAGCTTATTTATATTTCATGTATTATACAACCAAAATTTCTGGATTTCTACTTTTTTCTTCTTGTTGAGAAATATTCTCATTTCAGACATGTTAAGAAGGTTACCGGAAACCGTATTGCCAAAAGAGAGTAAAAAACTGAAGAAATATAAGAAAACCACCGGAAATTATACTCTTCAGTATTTCCCGGCGGTCATCAGTTCGTTCTCTATTTAAATTTTTACTTGTTTTCAATGTTTAAAATCACAGGAATTTACGAACATCCGCTCGATTTCCTGTTTGTCAATGTATCCACAGGCCTTCAGTCCTGTCAGGACTACATTATTAAAACTGTCTTTTGATAATTTCTGGACTGTATTATCATCCAGCTCGATGGTGCATACACTTTCATCTTTACAATCCGGATTTCTCACGATTTTATACATATTTCTTCTGCTGATCGCACCAATTTCTTCCAAAAGGTTTACCATACGGTACACCGTAGCTGATCCGATGCCCGGATCCAGGCGGGATGCATTGTAATAGATTTCTTTACAGCAGGAACACTCATTTTCAAGAATGACTTCCAACAGCATTCTTCTCTGTTTGGTAATCCTGCATCCTCGCTTCTTTAATTCCTGGATTACAACATCTTTCTGCATTCGGGTTCTCTGGTAATTGGGCTCTTTACAATTTTCCTGTCTCTGTAATGCTGCTGCTCCCAAAATCACATCATCCTTCCGCTTGTTAATTTCTGTTTCCTGACATATGGCTGCTGTTTGGCATCAGGTTTCAGTAATATGCCTGATTCTCAATGGCACCCTTTGCAGTGGCTGCAGTCTCCGCCACATGATGACTTGCCGCTTTTTTTGTCTCTGACGATTCCTCTTATGATCAGTCCGACAATTAAAATCAAAATTGCTCCTACAATCAATGTTCCCATAAATGACACCTCCTGCTTTATATCATTATCATACACATATAATCACTATACTGCAATCTGATAATCAGCAGTCCACTAACTGTGAAGATACGTTACTGTTCACTTCGTTCTCAGTAACACGCTCCGCGATGAAAAAGGTATGAAACAGTTGCAATTCTGTTTATCAGAACCCGCACCACCAGATGGGACGCAGGCTCTGATCTTATTACTGTTTTATCTGGCTTTTGCCATACCCTTTACCTTTACATTAAGGCTGCCGCTTTCCTTATAAGGTCTGAACAGCAGATATAAAAATCCGATGATAATTGCGAATGCAACCACTGTCCAGATACCGAAACCGCCGCCTGTAACCAGTGTACCGATCTGATAGATACACAGAGACACAAGATATGCAAGTCCACACTGATATCCGATTGCAAATAAAAACCATTTTGTATTGTTCATCTCTCTCTTGATCGCACCCATAGCTGCGAAGCAAGGAGCACAAAGAAGGTTGAATACCAGGAAGCCGTAAGCTGCGATCGGTGTCATAGCTGCTGCCAGGTTACCCCAGATCTCAGCACCGTCTTCTGCAACTTCTGCGAATCCATAAAGCATACCAAATGTAGCTACTACATTCTCTTTTGCAATCAGACCTGTAACAGCTGCAACTGCCATCTTCCATCCTTCGCCGGCTTTTGTCCAACCGAGAGGTGCAAAGATCCATGCGATTGCTGTACCGATCTTAGAAAGGATACTCTCGTTAAGTTCTTCAACCATACCGAAGCTTCCGCCTTCCCATCCGAAGCTCATTAAGAACCACAGAATGATTGTTGAAAGAAGGATGATTGTTCCGGCTTTCTTAATGAAGGACCAGCCTCTTTCCCACATACTTCTTAAGATATTGCTGACTGTTGGCCAGTGGTATGCAGGAAGCTCCATAACGAACGGAGCCGGATCACCGGCAAACATTTTTGTTTTCTTTAAGATGATACCGGAGCAGATAATTGCTACGATACCGACAAAGTAACAACTTGTTGCAACCCATCCGCTGTTTCCGAAGAATGCACCTGCGATCATGGCAATGATCGGAAGTTTAGCTCCGCAGGGAACGAATGTAGTTGTCATGATTGTCATCTTTCTGTCACGGTCATTCTCGATCGTACGGGAAGCCATAACACCTGGAACACCGCATCCACTGCCGATAAGCATTGGAATGAAGGATTTACCTGAAAGACCGAATTTACGGAAAATTCTGTCCATGATGAATGCTACACGAGCCATGTAACCACAGGACTCAAGGAATGCAAGGAATGCAAACAGTACAAGCATCTGAGGTACGAAACCGAGAACAGCTCCCACACCGGCTACAATACCGTCAAGGATCAGTCCCTGTAACCATGCTGCACAGCCAATCGCATTCAGCCCTGATTCAATTGCCGGAGGAATGATCTCACCAAACAGAACATCGTTTGTCCAGTCAGTTACGAAAGCACCAACTGTAGTTACAGATACATAATATACGATAAACATTACAACTGCAAAGATTGGCAGTGCCAGCCATCTGTTGGTAACAATACGGTCGATCTTATCAGATGTGGAAAGCTTATCTTTTCTTGCCTTAGTCACACACTGACCAATGATAGAAGAAATATAAACATATCTCTCATTTGTGATAATACTTTCTGTATCGTCGTCAAACTCATTTTCCATTTCTTTGATCTCGGCAGATACATTTACGGATGTATTCATCTGCTCAATGATCTTGTCATCTCTTTCAAGAAGCTTGATTGCGAAGAATCTCTTCTGTTCTTCCGGTACCACACCGGTCAGTTTATTCTCAACTGCTCCGATGATCTCTTCTGCTTTATCGCAGAATTCATGGACAGGTGTTACTTTCCGGTGGCTCTGGGCAATGGAAACTGCCTTGTTTGCAGCTTCTGTGATTCCAGTTCCTTTCAGCGCGGAAATAGTAACAACTTCACAGCCAAGTTTCTTTTTCAGTTTATCAATATGTATTGTATCGCCGTTTTTCTCAACGATATCCATCATGTTGACTGCCATGATGACCGGAATCCCAAGTTCCAGAATCTGTGTTGTAAGATACAGGTTACGTTCAATATTGGTACCATCAACGATATTGATGATCGCATCCGGTTTTTCCTGAAGAATGTAATTTCTTGCAACTACCTCTTCAAGTGTATATGGTGATAAAGAATAAATACCAGGTAAGTCAGTGAGAATAACATCTTTGTGTCCTTTCAGCTTACCCTCTTTTTTCTCGACAGTTACACCTGGCCAGTTACCTACAAACTGATTTGATCCGGTCAGTGCATTGAACAATGTCGTTTTACCGCAGTTCGGATTACCTGCGA
>OGDN01002312.1_pt1 | contig 25370 bp, 18 predicted proteins | sample 1570271 | NCBI WGS metagenome assembly OGDN01 (sample SAMEA4384481, study PRJEB24528) | human gut metagenome | reverse complement strand
GTGTAACAGCATAAACCGAAACGACAATGAGACAAATCTATTATAGCATCCGAACTTTATTGCGTGAACGGGGCACGAATATTATCAGGGTAATTTCTCTTTCGCTGGGACTTACCATTGGCATTTTGCTCTTCTCGCAGATTGTGTTTGAATTGAGTTATGAACGTTGCTATCCGGAATCGGAACGTCTGGCGATTGCACGTTGCCTGACGACTAACCTTAGCACGGGGGAGAAAATGGGAGACGACGGCAACAACTTTGATTATACACTTTTTGATGTGGTTGCACCGACTTTGGCGCAGGATATGCCCGAAGAAATTGAGTTTGCCAGTTGCGTCCTCGCAGAACAATGGATGAGTATATATTATGAAGATAAATTATTATCGGACATCAACTATATATACGCTGATACTTGTTTCTTCCAGACTTTCGGTATACCTGTCTTAAAAGGAAATCCAAAAGATATGATTATGCCGGGAAGTGTGTTTGTGTCAGAACACTTTGCCCGTGAAACATTTGGAGATGCAGATCCTATCGGCAAAATTCTTAAAGCAGACAGGCAAAATGATTTTACGATTCGTGGTGTGTACAGAGATGTGCCGGAGAATACGATGCTCGCTCATGACTTTGTTGTTTCCATCCATCGGGATGGAGGATATCAGGGAGGATATGGCTGGAAGGGAAATGATATCTTTTACACTTTTCTTCGCTTGCGTGATGCTGCGGATATTGATAAAGTGAATGACAAGATCCAGCGGGTAATCGAAAAATATACGCCTGCCCGTTTTGACGACTGGAAATTAAATTTCAGTGTCATCCCGTTAGTGAAGTATCATGTGGAATCTTCCGATGTGCAGAAGCGCTTGGTCATATATGGATTTTTGGGGTTCGCTATCTTTTTTGTCGCCATCATGAATTATATGCTGATATCTATCGCTACCCTAAGTCGTCGTGCCAAAGGGGTGGGTGTGCATAAATGCAGTGGTGCCAGTGCCGGAAATATCTTCGGCATGTTTTTGGCGGAAACAGGAATCCTTGTTGTCATATCTGTACTTCTCAGCCTTCTGCTGATAGTCAATGCACGTGAAATAATCGAAGACCTGCTTTCCGTCCATCTGTCTTCACTTTTTACATGGGAGACACTATGGGTGCCTTTGCTTACGATCGTGATTCTTTTCCTTTTGGCGGGTGGCATACCGGGGCGGTTGTTTTCGCGCATACCAGTCACACAGGTGTTCCGCCGTTATTCTGATGGTAAGACAGGTTGGAAACGTTCGTTACTGTTTATACAGTTCACGGGTGTCTCTTTTGTTTTGGGATTACTGCTGGTTACGCTTCTGCAATACAACCATCTGATGAGCCGTGATATGGGGATAAACGTTCCGGGATTGGTTCAGGCAGGAACATGGTTGCCGAAAGAAAGCGTAGAACATGTTACCGATGAACTGCGTCGCCAGCCTATGGTAGAAGGAGTGGCTGTTGCTACAAACGGAGTAATCGGACAATACTGGACACGCGGACTGATGAGTAATGACGGTAAAAGAATCGCTACACTTAACTTTAATTATTGCAGTTATAACTATCCCGAAGTAATGGGAATAAAGATTATCGAAGGCAGCACTCTTAAGAAAAAGGAAGATTTATTGGTGAATGAAGAGTTGGTACGTTTGATGAAGTGGACAGATGGGGCAGTAGGAAAGAAATTAAATGATATAGAGGGTACGATTGTCGGTGTCTTTCGGGATGTTCGCAACTATAGCTTCTTTTCAACTCAGGCACCTATTGTCTTGATAGGATCAGAAAATGCCAATCAAGTATTTGATGTCCGTTTGAAAGAGCCGTATGATGATAATCTGAAATGTCTGAATGAGTTTACCGATAAGACATTTCCGAATATAGCCATGCGTTTCAGTTCTGTGGACAGTATGATAAAGGATATATATAAAAGTGTATATCGCTTCCGTAATTCAGTCTGGATTACTTCAAGCTTTATTCTGCTGATTGTAATTATGGGATTGATTGGCTATGTGAATGATGAAACTCAACGTCGAAGCAAAGAAATAGCTATCCGGAAAGTGAATGGAGCCGAAGCCTCTCATATTTTGCGCCTGCTGATACGCGAGATTCTGTATGTATCCGCATCCTCCATATTGATTGGTATCATTGTTTCCTATTTCGTAGGAAAGGCATGGCTTGACCAGTTTGCCGAACAGATTTATCTGAACCCGTTATTGTTTATAGGTACGGCGCTGTTTGTCTTATTGCTGATTGTTGTTTGTGTTGTGCTGAAAGCATGGCACATAGCTAATGAGAATCCGGTAAATAGTATCAAGAGCGAATAGAAATATAAGAATATTATTATCTTTCAGGCACGGATTAATACGGCTTCTGCGATGAATGCATCTTTTAGAAAACGTGTTAATTCGTGCCTGAACTTTTTTTATTATGATATATCTTCTGATGCAGTGTTAATTTGATTTATTCCGCTACCTTATTTGCTATCGGATGTTCCTTCGATACCTTCTTTATATAAATCATCAGACTGATAACAGCAGTGACGAACGCCAGTGCATCCGATACCGGCATACTGATCCAGACACCTTTCAATCCCCACCATTGCGGGAAGAGTAACAAGCAAGGCAACAGATAAAGCAACTGTCGTGTCAGCGAAAGGAAAATACTGATTTTTGCCTTGCCGATGCTCTGGAAGAAGTTGCCAATCACAATTTGTGCTCCCACAAACGGGAACATAAGTACTGCCAGACGGATTCCTTCTACTGCCAGATTTATCAATTCATCACTATCTGTGAAAAGTGCTGATACCGCATGGGGGAAAAACTCACAGATCACAAAACCACTGCTGGTAATCACTACACCGGAGATAATTCCCAATCGTAGTGTCTGTTTTACCCGGTCTATCTTCTGTGCTCCGAAGTTGTAGCCTACAATGGGTTGCATTCCCATAGTCAGTCCCAACACAATCATTACGTAGAGTGTCAACAGGCGATTGATAATGCCGTAAGCACCGATAGCCATATCGCCTCCGTATTCCTGTAAGCTGTTATTGACTATGATAACGATAGCACAAGCGCAAACATTCATCAGGAAGGGAGACATGCCGATAGCGAAAATACTTTCTACAATTCTTCGTTTTACCTTCCAGATCTTTCCCTCAAAATGAACCGTGCTCTCCTTCTTGCAAAAGTGGCTTACTACCCACACCATACCGATCAACTGTGAGATGAGCGTTGCCGTAGCGGCTCCTCGCATTCCCCATTCAAAATGAAATATAAAGATGGGAGCGAGGATGATATTGGCTACTACCGTTACCATCGAAGTAAGCATCGCCTTCTTCGGATATCCGGTAGCACGCATCACATTATTCAAACCGATCATCGTATAAGTGATCGGAGTTCCCAGCAGAATCACTTGCATAAAGCTGCGTGCGTATGGGAGCGTGTCGGGACTCGCTCCGAAGAAAATCAGTATGTTGTCGAGAAAGATAAAAGACAGTATGCCGAAGAAAAAAGCATTCGTGATGCAGAGCATCAGCGTGTGCGACAAGATTTCCGTAGCTCCTTTCATATCCTTCTGTCCCAGACGGATAGAAGCAATGGTAGAGCTACCTGCAGATACCAGCGTACAGAAAGCGACTACCAGATTCATCAGGGGAAAGCTGACTGCTAATCCGGCAATAGCCATCGGTCCCACGCCGTGTCCGATGAAGATGCTGTCGATAATATTATAAATAGACGTGATCGTCATCCCAATGATGGCGGGAATGGAATATTGCAACAGTAGTTTACCGATGCTTTCTTTTCCTAATATGTGCGGATCGTTTTTGCTCATGCGCTCGTATGGATTGTTGGATGAAAACGAATGTTACGTTTTTTTAAGTGGGGCAAAGGTACGAATTATTTGCCTGATTCGATGATTATTCGGAACTTTGCACAATTCAATACACAAGGTTTAACGTTTTAGGTAAAAAGAAAGAGTAAGTATGGATACAACAAAGACAATTGCGGCACTGTTTGATTTCGATGGTGTCATCATGGATACGGAAACACAGTACACTGTTTTCTGGGATGAACAAGGGCGTAAATATCTGAATGAACAAGACTTCGGACGCCGTATCAAGGGACAGACGCTGACCCAGATTTACGACAAATACTTCTCGGATCAGCCGGAAGCTCAGCAAGAGATTACAGCCGGGCTCAATGTCTTCGAGAAAAGCATGTCTTATGAATACATTTCCGGTGTGGAAGCCTTTATCGCCAATCTTCGGAATCACGGGGTGAAGATAGCTGTAGTCACCAGTTCCAACGAAGAGAAGATGCAAAACGTTTACAATGCCCATCCCGAATTTAAAGGAATGGTAGACCGTATCCTGACCGGAGAAATGTTTGCCCGCTCCAAACCGGCTCCCGACTGCTTCCTTCTCGGTATGGAAATATTCGGTGCTACTCCTGAAAACTCTTATGTGTTCGAAGACTCCTTCCACGGTCTGCAAGCCGGAATGACTTCCGGTGCTACCGTTATTGGTCTTGCCACTACCAATACGAGAGAGGCCATTACCGGAAAAGCACACTATATTATAGATGACTTTTCGGAAATGACCTTCGAACGGTTACTGACCATACATCGCAAATGATGAAAATCAGTATGCAGCAGTGCACGCAATGCTTTATGCTATCTGCGTGCACCTCTGACTTATCTCATCAGCTTATGCCTTTTCGGCTTTCTCTGCAGGCTTATCAGTGTCGATCAATCTCCACACTACCGAAGCTACGGCACCTCCGAGGAACGGAGCAACGATGAACAGCCATAATTGTGAAAGCGCTTCTCCTCCCTGGTAAAGAGCCGGTCCGATGCTACGTGCCGGATTCACGGAAGTTCCTGTGATAGGGATACAGACGATATGAATCATCACAAGCGTAAGACCGATGGCGATTCCTGCAAATTTGTTATCAGCTCCTTTTGACGTGGAACCTAACACCACCAGTACAAAGATAAACGTGAATACGGATTCGGCAATAAAAGCCATGGTTGCATTGGTATATCCGTTGGCCCCGGTCAGCGTGGTGACAGAACCGGAATCTCTGGCAAGGAAATAAAGGATAGACGAACCGATAATACCTCCGATAACCTGGAATATCATATACATTCCGGCATCTTTAGAAGACATCCGTTTAGAAAGCCATACTCCGAGAGTGATGGCAGGATTGATATGGCAACCGGATATTTTCCCGATTGTATAACACATTACAAGCACGCTCAATCCGAAGGCAAAGGCGACTCCGAGCGTTCCGACAGATGCGAAAGGCTGGATAGCTCCGGCAAATACGGCACTGCCACATCCCATCAGGACAAGTATCATCGTCCCGATCATTTCAGCAAAATACTTTTTCATTTTCAATTCTCTTTTTTATTTGGTTTGAATCATGAATCCCCTGATTCATATAGAGAAATAACAGTTCAAAATTCCTTTTGTTTTTTGTCGGAGTCTTTATCTTGAGTGATTCTTTTTCGTTTTCTTTCTCACTTATGAAAGAAATGTTATAACTTTGCCCCAATTTTTGATAACGTTCGCGTTGTCAGAAGCTCTTTATCTTTTAATTATTAATTTAAAATTTGAAAAGACATGGCTGGTTATATATCAGATGACACAAGAAAGGTGACTACTCATCGCTTGGTTGAAATGAAACAGAGAGGCGAAAGAATATCTATGCTTACTTCTTATGATTACACGATGGCACAAATCGTAGATGGTGCGGGAATGGATGTGATTCTGGTGGGCGACTCCGCTTCTAATGTAATGGCAGGTAACGTGACTACATTGCCTATAACTCTTGATCAGATGATTTATCACGCAAAATCAGTCGTACGTGGCGTAAAACGTGCTATGGTCGTAGTCGATATGCCTTTCGGATCTTATCAGGGAAACGAAATGGAAGGTCTTGCTTCTGCCATCCGCATAATGAAGGAAAGTCATGCCGATGCTTTGAAACTGGAAGGTGGAGAAGAAATCATCGGTACGGTGAAACGCATTATCAGCGCAGGTATTCCGGTGATGGGCCATTTGGGATTGATGCCTCAGTCTATTAATAAATATGGTACTTATACAGTGCGTGCCAAAGACGAGAGCGAGGCTGAGAAGCTGATTCGCGATGCTCATCTTCTCGAAGAGGCAGGTTGCTTTGCCATTGTGCTCGAAAAGATTCCGGCAACTTTGGCTGAACGGGTAGCTTCGGAATTGACGATACCTATTATCGGTATTGGTGCCGGTGGTCATGTAGACGGACAAGTGTTGGTCATCCAGGATATGCTTGGAATGAATAATGGATTCCGTCCCCGCTTCTTACGTCGGTATGCAGACCTTTACACAGTGATGACTGATGCGATCAGCCGTTATGTGTCCGACGTGAAGAATTGCGACTTCCCCAATGAGAAGGAACAATATTAAAACAATATATGGCAGTTAAATTGTGGACAGTTCATTTTATGCGGATATGCGTAGCTAATTTGCTGTTGTTTATCTCTTTGTATATCTTGTTTCCGGTGCTCTCCATTGAGATGGCCGACCGTCTTGGGGTGCCGGTAGCACAGACAGGGGTTATCTTTCTTTTTTTTACATTGGGAATGTTCCTTATCGGTCCGTTCCATGCTTATCTCGTAGATGCCTACAAGCGTAAGTACATGTGTATGTTCTCTTTTGCCCTGATGGTGGCGGCAACGGCAGGATATACCTTTGTGACCAATGTAACGGAACTTGTCTTGTTGAGCACCGTACAAGGATTGGCTTTTGGAATTGCTACCACCGCAGGAATCACACTTGCCATTGATATAACGAACGCTACACTTCGCAGTGCCGGAAATGTCAGCTTTTCCTGGATGGCACGTCTGGGGATGATTATCGGTGTTGTTCTGGGTGTCTGGCTCTATCAGAGCTATTCATTTAAAAACCTGCTGTCCGTGTCGGTGATCACCGGAATAGCAGGTGTTTTGATGGTAGCCGGAGTATATGTGCCTTTCCGTGCCCCGATCGTTACCAAGTTCTATTCCTTCGACCGCTTCTTGCTGTTGCGGGGATGGGTACCTGCTATCAACATGATTCTGATTACTTTCGTACCGGGATTGTTGATTCCGCTCGTACATCCTTTCCTCAACGATTTCGTACTGGGGAATAGAGGAATACCCATCCCATTCTTTGTCGGTACAGGAGCCGGATATCTTGCCTCCTTGTTGCTGGCACGTCTGTTTGTTCTGAAGGATAAGACATGGCGGCTGGTGCTTGTAGGAATGATACTGGAGATTGTAGCTATCACTCTGTTGGCTTCCGGTTTTCCGGTGGGTGTTCCTTCCGTCCTTCTTGGATTAGGCTTGGGAATGGTGATGCCTGAGTTTCTGGTCATGTTTGTGAAGCTGTCCCATCATTGTCAGCGAGGTACGGCAAATACCACTCATCTGTTGGCCAGCGAAGTCGGATTCTCATCCGGAATAGCCGTTGCGTGCTATTTCGATCTGGAAGCAGATAAGATGCTTTATACCGGACAAGTAGTAGCTGTGATCGCTTTGATTTTCTTTATACTGGTTACTTATCCTTATTATAAGAACAAGAAAGTAAGATGATTTAAATGAAGAATGAGGAATGAAGAATGAAGAATTGGCTGCGCTATTATGCTGCAAAGTAATTCTTCATTCTTCATTCCTCATTCTTCATTTTTTTTAGTTTCTGCTTACCTGTTTTACTCCTTTCACTGTCCTCAACTTCTTGATGAGTGCTTCCAGTCGTCCGGTATCACCTATCATTACCGTTAGTGTTCCGGAGAATAGTCCGTCGTTGGAATCGATTCCGATGGAGCGCAGACTGATTCCATTCTCTTTAGAAATGATAGAAGTAATATTGGTAACAATTCCAATATCATCGTGACCTACGACACGTAAAGTGATAGGATATTGTGTGCCGACTGATTTTCCTGCCCAACGTGCTTTTACAATCCGGTATCCGAACCGTTCGCGCATCTGATTGGCATTCGGACAGTCCGCCCGATGAATTTTGATACCTCCGCTTACTGTCACAAATCCGAATACATCATCTCCGTAAATCGGATTGCAGCATTTGGCAAGTTTAAATTCCAGTCCTTTCAGATTCTGATCGATGACAAGCACATCCTCTTTGGAGGTGACCTCTTCTTGTGTTGCCTGCAAATTATATCCTTCGGCACTGCGATAAACGATCTCATCATGCGTGTCATTGTCCCGTCTCTGCTGTTCAAGGTATTTATCCAGAATATCGTTGACATCCAGTGTCTCATCTGCAATCTTCTGATAAAACTCTGTCACATTTTTAAAGCCCAGACGCTTGATAAGACGCATCATCGTAGCTTCGTCATACTCCATCTTCCGGTTTTTGAACTTCCGTTCCAATGTCTCTTTGGCGAAATCGTGCTGGCGTGCTACCATCTCCTTAAGTGCCTGACGTATCTTGGTGCGGGCTTTGGAAGTCGTCACGATGTTCAGCCAGTCCTGCTTCGGAGTCTGGGTATTCGACGTCATGATTTCCACCTGATCACCGCTGTTCAGTTTCTGCTTTAACTGTACGTTCTTGCCGTTTACTTTTGCTCCGATACACTTGCATCCCAGTTTACTATGAATATGGAAAGCGAAATCGAGTACGGTAGCCCCTTTGGCAAGCTTGAACAAGTCTCCTTTCGGTGTGAATACGAATACTTCATCTTCGTAAAGGTCCATTTTAAACTGGTCCATCACTTTCAAAGAGTCGTTATCTGCATTTTCAAGAGCTTCGCGTACTGAAGTCAGCCATTCGTCCAGTCCTGTTTCACCTTTGATGCCTTTGTATCTCCAGTGTGCGGCGAGTCCCCGTTCTGCGATCTCATCCATTCGCCGGGTACGAATCTGTACTTCCACCCATCTGCCTTCCGGCCCCATCACAGTGATATGCAACGATTCGTAACCGTTGCTTTTCGGAATTGAAAGCCAGTCCCGCAAACGTTTCGGGTTGGGCTGATACATATCCGTAACGATAGAATATACCTGCCAGCATTCCTGCTTTTCTTTAGCCGGGTCCGGCTCGGAATCCAGAATGATACGGATAGCGAACAAGTCATAAATTCCTTCGAACGGAGTCTTCTGCTTCTGAATCTTGTTCCAGATGGAATGAATCGATTTGGTACGTCCTTTGATGTCGAACTTCAATCCGGCTTCCTTTACCTTCTTCTGGATAGGGTCGATAAAGGAGGCGATATACTTATCACGGGAAGCTTTCGTTTCGTTGAGCTTCTCCTTTATATAATAGTAAGTTTCCCGCTGTGTATATTTCAGCGACAAGTCTTCCAGTTCCGATTTCAGCTTGTAAAGTCCCAGCTTGTGTGCCAGCGGAGCATACAGATAAGCTGCTTCGTTCGCCACCTTTACCCGGTCTTCTTCGTTGCCTGTATCCTTGATCTGGCGCATCACGTTCACACGGTCTGCAATCATGATCAGAATGACGCGCATATCTTCGGCAAAAGAGAGCAGGAGATTGCGGAAGTTTTCCGATTCAATCGCCGGACTTTTGGAGTACAGTTCGTTTGTTTTCACCAATCCTTTGATGATACTGCCTACATCTTCGCCATATTCGGCATTTACATCCTCAATCGACAGGATATGTGCCTTCACGATTTCGTGAAGCATAATGCCGATAAGACACGAACCTTTCATTCCGATTTCTTCGGCTACGATAACCGCTGTTTGTAAATCTCTGATGACGGGATTCATCCCGAAGTTATTGCGTTGCAGCCCGTTACATTGGGCAGCTTTGATAAGATGTTTCTTTAATTTTTGGCAATCCTTCCAGAAAATCGTATCTCCGGCAGATTGCAACAGATGCCTGTAGAGTGAAAAAAGCTCCTTCTTTTCCTCTGATGTAAAAAAGTCGTCCATATTCAATCTTGTTAATTCGACGTAAAATTAGTTTTTTTCCCGGTTATTCGGCAAGAAGTAAATAACATTTTGTATTTTTGGGCATCAATTAATAAAAATAGATATTATGATAACGACACAGGACAAAGAGTTGCTTGCCAAGAAAGGCATCACGGAAGCGCAGATAGCAGAACAGCTGGCTTGCTTCCAGACAGGTTTTCCTTATTTGAAACTGGATGCTGCCGCTTCCATCGAAAAAGGCATATTGGCTCCTGATGCAGAAGAACAAAAAGTATATCTGGCTGCATGGGATGCTTATAAAAATACGGATAAGATCATCGTGAAGTTTGTTCCTGCTTCGGGTGCTGCCAGTCGTATGTTCAAGAATCTGTTTGAGTTTCTGTCCGGAGAATCTGACAAACCTATAACAAAGTTCGAACAGGCATTCTTTGACGGAATCAAAGATTTTGCTTTCTATGACGACTTGAATGTAGCCTGCCAGCGTACAGCCGGGAAAGATATTCCGGGGCTGATGGAAGAAGGCAACTACAAAGCAGTAGTAGCTGCCCTTCTCGAAACTGCCGGGCTCAACTACGGTGCACTTCCGAAAGGTCTGCTCAAATTCCATAAATATCCCGAAGGTTCACGTACTCCGCTTGAAGAACACCTTGCCGAAGGTGCTATGTATGCAGCCGGAAAGAGTGGCAAAGTCAATGTACACTTCACCGTTTCTACCGAACACCGTGAACTCTTCAAGAAACTGGTGGAAGAGAAAGCCGCGGCATTCGGCAAACGCTACGGAGTAGACTATTACATCACCTTCTCCGAACAGAAACCGAATACCGATACCATCGCCGCTGATATGGATAACCAACCGTTCCGTGACAACGGCAAACTCCTGTTCCGTCCGGGTGGTCACGGTGCGCTGATCGAGAACCTTAACGATCTCGATGCCGATATTATCTTTATTAAGAACATTGACAATGTGGTGCCCGATAAACTGAAAGACGACACTGTAACTTATAAGAAGCTGATTGCCGGTGTACTCGTATCCTTGCAGAAGAAAGCATTCGAATACCTCGAACTGCTCGACAGCGGAAAATATACGCATGAGCAAATCATGGAAATTCTCCAGTTCCTGCAAAAACAGCTTTTCTGCAAGAACCCCGAAACGAAAAATCTCGAAGATGCCGAACTGGTGATCTACCTGAAGAACAAACTGAACCGTCCAATGCGTGTCTGTGGTATGGTGAAGAACGTAGGCGAACCGGGTGGCGGTCCGTTCCTTGCCTATAACAGCGACGGAACAATCTCCTTGCAAATCCTCGAAAGTTCACAGATCGACATGAACGATCCGGCCAAGAAAGAAATGTTCGAAAAGGGTACGCACTTCAATCCGGTAGACTTGGTTTGTGCCGTACGCGATTATAAAGGTCATAAGTTCGACTTGGTGAAATACGTAGATAAAGCGACAGGCTTCATCTCTTATAAATCGAAGAACGGTAAAGACCTGAAAGCACTTGAACTTCCCGGTTTGTGGAATGGTGCTATGAGCGACTGGAATACCGTATTCGTAGAAGTCCCTCTGACCACTTTCAATCCGGTGAAGACGGTGAACGACCTGTTGCGTGAACAGCATCAGTAAGAAGATGTCGCGTTTGACTGATGAAATATGTAGTTAGGCACGGATTACGCGGATTACACGGATTTCTTTTATGATCCTATTTTTATATAGAACCCAACTCTTTATCCGTGTAATCCGTGTAATCCGTGCCTAAATCTAATTGCAACATAATTAAAAAGAGTGTTTAGGATGAATCAGATAGAAAAGATCATCGACCTTGCGACATGGAACAGAAAAGAGCATTTTGAGCATTTCAGCGCATTCGATGATCCCTTTTTCGGAGTGACGGTCCATGTGGACTGCACCCGTTCTTATGAGGAGGCAAAAGCAAAAGGCGTTTCCTTCTCCCTTTTACTACTACATCGTATTATCACTGCCGCAAGCAAAGTCGAAGAATTCCGTTACCGCATCGAAGGAGACAAAGTAGTCTGCTATGACAGTCTGCTTCCCGAAGCGACGGTAGGGCGTGCCGATCACACGTTCTCTTTTGCCGCCTTTGAGTACGATCCGGATGAACTCACTTTTATTCGCAAGGCAAAAGCCGAAATGGAAAGGCTGCAAGGTACCACCGGACTCAATAAAGGAGGTACTTTCCATCCCAATGCCATTCATTACTCAGCTGTTCCCTGGCTGGCCTTTACCGACATGAAGCACCCCACAAATATGCGTTCGGGTGATAGTGTCCCCAAAATATCTACCGGAAAATACTTTCGGGAAGGCGAGAAACTGATGCTTCCCATTTCTGTCACTTGTCATCACGGACTGATGGATGGTTATCATGTTGCCAAATTTATTGAAACGCTTGATTTATGAAACTGTCAGGAGGCCCAGAGACTAACATGTCGACACTATGAGAAACGCGATTGCGAGATGGAAAGCCATCGTTCTTTGTTCCGTTATGTTTTGCCTGCCGGAAGTTGTTCTGGCAGAGCAAGGAACTTCCTGTGACAGTGTACCGCACCCATCCGGATATGCTGAAAACCTTTTGCGCAGCGGAAGTTATTCAAGATATCCGGAACTTACGGAAAACGTGGGAAGTGCCGGAATATACATCCCGCATCGTTTCATCCATCGTTTGGGGATAGAGGCCCGTCCGCAGTATGTATTTCCTACCAATCCTTTCCTGCAAGGAGAGAATGAGCGTTGGAAGCCGGTTCAGGCATCGTTTGCCGCTCATCTGAAGTACTCGTTCAAGTTTCGTCCCAACACTTGTGCCGACCGTATTTACGGTGGAGCTTATCAAGGCGTCGGTGTATCCTTTTCTACTTTTGGCGATAAGAAACAGTTGGGCGATCCTTTCTCTTTCTATGTATTTCAAGGCGCCCGGATCGCTCGTTTCTCCTCACGTGTCTCGCTCAATTATGAGTGGAATTTCGGTCTGTCCGCCGGATGGAAGCCTTATGACAATTACTATAATACCTATAATGGTGCTGTCGGGTCACGGATGAATGCCTATATCAATGCCGGAGTGTATGTGAATTGGGCGTTTTCCCGTTATTTCGATCTCATAGTCGGAGGTGATTTCACTCATTTCTCCAATGGCAACACTAAATATCCGAATGCGGGAATCAATACTACCGGAGCTAAGATCGGAGTCGTTTACAATTTCAACCGTACAGAAGAAGACCTTTTAAAACCGTTTTGTCAGCCTGTTATTACCCGTTTTCCCCGTCACATCAGTTATGATGTCGTGCTGTTCGGGTCATGGCGTCGGAAAGGCGTGTGGGTAGGCGAGAAGCAGATAGCGTCTCCCAATGCGTATCCGGTTGCCGGATTCAATTTCGCTCCGATGTATAACCTGAGTTATAAGTTGCGTGTAGGTGCTTCGCTGGACGGTGTCTATGATGGCAGTGCCAATGTATACAGAGAAGAATATGGGAGCAGCAGCTCTACCCGTGAGTTTCTGAAACCGGGCATTCAGCACCAATTGGCTCTGGGACTTTCGGCGCGTGCAGAGTATGTGATGCCTTATTTTACGATTGGGGTCGGCATGGGAGCCAATGTGCTCAGTCGTGGAGATATGAGAGGCTTTTATCAGATTCTTGCATTGAAAATAGACATCACCCGCAGTTCCTTCCTTCACATCGGATATAATTTGCAGGACTTCCAGACACCTAACTATCTGATGCTCGGACTCGGTTTCCGTTTTCACAATAAATATCCGAAGGTGCGTCATTAATAAAAAGAAATATACTAATTTTGCATCACTAACATAAAACACTCAAAATAATGAAGAAAATACTGTTGCTCGGTTCCGGAGAATTAGGAAAGGAATTTGTGATCTCTGCACAGCGCAAAGGTCAGTATATCATTGCTTGTGACTCTTATGCCGGAGCACCTGCTATGCAAGTTGCCGATGAATTTGAAATATTCGACATGTTGAACGGTGAAGAATTGGAACGTGTTGTAGAAAAGCATCATCCGGATATCATCGTTCCGGAGATTGAGGCCATCCGTACGGAACGCTTGTATGATTTCGAAAAGGAAGGTATTCAGGTAGTGCCCAGTGCCCGTGCTGTCAACTTTACGATGAACCGTAAGGCAATACGCGACCTTGCCGCTAAGGAACTCGGACTGAAAACAGCCAGATATTTCTATGCCAAGACACTGGATGAGCTGAAAGCGGCAGCCGCTAAAATCGATTTCCCTTGCGTTGTTAAACCGTTGATGTCTTCTTCCGGCAAAGGACAGTCCCTTGTCAAGAGTGCCGATGAACTTGAACATGCCTGGGAATACGGATGCAGCGGTAGCCGTGGTGATATCCGCGAATTGATTATCGAAGAATTTATCAAGTTCGACAGCGAAATCACTCTGCTTACAGTTACGCAGAAAAACGGACCTACACTGTTTTGTCCTCCTATCGGACACGTACAGAAGGGAGGAGATTACCGCGAGAGCTTCCAACCGGCACACATCGACCCTGCACATTTGAAAGAAGCCGAAGAAATGGCTGAAAAAGTAACCCGTGCCCTGACAGGTGCCGGACTTTGGGGAGTAGAGTTCTTCCTGAGTCACGAAAACGGAGTCTACTTCTCTGAACTTTCTCCGCGTCCGCATGATACCGGTATGGTAACATTGGCAGGAACACAGAACCTGAATGAGTTTGAACTTCACCTGCGCGCCGTGCTCGGTTTGCCTATCCCCGGCATCAAGCAGGAACGGATCGGTGCAAGTGCCGTCATCCTTTCTCCGATTGCGAGCCAGGAACGTCCCCAATATCGTGGCATGGAAGAAGTAACGAAAGAAGAAAACACTTATCTGCGCATCTTCGGCAAACCGTTTACCCGTGTCAACCGCCGTATGGGAGTTGTGCTTTGCTATGCGCCGCTGAACGCCGATCTGGATGCGTTGCGTGATAAAGCGAAACGAATTGCGGAGAAGGTAGAAGTATACTAAATAAAACAAACGATTGGTGACACATTGACCGATGTGTCACCAATTCTTTTTGTTGACATAACTAATATAAAAAACATGAAAAAGACTAAACTATTTGCTGTCGCAACGATTCTGTTGATGACTTCCTGTTCACCTAAAGTAGTAACTAACATTGTAAGAACCTATCCGGACATGATCCCTGCAGATTCGGTTTATGTCATCGGGTTGGGAGAGAAGGTGCCCAATACAGCCGAGACAATCGGGCGCGTATCGGTAGTAGACCGGGGTACTTCCCGAAATTGCCGTTATGACCAAGTGTTGCATCTTGCGCAAGAGGAGACGGGAAAGAACGGTGGTAACGGACTTGCTATTACCAATCATCAGAAACCCTCCTTCTGGGGAAGTTCCTGCCATCAGATTTCTGGTCTGATGCTTCGTTTGTCAGACAGAACGGTGGATACGCTGAAGACGAATCCGGTACAAGATGTAATCGATCTCGACCTGATAGTTGCCAAAGACTATGCGGAAAGGAGAAAAGCACCTGCCAATACTTTCGAGGCGAGCTTCGGATATGGATGGGTAACCAGCAAGATTTACGATATTAACGGTGCGGCATTGGGCTCGAAAGGAGGAGTCGAATGGAAGCTCGGTTACGAATATGTATGGAGCAGCGGTATGGGGATCGGACTACAATATTCCGGTTTCAAGAAATCCTTCACCGGCGGAGACATGATGTTTTCTTATATCGCTCCGGAGTGGGTAGGTCGTACGAAGCTGGACAGATGGATATTCAAATCAGGGCTGGGTGTCGGCATTTTCCTTTATCATGATCCTTTCTACAATGCTACCGGATTCGGTCTTCATGCCACACTGGGAGTTGAATATATGCTTTCTTCCCATTGGGGACTCGGTCTGACAGTGAATGCGATTAATGGCAGTATGCCCAAACAGGATTGGATGTTGCTGAAAGAAAACGAACGTTGTGGAATCACCCGTTTTAATCTGCTGGGAGGGCTGCGTTACTATTTCTGACAATTAAGTACATGAGAGATAATATATGCAAGAATTCCTCCTGAGAAAATATATATCGGAAGATTATGCCTCTGTCCGTAAACTGATATATGACGTGTGGCAAGAAACTCCGGTAAAGGATTGGTTTGCTGTGGATGATTTCGACTATCTGGATAAAATACTGGGTGATCTCCATACCTGTATTATAGAAGCCGTCGATACTGCAACCAATCGGCAAGCTGCTGTCTTTGTATTAGTCTTTCCTGCATCGGGACCGGACAATCTTGGAGCAGATATTGGGCTTGACGAAGACGAACAGCGCAAAGTCGTGCACATGGATATTGCTGCTACTTTGCCGGAATTTCGCGGACATGGATTGCAATATCGTTTGATGGATTATGCCGAAAAAATGCTCCAAACGACCGGAATAAAATATCTGATGTGCACCGTCCATCCGGAGAATATATTTTCAAAAAGAAATGTGGAGAAGCTCGGCTATCGATTGGTAAAGACAGGGATGAAGTACGGTGGTTTACCGAGATGCATTTATCTCAAAAAGATAAACTGACCGTATATATTCCAACTAGAACATATTTACTTTTCGTAGTGAATGGATAAATTCCTGTACGATAGACGCTGTCGTTAATTATTTTTCTTCTTTTATCATTTCCCAATGCGGCAGAATTTTAGAAGTTATGTAATTTCTTGTCAGGTTTGCTCCCAAGTTAATAGGTACGGCTTTCGTTCCGATTCCATAGAAGCGGTTGGCCACGATTGGGAAACGGTAGACTCCTTCAGGGTCAATGATGCCTGTACCGTTACCAGTGGAGGAGTCGTCATTATCGGATAACGTGACACGGGTGGTGCGGAGCGTAGTTCCGGCAGCGTTAACTATTTCTACTTTGAGCGTATAGTCGTTGGTGTTTACGGGAGTGGGGGCAGGTACAGGAAGTACGTATGCACCTTTGGACAGAACAGTGGCAGAAGTAGTGCCTGAGGGTACGGGAATTTCTACCAATATCTGTCCGTTGGTGGAGGCATTGAGAGGACTGTTGATATAATCTTTGAATACAGGCGTTTGCTGGCGTTGCAATAGCGGAACACTCTTGTTTTGCTGTGTGTAAAGTGTGATGCGAAGGGCGGATACTATATTGCCGCTGATTTGTGTAGGGACATTGGTAAACCAGCCCATGACTCCTGCTACACGACGCCAAAGGTCTACGTTGCCTTGTGTACCATAACTGTTGGGTGTTAGTATGGTGGCTCCGGCGAAGAGCTCGGATTGGCGTATGGCAGTCCATGTGCTCGCTTCACTGCCTGCGAGGGTGGCGATAGCTTGTGAGAGCACGGTAGTGCCTACTTTTATGGTTGAGGGAAGCCCGTAAGTGCTGCCGGAACGGTCGTCCAGGCCTATGGCGAGAAAGGTGTAGGGAGAGCCGTTCACTAGCCCGGTATACTTCACATGATAACGCATGGTAGCGGTGGTGGTAGGCGCGTGATTGCCGAAGTAGGCCAGCCAGCCGATATCTTCGGATGCCAGGCAGGAGGAGTTGTCGCCTGTACCGTCGAATATGTAGAGGCGGACAGCGGTCACATGCTGTACATTGTCCGATCCGGACAGATCGGTACGGGTGGAGAGGTCACCGGCTACGGTGAAGTTAAGTATTACGTCTCCTGTTTCTGTGGGGGTAGCAGGATTGGAAGTAGCTTCTGTGATTTCCTCTTCCTGTCCGCAACTTACAGCCAGCAGTGAAAATGCAAGGAGCCAGCCGTATAAATATTTTCTTATTATTGGGTATATCATGGTTCTTTGTTTTTTAGATGGTTTTTAATACTGTAGGCCGTTTCTTTGTGTACTATCTATTCCTTTCCAGATAGAAGCGTCCTACGTGTGTGGAGAGGATGCCGATATCCAGCGTGATATCTGCCGTAGATAACGGGATTCTTTTACCTGTTTGAACATCTACCAGCGTCCAGTTTTTCCAAGCGTCACCGCTGTCGTGAGAGACTCTTAATGTCACTCGTGCCGGGTTGTACAGGCTGAATCCTAATGGAATGCGTTCGGCATTGTTGAGTTGCTGTATGTCGAGCGCTTTCTCGTCGGCTATGCTGAAAACTGCGATGGCGGGCGGCACTTCGTTGTCTAGCAGCAATTCGGAGTCTTCTGTCGGACGATAGGCAGCAGAAGCGGACGAATGGAGGCATAACAGACTTTGCGAAAAAACGTTTCCGATGCTTGCGGTCAGAATTAGTGTAGAACGACCGGAGACGGAGGTATGGCTCAAACTTCGGACATTGCCGGAAGCCATAGTACGGGTACTTTTCAACTTACCGGACGAACCGGGAGCTTGTGTCAGCATCGCTTCCGTAAATCTGATGGGCAGAGAGGTGGAAGCGGTGTTGACAGTGACGAAAACGGACTGCATCGGAGCAATGTACATGAAATCGTTTCCGTTTGTCAGTAACGTTCCGTTGGCTTTGATGACAGAATTATTGCTGTTACCATCATACACCTTAACGGAGGTTATCGTAGGATTTTCCGTCATAAAGCGGTCTATGCGGATATGTGTCATGAATGGGTTACCCACCAAGAAGGTGTTTCCGGCTACTTTGTTCGTTGTGTTCACCGTGATTGGGAAAGAGGTGGTTCCACTACTGTTTTCATAAATGAAACGCCCCGGCAAAGTGCGAGTAAGGGTTTCACTGTACGAAGTGCCCTGACCGGAGACGTTATAATAATTGTAACGTGTATGTACTTTGGGAAACCGGAAGGTGAGGGTGTTTGTCGCTACTGTTTCTTTGTCTGCCAGGAGTGAGAAGCCGGTACCCATACCATAGTTTTGGCTGAGGGCGTTGAAAGGAGGTGTCCAGTTCGTCTTGTCCGGTACTACGGTGACGGGGGTAAGCGTTCCTCCGCTGATCTTCTGTCCCGGAGCGTCGTGGCTCCACAGGCGCTGGTAGATACGCGGGTTGAAGCGGTTCTCGGGAGAAGTTGTCTCGTTCAATGTCACGAAAAAGTCGTTGCTCTGAGTGCCGTTCATGGTGGCGGGGATAAACATATCTCCGGTGAAGGTCGCTTTCAGCGGTGCGGACAGCATATAATAGCGTCCCGCCTGTAAAGCCATTTCTACCCATGCCTGCGAGTAAGTGAGATAGTGAGTGTTCACAATTTCGGTGTTCGGGGCAAAATGGAGGTTGTTACAGTAGTTGGCATCTCCTTGTGCAAGCACAGGGTAGAGGGCACAGTCTGACGGAATGATGACATCTGTACATTGCCACGGGCTGCCGTCGCTCCAGTTAGTCCACGTGTTCCAGTTGGAGGTAGCGGCGTTGGTTTTCCAAGTGGTGCGCAGGGGATGGACGGTGGAATGGATGCCGTTGTAGTAGATGTTGGTACCTCCGGCATCATAGATAGAGATGTAATAGTCGCCGGTCGACATGTTGGCGATAGTGAAAGTCTGATTGGTGAGGGTTACGGTCTTGTCCGTCACTTCGTTGTTTTTGGCAGCGTTGTAGAAACGCAGCAGGTAATTATTGCCATTCGTGCCGCCTTGTACCTGAATGACAATAGGTGAGCCTTGACAGAGGTGCCCGGTCACGCTGAGAAAGTCGATTGTTTCGCCCGAACCAGTCGTTTCGGCACAGTCGGGGATACCGTCTCCGTTGCTATCTTGACGGGTGTAGACACCTGCCAGTTGGAGCGTTTTTAATGCATCCGTCACTCCGGCAAAGGTGATACGTATTTCGTCAAAAGGTATGGTGGAAGGGGTCGTTTCTATATACTGCCTGCCTCCATAACCGATAACGTCGAGTCCCAGCACACCACCTGTTCCGGTCCGTCCTACTTCTACGCCGGCATTATAAACGGTGAGCGTTGTCCATGAGAGAAGGTCGGCTCCGGCTATTCCTGTCGGATCTATGACGATAAAGCCTACAGGTTGTTTTTGCTGGATTTTGTTGAATTTGACAGCCACGGTGACTGCTCCCAGTACGTTGGTCGTGGTGATGGTGGAGTAAGAGTTTACGTCGCTGTCGATCAGATTGCCCAAGTCATTGAAAGAAGTTCCCACGTTGGCAACTCCTGTGCTACGAGTGGCTGCATAATTGATGCTGGCCCCATAGGTGGATGGAGTCATCAGTTGGAGACAAGCGTTGGCGGGGCTACCGCTGTAACATCCGGCATCAGCGTTTTCCCAAAAGGCGTAGTAGATGCGGAAAGCGTTCAGGTTGAGGTTCAGCACGCCGCCTGTCCATAGCTCGATGGAGTCAAATTCCTGATTGGTGGTGACGCCGATGCGTACTTTGTTGCCGTTGTCGCCTATCAGTCCGGCGGAGAGGGCGTTGTTGCCGTCCGCAGCGCTTTCAAATACTTTTACGCCGTTTCGGTAGAGGCGGATGATGAAGAGTTTCAGCACGTTAGCACTGAGTAGCTTCGTGGAAGTCTGGATGACGAATCCGGTGCGGATGGAGCTTTTTGCAGCATTGACAGGCTTGTCCGCGGCGGTACGGATACCGACGATGGAGGTATTAGCGGCAATACTGGCTACATTATTATAAGTGATATAGTTGTCGGGATTGCTGTCTATCAGGTTGTTCTTTCCAGTAAAGTTTGTTCCTTCTCCTACACAGAGCAAACATCCACCGCCGGATGGGGCGTAAACGGATGCTCCGTTACTGGCAAGGGTAATCAGAGTATTGCAGGATGCGGTATCGCTGATGCTGCTGGCGTTGCGGGTGATGGTGGCGGTTTGCGTATAGGTAGTACCGTCGGTGGCGGTGTAAGTTCCTGTCACTTTGTAATCACCATTGACGGTCATGCCCGTTATCTTGTTGTTGCTGATGACGGGGTTGGCTCCTGCGGGAGACTGGGTGATAACGTAGCTCACGTTTCCGGTGGCGGTAGTCGTCAGTTGGTAAGAGTTTCCGGTGATGGTGGCATTGCCCAACGAGAAGAAGCTGGAAGCGTCCACTACTGCAGCATCACGTACGAAAGCGTAATTGATGGTCGTAGTTCCCAAGTTCACATTGACTCCGGAGAATTGTATCTTGATCTGCGTGCACGGCTTTTTCAATATCATACTGACTTGCGTGCCGCCTCCGACGATGGCGGAGACACCGAGCAGGTTGCTTACCGTCACTTGTTCCTGCTGCACGTTGGCAGCATTGTAAGTGGTGAGCGTAGTAGAACCCAACAGATTGATGTTCAGCAGGGCTAGATTGGAGAGGTTAAAGCCGACTTCGGCTCCGATGGGAATTTCCTGTTTAAAGTTGATGGTGGCACGAGGTTGCAGCAACGAGCCTATCAAACTGAAAGAAGGACCGTTTGTGAGGTCGGCATCGATCAGTTGCGCACTGCTGGGTACGGTAGTCCATGTAAGGTCCGGCGGGAGCACCGTATTTTCGTGCACCGCTACTCCGTTCGTGAAATAAGCGTTTCCGGTGACGGCAGGCTGTATGGGATTTTCACCTACGAAGGCGTAGTATAGTTTCAAAGCATTGAGCACGTTGGCGGAGATACCGTACATGCCTATTTTAATCTCGTCGAAAGGTTTGGTGAGCGAGGTGGTAATGGAGAGAGCCTGCTGACCACCATTATTGGCTGCACCGATTAGGTTGAGTTGCAAGGTTTGCACTTCCTGCGTGTCGCTGCCTTTCATTTCCTGTTCCACACCTTTGAGGTAAGTTTTGAGGTAGAACCCTTTCAGTACGTCGAGGGTGAGCAGGGAAGAGCTGTCTATCAGATAGACGAAACCTGCATTTTGTCCTCCGGCATAGGTGCGGTTGACGTCACGGACGGAGGCTATCTGGTTGCCTATCAGGTTGGCGGTTGCTACACCGCTGAAAGAGGCGTAGTTGGTGAGGTCGGTATCGAGTATGTTGGCGATACCATTGTTGGTGGTGAGTACATCTACTAAGGCGTTTGACATATCATCTACGATACGTCCTTCGCCCACAAGAGGAACTCTACGGCTGGCAGTCCATGTCTTGCCTCCATCGGTGGAGGTGAGTGCGGATGCAGAGGCAGAAGTGGCTGTAACGGCTCTTGACAGGTTTTCATTCTGAGGAGCAGATATAATATCTTCGTCCTGGCAAGCAGAAAGGCAAAGGAGGAAGGAGTATGTAAGGAAGATATGTTTTGTTTTCATGGTTGAAAAAGGATTTATGATTAGCAAGAAGCGGCATTGCATGGCTGCGCAGCCGCTAATCGCTAATCGTCAGACACTAATCACTTCAATAAACCTTTAAAATATTATTATTCGATTCCCAGATTATAAATTGTATCCCAAGCGTCGTTCACGGTTACGGTGATTACGGTTTCCTGTGACAAGTCGATCGGATTATCATTATCGTCAGTCGTTCCGGGATCGGGTGTACCACCGTCGGTAGAACTGGCTTTCACTTTCTGACCGAGTGAGTAGAAATAATTGCGTCTCACATCATAAATCTTTTTATCGCCTGTAAGCGCGTTGTTCACTACATCCCATGTTTTCAGTACGGTTCCCAAAGCGTCTTCCAGTTGCACGGTGAAAGTGGTAGCTCCTGCTACCTGAGTAAAAGGAACGAGGAATTTACCATTCAGGATACTGTTGGGCACAGTAGCAGTCGTTCCGGTACTGATAGCCGGAATGTTGAACACTTTGGTAAGGTTAGTACCGGCGGCTGTTATTTGGCCGGCATAGTCGGTGATCAAAGTGTTAAGACCGAATTCCAATACTTTAGTTTTGGTATTATTGCCTGTACCGTTCACGTTCAAAACGCTAGGGAAAGTGAAAGACGTTGCATGAGAAGAAGCGTATACCCGGACGAATGCAACGGGAGTAGGAAGACCGCCGACGGGATTAGGGTACAGTACCGGGACATTCTTGAAATATCCCAATAAACCGGCTACGTGGCGACGTAGCTCTACTTCGCTGCTAGTGCCTGCCTGTATGTTTCCGTTGATTACGTTGAAGGTAGCCTTGCCTGCAAACAATTCGGACTCATTGGTGGCTGCGGGTAGGGCGGCGGTGAAAGAATCGTCGGCGCTGGTTCCTGCTGTGATGTTGTAGTCGAGTGCAGTATTGTAGCCATAAGCCACAACAGTATATACACCGTTCGTTGCTAACTTGTTCAATTTAACAGTTTGGCTGGCTTTGTGAGCCGGATTTGGATTGTCACCGGGCGTTGCGGAGTCCGACGGGCCGGCGGTCCATAGCACAGGGTTCTGTGTTCCTGCTGCCAGGGCGGCATTGGTTACGTCTGTTCCCGACGGATTGTAGATATATAGTCTTACGGCAGTTACATTGTTGGCAGCCTCAGAGCTATTCACCGGACGACCTGCACGGGTATTCAGTCCGTCACCGCCACTGTTGACAGTAAGGGTAATTGCCGAACTGGGTTGAACTACATCTTCACCACTCAGGGGGACTGTGTCATCATTACTACATGCTGCCAACAACATGGCGCCGACAGCGGATACATACAAATAATTTTTCATTTGAGTTAAGTTTTAGAATTAAACATTTTGTGAGAAAAAATAATATGCAAAAACAATTTTAATTAATATCCAGATTGTATATCGTTTCCCAAGTATCACCTAGCAACAGGTAGATGTTAAAGTCTCTCTGTTCATCATCGTACACGTATTTCAGGGTCGTGAGTTCGTTACGTTTCAAGGTGATCTTTACATCTTTTGGGGTAATGGTAGGGTTCAGACGGTCTGCCTTGTCGTATAAGTCAAGGTGCAAGAGTGACTGATATTCTCCCGTAGAGGGTGCTAAAATAGCGGACAGGACAACTTCTGAAACCGGATTCCATGCGTTTTGCTTGTGTATGCTGACCGGATTCATATATTCAAACTTATGGTTGACGCGTTCGTATATTTGTCCGATACTATTAGTCTCGTAGAGTATGGTAGCGGGCAGATTAGTGATTTGAATTACCAGCTTTCCGGTGACTCGTTGCAGGGCTACGGAGTAATTAGTATGCTGAAGATCATACACTAATGTGTCATGTGCCAGATAAACATCGTTTGCTTCCATCTGGTTGGCGTGCAGGATACTGGTCAGTGATTTATCTGTCAACTGGGTGTTGCCCGCCAGTCCTCCCCATACGGTCAGGACGTATTTGCCGAAAGGTAGGCATTCGCAGAAGGTGACGGATTGGGTCGGTTCGCTGCCCGTTACACTGAATACTCCCTGTTCTTCAATGATTTCTCCGGTGGCAGCGTCACGTAGTGTATAGTAAAGCGTAGGGACGTATTCGCGGAAAGCAAGGGACTCACTTTTGCGTGTTTCCAACGGTACATTGTCTACGTTGAAGTAGTTCTTATCTTTCACCGAAATCTCTACTTGCAGGGGCGGACAAGGTTCTACATCATCCCGGATGCAGGAAGAAAGCAGTGGCAAAGTGGCGATGGAGACAAGAAGATACAGAATGTTTCTTCTTATGGACTTCCGAAGGGAATGTCCGTCGTAGGCGGCTGTATTTGTTTTCATGGTGGTCGGGCAGGGGGTTAGAAGATAAAATAGGTCAGAGATATGGCTACTTTGGTAGGTCCAAAGTAGTTCTTATGCTTCTGTTCGTAGCATTTCCCGCAGGGAATCCGTTCGCTCTCCTTGTACCACAAGCGGGCGTAGCCGATACCGATGGCTGCTTCCAGATTCCAGTGTGGAGATAAAATCCAGTCATATCCGTAGGTGAAACCTCCTCCGGCAAGGTACCCGTCGTATCTCTTGGAGCTAAATCCCCCGTAGTATTGTGCACCATGCAGATGCACGCCGATAAAGTGCCCGTTAAACTTTTCGCATGTCCAGTATTTGAGTTCTGGTTGCACTAGCCAGAAACGCATCTTCTTATCATCCTTGAAGGTCCACGGGTTATAGGCTCCTGCCACTTCGATGGTCAGTTTGCTACTCAGAGAGAATTCCGCTCCGATGTTGGGAGTTGTCGTCAGCCAGTAGAGCATATTCGTCTTGATAGCTACATTCTGCGCTGCCAAAATTTGCCATAATCCAAAGATGGATATCAGCAATGACAGTAATCGTTTCATGGTCTAGGTTTTGTTTCGGAGACAACAGCACATGATTCAAATTTGTTTTCCCAAAATGCACTTTTTATCTTTGTTAAGGAAGAATAGAAAAAAGGGGAAGAGGAAGGCTGAAATCGTTTACTGTTTGGAAAGCTTCGTGAATGGCTGTTTTTCTTTTGTGCTCGAACACAAAACTAGTTGTCTGCGCTACTATTTTATCTCTTTTATAAGTGTTTGAATATAACCATTGAAGAAGAAAACCAAGGGGTAAAATGTAGTTTTCTGATATTTTATAAGCAACAGCCGTGTTTTTCTGTATAATCGTAATTGAAACAGGTCTGTATTGGCATGTTTGTAGCCATTGTTGGTCTAATAAGTGTTATTGAACGACAAATAATGAAAAAGGAAGAACAACGATGCCAATTTGTT
>OGDN01002298.1_pt1 | contig 25519 bp, 20 predicted proteins | sample 1570271 | NCBI WGS metagenome assembly OGDN01 (sample SAMEA4384481, study PRJEB24528) | human gut metagenome | reverse complement strand
GATATGGTATGCATAAAAGGCCCTCCTTTTCAAAAACGTGAGAATATAGTTGACTACACTTATATTATACAATATAATCCAAAGTTTCTTGACATACTCCCACGGTTAAAACCGTGGGCTTTCCTGCCTAATTTTTGTAATGTTTGGCCAACTCATTGGTGAGGTGTAGGTGATTGTTTTCTTTTGCATAGTACAACGCCGTTCGCACCCATGCCCATGGGCTATGTATTGTTTCTGGCTGTGCTTTGTATGATATGATAGTGTCAATAATATCGTCCCAGTTCAGCTTCAAAAGTTTGCTTACAACAACTTTTGCCAGCTTACTCTCCTGCCCTATCCTAATATATGATTGCTGGCAATTAAGCGTATCATATAGCACAGAAAAAACTGCATCAACATTCTCTTGTCCGAGGGACTGTTGGTCTGCAATCATAGATATACTCGTATAATCGTAGTGATCATACAAAAATTGCATTGAATATTGTTCGATTTCGCCCTCTTTTTTGGTAATATTTTCATCGGTAAAAACTCTATTTTTTTCAGTTTTCTCTTGACTTTTCTGCTTAGATAATGTATTATTAAAGCATAAGTTAATATATTTTTTCGGGAGCGATTCTCTGTCTGGTGCGCCAACACCTGCTGAGGACGCTTTCTTTTTTTCATCCTTTTTTGGTGTTTTATTGTCGCACTGCTCTTCTGCTTTTTTCTTAGTTACCTCATATCCTTCTGCCTGCAATCTTGCTATCATTGTAGTTATTTCACAATCAGGACTACCCATTGCTGTTCGAGATTGCCAGATCTCTGGATTGTCATACACGACATATACATTACTTGTCTGCCCACCATTATGATCATATCTTGCATATTTGCCAATCAGTTTAAGATCTATTAGTTTTTCGATGACATAGCGCACACTACGAACAGACATTCCGGTTTTTCGCGCTAGTGTTGCTGTACTTGGAAATGCCTTGCTGTCATTGCCACCATAACGCATCAGTAGTAACAATATTAGTTTTTGTTTGGATTTCAACATTTCGTAATCCAAAAAATCATTGTATATCACTGTAAACGAACGTTTTTCATATACTAAGTTAATATCTTTTTTCGGGAGCGATTCTTCATTTTCATTATCTGGTGCGCCAACACCTAATGAGGACGCTTCCTCTGGACTTATTACCTTATACCCCCTACGACGTAAAAAATCAATTGATCCATTTGTTGCGTCTGCCATATCTAGATCCATACTATTATTGATTGTGTCTGGTAACCACATGGATGGTACGTCTCGCACTATATACACATTAGACAGATGTGCTTTTTTCCCGGCCATGTATCTTGCTTGTTTTTTGATTATCCCCTTATTTTCCAGCACTTTTAAGGTGTCTTGTACAATCCTCTTCGTCAGTCCTGTTTTTTTTGCCAATCCCGTTAATCCAGGATAATTTTCTGGTGGCGGACCATCGTTATAACTATATCTCATTAGGATTGCTAACAACATCTTTTCATTTGCCGTAAGCCTCTCACAATCCAAAAAATCAGTATGTATCATCGTAAATGGACGGACATTTTCCCTCTTTAATGTGTCCATATGATGTTTTAAATTGTTACAACATATTGATTTGTAACATTCCTCCTTCCGGCATTTTTTCGATAGCACTTAACATATCCCTTTTCTTCCAGAGCTTTAACAGTTGTAATTGCAGTCGAACGATTAACACCCATCTGTTCTGCTAATTTTTCATAGCCAATGTTTACGATTCCGTTGACGTCTAAGAACATTAACATAGCTAGTCTTTCCTTACAGTTAAGCTCTGGATCGTATAAAATTTCATGCAAATTTGGTATTACTTCTTTCTGCATTCGTTCCTATCTCCTTCCTGATTTTTATTTTGGCTTGCCGATAGCACGTGTAAGACTTTCCACGCACAATTTCGTAACAGTTGAGGTTTCCTGTGTTCAAGTATAACATAGCGAGTTCAAAATTTCAACTTGTTTTTTTATATTTTTTCAGGATAGTGTTTCAAGTTGATGCATCATCTTCTTCAATCAGCACAAATGTAACCATGTGAAGAATGATCCATCAAGAAGATGATGTAGATAAGCGTATATATACAAAATATATATATGAGTATACCTCGTTGGCAAAAAAAGATAGAATCCATGGCAAAATAGAGTAAAGAGCACGGCAAAATAGAGTAGAATCCATGGCAAAATAGAGTATGCTGAAAAATATAATATATCCCTATGCAAAATGTAGTATACTTCAATGATTAAATATTTTGGTGCGTACAAAATTTTGCATCAGTCAACTGCCTACCATTCTGATGACAGTGCCAATCGGTTTTGAAGAGGGGGGCTTTAGGTCGAAACCTTCTCTTTTCCTGTCTACGAAATGTCTCGAGCCCCACCCGTTCGCAAGAACGCGCGTGGGAGTATCGTGATGCAAAATATAATATACCCAACTGCAAAATATAGTATACTTATGATTGCAAACCAACTGCATCAGAAAAAACAAGGTTACAGAAGGCAAAGAAAAATACCATACTCCGCTATGGGAACATGGTATTTTTCTTTGCTATTCTAGCCAGCCATCTAGTGCCTGGACACTTTTTTTTGAAAGGGAAAGCTTTGCTTGAGGAATTTTCTCTTCTTCTTTAGCCGTATTCTTCGCTGAAACAGCATTTGTAGAAGACTTTTTTGATTTCTCAGATGCAGCTTTGATTGCTTGATCTGATGCCTTGGTATCTGCTACACTACGCTTATTCTCAACCTTGTGGGAGTTAACCTTAACCCGCTGTAACTGTGGCGTTTGCAGAGCGTTTATACTGCTTTCTGTCCCTGCTGTCTCTGCTTTGTACATTGGAAGATTCATGACGTGGAGATCCCAAGTCGATGCAACTTCCTCTGTTTCGCCTTCATCAATTGCGCGATTTAGTAACCCCATTAGAAATGAATTAAACTCTCTTCTTGAGCGCAAATAGTTAATGTTTTCAATAAAACTAGGATCAGTTGATGATCGAATCGAAATGGTGGTTGTCCACTCATTCTTGCAGCTACAGAGACTCGAATCAACAGTTGCGATATGAAGAATCTCTTTCGTAGAGAAAAAAGTATGCAAAAGCAAGGTGAGGATATCACTCAAATACCCTCTCTCCTGCTCTTTGCAAAGTTCTAACCATCGCAACAACTTAGTATTTTGCTTCGGAAAACGAACTAAAAAACGCTCAACTGCGGCAGCCATTACTCTTTATCCGCATTTGCGCGGACAATACCAACAAGCATCTTGTAACCACCATAGGCAACTCCATATACAGATCCAATATCTTCGCCATTGAGATTGAATCCTGTAATCAGAGATACATCTTTTACGTTCTTCCAATTCTTTAAAACATCAGACAGGTAATCAAACATGATACTACCCCCGGTTCCACCAGTAATGAATGCTGAACGCATCTTTTTCATACCAAACTTTTTGTTCAGATACTGGATAAGACGTGCCTTTTCCTCCTGTAATACCTGTTCACGAATGGATGCGACATCAACTGGCTCTGATCCATTATCTGTGCTGGCGAATAATTCTCGATCACCATTGCAGTAGTCATTTACAAGTGCTAGTGACAGTTCAGAATCGGAAATCGCTTCTTTTGAATAGCGTGTACGGAGTTTTTTTGCTGTTTTCTTATCAAACTCCTCCATTGAAAAGATTTCTTCGGTAACAGTAGGATCACCTTCTAACACCTCAAGTGCGTTTGTAATAGTAACCATGGCGCATGTATGATATCCTGCATCAATTAAAATTGCAGGCATTTTCTGCAACATTTCAGCCTCAGTATCATCAGAATAATCACCAAACTCGCTCAAAAATGTTCCTCGAAAAGCTGCAAGCACCTGTGGCTGGAAGTATGCTTTAACGATAGGCAGTTTTGAGGTTAACTTTACAGTCATCTTTCTGGAAAGGGTGAATTCTGCATCAATTGGAGCATCAAGTAAAACGCGGATATTCTTCTTAGCCTCTTGTGCATATGCGTATGGCAAAGTAACCAACAAATAGATACCCCATCCTGAAAGATTATTGGTTAAATCTTCAATAGTAAAACCAACTTCATTATCTTCCGTTGCATATAGCCACAAGGCACGGATCACAGCGCTATAGAATGATGCACGGAACTGAGGGGTTGAAAAGCGATCTGCGTCGGTATAAAAGTCGGACACATCACTAGCCGTTCCATCTGTGAGGGCTGCTCTCGCATTCTGTCCTGTCATGTACTGTACGATCTTTCCAGAGTTGAAATCTCTCATCTGAACAAAGGTACCATCTTTAATAGTTGGGCGTTCAATGCGTTCAAATTCATCAGTTTCTCCTGTCTTGATAACAAGTGACTTTGACAGGTAGTTGTGTCCGTTAATGTAGATTTTAAAACCATCGTAGCCTGGATCTACTGACATCAGCAACAATTTGTTTTCCAGCAAGTAATTAAACACTGCTGTTTCAACACCTGCATCGTGTAACAATGCTTCTTTTTTTTCTCCCATAGAAAAATTACCTCCATTTCTTTGTTCGAAATAAATTATAGCACAAATGATATACAAAGTCAACAGATTTAAAATATAAATGTATCAATTAGACATAACATGCTATTTCTAAGAATTAAAATATAATTTACATGTAATCTACATGTAATCTACATGCAGTCTAAAATAATCAAATACATACAGAATATAATTTATATGATACATAAAAACTATATAAAAACATATTTATGAATCAATAACTATGTAGTTATGAAACAAAAAATACAAAAAGGTAATCAAACATACAAATAGGTGCAATATATACATGTAGAAGTGAAGTCTAATATAGCATTTGTAAAATCAATATATATAAGAATAACTTATAAAGATATCTAAAACATATAATTATAGGTCAGATTTGAGAAGAGGAATTATAAAATAAATCGAATAATAAAAATAGAATGTTTTAGAAAAAATTATATAAAGATTATATAAGCCAAACAATGATTATATAAAATTCTCAAGATGTTTTGTGAGAAAAACCAGTAAATATATAGCATTTCAAACGGTCAAACCTTATTTTTCTCAAACTTTATCATATTAGGAACACAGAAAAAGTGATAATAGTATCCAAATTCTTTGAGAATTTTCGGACTTGGATTTTTGAGAATCTTTGAGAAAATCATCTCGCAAAACCAGATCTTCTTCTTTGAAGAGAAATGGTTAATTCTTGCAGGCAAGAGGGGGAGACGTTTCTGTCTGAAGCCTCACCTCTAAGACAGAGTATCACATCTGTAGGAGCTACGCACCGCATGAGCGTGGGACTTTGACTCAACTAGCTGCGGATTGCGGATGTTGCTAGAACCTGTCTCACAGCTATCCGCGTACATGCTTGCGAACAGTCGGGATTTTCTGCGCTGAAATATTATAATAATAATGAAGCAATGTGGAATCCGCTTGAATACGATCTTGCTTACGGAGTTATTTGCTGACCAATATTTCTTCGAAACGGGCATCCAGAATTAGATTTGGTATATTGTCAGGATTCGCTGGTGTGATTCTGGATGCAAACAAAACTGAAAGCTTCCTAAAAAATATTAAGTGATGTATCTGTGCAAATGTATGCAACCCAGGCAGATCTGACGTTTTGTCTAGTCTGAGCTGTTGGTTGCTATGTGCTGTAGCTATATTTCTAACTTCTTTGAAATCAGAAGCAGAATGCTGACTGTAGGCAGCTAGTGGACATGGGTTTTGTGTTGTAAAGATTTTTTGTTTTTAATACTTAAAAGTTTAATTATACAAAATGTCAATAAAATTATTATAAAGTATCTAGCCATAATTATTCAAAAAAGAGATAATCAAACATAAAACATCTGATAAAACATCTGATAAATTTTATCAGAATTAGTTTGAAACTTGATGAAAAATTAGAGAGATAAATTCTCAAAAATTCTCACTTTAAAATCGTTGAAAACACTGGATTTTAAGCAATCTTTATATAAAAATTCTCAAAAAAATAATAGGACGAATACATTATTTTGCAGAAACAAAAAAGGCTAAAAACTATAAAAATTATGATAAATATTCTTGATTGAATTTGATAATCTATGATAATGAATAATAAAAATTATTTAAAATAGGTAGCTGCATTTTATCAAAAAAGGCATTATGCATTTGTGAATCTTTGTGGTTGTATGAGAAGGGTGCCGGAAATGCAATGAACTAACTGAAGGGGAATGACGTATGACTAGAAGGTTAAGATATTTGAAGATAAAATGAGAAAAAATAAAAACTTTTATATGATTTTATCGTTGATAATCAGATCAAAGATAACTGTCGTTATATAACTTTATCATTTTGATATGGTGCCTAAAACCTTTATTTTACTAGATAAGTTCATCTATAAAAGTAGAAAATTATCAAAGATTATACAAAATATTTTGGTTGAAATTTATCTTTATAAACTTGCATTGCCTAAAAAAATATGATAAGATTTCTGCATAAAAGATTAACAACGACAAAGAAAGGAGCATCATATGCCGGAAGAAAGAAAAGAGAATGACATTATTATTGATGTCGAGGCTAGCATCAATGATGATATTGACGATGGCATAGACCCAGCAGCATCTGAAAATATAGATTGGAAAGAGCAGTCTGCATACCTGATTGAACTTGAACAGCTGTTAAAAGAACCAATTCCAAAAGATGAAATGGAATATACTCAAAGTCAGGCAGCTACAAAAGCGGATATCCCAAGACCAACAGTGCCAAGATTGATCGAACAATATGCAGAAATAACTGAGCCACTAAAACTAATGGTTAAATCTGGAAACAATACGTTTGTTACTGAGAGAGGTGTGGAGTTTCTGCGTTTAATTCGGAAGCTAAGAGATACCAAATTAACGCATGCCTATCTAAAAAAGTACGTTCAGAGCGTAATCGAGAATCGACCGCTAACGCACACATTAAATCAAGCAGATTTCGAAACGATAGCTACAATTATCCGTCAAATGATGCAAGCGTACACTGAAAAGATCATTGTTCCATCAATCAAGGAAAAGGACGACCAAATTCAAAAGTTGACAGCCGAAAACGCAGAATTAAAAAATGAAAAAGTAATGATTGAAGACCAATCACAGACGTATCAGTCCTTGTTGGACAAGAATGAGGAATTGGCATTAAAAGTGAACGAATTATCAGAGCAGAACAGTGCAATCTTAGCAAAATTAGATAACATTGAAGCTTCCAGAGAAGATGCCTCGCAAGAAGAACACAAGGGATTCTTCTCAAGGATTTTTGGTCGATGAAATACAAGAAAGGAAACTATATGCAAGAATTTGTAATTGAAGTCGTGCAAGGGAGTGATCCAGTTAAAATCCCTACCAAATTCTTTGAACACGACAAAAATGCTGGAACATGGTCGGAGAATACTGCAATGATTTTAAGAAGTTTTGAACGGTCAGAATACTGCGCTCCGATAGAAGATTACTACTTGCAGATGCAGCAGTTCGATCAAACCATCAAATTGGAATCCGTTGACTGTGCTTCTTTCTTTTTTAAAGTAATCAAAGTAGTAATGGATCAGGCCGTGGCGCGAAGGTATGATGGACCGTTGCCGCAAGCTATGACATGCAAGAATAAGCAAATGGTGACTTCAGCCATGGTTGTAATGCGAAGGATTCAAAATGCAAGGCTGCGCATTCTCAGAAAAAACGGAGAGAAACTGTTGGAGACAGGTATTTTTGAAAAGATCGGTCTTACCTACGGTTTCCAAAGTAAACTGCTTGCCCCCAATGTAATTTCTTTCCAACTTTCAAAAGAGTTCTTTTGCTGGGCTTGGTTGTGCAGCCAAGCTAAAAGAGCAAAACAAAAGCGGGAAAAACAGATCATTCGAGAAGAAGATGAGCAGGGCTTTAAGCAATATTGCCAAGAACATGGAACTCCTCAAATTGACAAAAATATCATAGATCTAATGCGAGGAACAAGAGAGCAGCCAAGTATTGGAAAGATTGTCGCGAATCAGCACGACTATTTTTCCATTGATTTCAAACTCAACCCAGAAGATCCGTTTGGACCGAGTTTTCCTGTTCTAGTAACTGACAATGACGAAATCCCACTGGAAGATGGAGATAGGCTCGCCATGTTGGATGATAATTATAGGGAACATCGATGTATTCTTCAGAAAAGCACCTACGGAGCATTGTTTTTGAGACTGGATGTGCCAGAAGAAAACGGTGTAGATTGGGCATCACACTATCGCTTGATGCCAGATGATTCAGTCCCGTTTCGGTTGATTGAGTAATCGGCAGATGGTGATGAGAAAGGAATTTATTATATGAATTTTGCATCTCTGCAACAAAAAAAAGAATTGTACAATCAGAAAAAAGGTAGCATTGATTCAATTACTTTGTCATCATACGAACAAGATTTTGAACTGACATATACCCACAACTCTACTGCCATAGAAGGTAATACACTTACATTGATTGAAACAAAGGTAGTACTAGAAGACGGAATATCCGTAGGTGGAAAAAAGCTGCGTGAAATATATGAGGTCGTCAATCACAAAAAAGCGTATCGCTATGTTAAGAAATGTATTGCAGAAGAGAAAAAACTTGACGAACATATTGTCAAAGATCTGCATGCCATATTAACAGAAAATATCATAGTGGGTGGAGTATATCGAAGCGAACCAGTTCGAATCAGTGGAGCAGGACATACACCTCCAGTTGGAAATGATATGTATATTCAGATCAAAAACTTCTATGAGGATTTGGCATGGAAGAAAGATTCACTTAATCCGATTGAATATGCTGCTTGGACGCATGCAGAATTTGTTCGAATCCATCCATTTATTGATGGAAATGGAAGAACCTCCCGATTGCTGATGAACTACCAGCTCATGTATGCGGGATTTTTACCCGTGTCAATTGCAAAAGAAGATCGATTGGAATATTACAATGCACTGGAAGCATATGCAACACTTGGAAATTTGGAGCCTTTTGCAGACCTTATTGCAGAATTGGAAGAAAAACAACTGGATATATACCTTGGTCTGATTCGGTAGGTATTTGTTTTCCCCGCACGAGCGGGGGTGATCCTATATAGTACATCTTTCCTGCAAACGCAGGGTGTGAGGGTTCTTTATGGTCTTGTCGTTAATGGCGGCAAGACTATTTTTTTTGCGCAAAAAAGGCGCAAACCTTGTGGAAAACACTTCTTGCAAAACTCTTTCTTTCTGCTATACTTTGGGTATACAAACGCAAAAAATATATCAGAAAGAGAGGAATATGTATGCAAATTTTTGGAAAACTTACAGAAAAACGACGGCTCCAGATTCGAGCGGAGCAAGACCGATTCCGAGAAGTGGTACTGCCAGATGAGGCAACAGAAAAGTTAGAATCACAGACAACTGCTGAGAAATTTAACAAATACTTCTCCAGTAACAAGGATGAGATCATCCTTGCAGGATTGTATATGTTGTTTGTTTTTAATTTGATTGTTTTACTCATGCGAGTGACATTATTCTTGGCAACACTGAATTCTGGATATCTGTGGAATAGTGCGGTGTATACGATTGTCTTTTCTGTCGCACCGTTCTTTTGCTGGATCAGAGCAACCGAGTATGAAAATTTCAATTATACAAGCCGAAAGATGTGGTTTTTATCTATCTTCTTGATAAACGCATTGCTAATGGCGGTTACACCGTTTCTCCGCTTTGGACTGTATGCGATATGCCCGTACATCCTGCAACATATCAAAATTTCAGAAGTCTTTTCGTATGATAAGGCGGTGTGGCTCTGTCGCTTTGCGGTTTTGCTGCTGCCAACACTTATTCTAGCATTGTTTGGGAAGATCTTGTACTCAATCTACACATCTGATTTTTGTATGGATATGCTGCAGGTGTTCAAGCTTTCTCATGTGATTGATATCAGAAAGGATAAGAAATGGTTGTATGACTTGTGTATCGTTAACAACCTGAGCACGGGAAAGCCAATCATCGTGCAAGAAGGTGATCGAGGAACACACTGCACATTGATCGGTCAGACTGGTACCGGTAAGACGGCAACCGGATTTTACCCCGCAATCGTCTCTGATATGAATAACAAGATTCGTAACGACGATTTGCGCGAGCAGGCATTGTACATGATGGTTCGAGACGGAAAGGCAATTTTAAATCTTCCTGAGCATGCAGAAGGCGAGAGAGTACGTTTTCGTAACCGGTATGTGGTTCCGAAGCCGGGATACGAGAAGGAATACAACGAAATTTGCAAAAAGTATAAGACATGCTGTATCATCGCAGTTGCACCGGACAATGACCTTTGCGATGGTGTAGCCCGTCTTGCACTGGCACGAGGTTTGCAGCCACGCTTTATTGATGCGACACTAGAGTCCGAGCCAGAGCGTATGCGAGAATTTGGTAAATACTGGTTTGGTTTGAATCCATTTGCAGTACCATATGGAATCAAAAAAGATATCAATGCCGAGGCAAAGTACATTGCGGAAACCGCCAAAAATGTCGCAACCATTCTGGAAATGATTGATTCGAGAAACGGCAAGGGTGATCGTTTCTTCTCATCTGTCAACCGCAACATCACGAGCGTGGTATCTTCAATCTGTATTTTATTTTGCACTCATGTTCTTGATCGCGATGCGACGTGGACAGACGTACAGAGAGTGCTTGTTGACTTTAACGAATTGAGAAGAATGCTACCAGCGCTTGAAGATCGTTTTGGATCGTGTGTAGGAAAATCGCGTGGCAAGGAAGAAGGGACCCTTGACAACAATGGTATTTTGTGTGGAACACATGGCAGTGAGAGTGGAGTTCCGCTGCAATATACCCCGTGGGAAGCAACCTTCAATTACATTTGGGACGAGCTTTTAAGCGAATCTGGTTCGAAAGTCAAAGACTACGCATACGGTCTCCGAAACATGGTTAATGAATTTTTGGCGAATCCTTATGTTAAGAGACTGTTTTCTGCACCGGAAGCGAAATGTATCCACATTGGAGAATCTTTTGAAGATGGTGATGTAATTGTTGTTAACTATGGTCTGAAGCTTGGAACAGATACCGCAATTGCAACTGGCCTTGCATTTCAGCTGATGGTCAACCAGGCAATGTTAAATCGTACTCTTCCAAAAGATAGAGGTCAAAACCCTTCTCCAGTTTTTGAGTATGTTGACGAGATGCCAGTAATCTTGTCTGCAGATTGGTTGGAGCCGGCACTGGCACTGGGCCGTAAGTATGGACTGGTTCTTTTTACAGCGATGCAGACACTGGCACAGCTTGATAAGAATGATACGAGCAAATATCTCAAAAACCTGCTTCTTGGTGTTGGTACAATCATTTGCTTTGGTCGCGCATCTACAGCAGAAATGAAGGAGATTTCCGATCTTTCTGGAACAGAGAAGATTGAGGTGGTTCAAAAATCCAAATCATCTTCGTCTATCGTTGAGGAAAATCCGAACTCTACAACATCAGAGAGAATCACACCTGATCAGAAACCAATTGTCGAGGCAAGTGATGTCAGAAACCGTGATTTCACGGAAGTTACAATTTTGACGTTACACAATCATCGGGTACTGGCAGCACAGGTAGGAAAGACACACTTTATCAAGAAGACTGACTGGGAAAAGAAGCCAAGACATCAAATCAATTGGGAGAAGATTTCAAAGGAGATTCCTTTAACACAAGAGGATAAATCCTACATTGAGCAGCTTCAAGAAAAGCTGGATGCAATGCTTGAAGAGCCGGAGGAAGATTTCCGCGTAACCTTGCTCGAAGAAGATCCAAACGAATTGCCACCAACATTTCTTCCAGAGGAAGATGAATCTGGTGCCAGCGTATTCTCTCAGAAAGTCACAGAAAGCCCTCTGCCAGATTTTGATGCAACACACGAAAATGTTATCGCTAACGATGCTCAAAGCTCGCAGAATGGCACACAGAGCGTTTTAAAAGGAAATACAGAAGATGGATTTGCAGAAGACTTCGAAGATGATATCGAGGACGAGATCGACGATTAATATCCTACAGGTACCTCTGCAAAACAAAAAACAAACAATCGACATGAGGCTGTGGTCTTTGTGATCACGGCCTTTTTCTTGCAATTTTGGAGAAACATGGGTATACTTTTGGCAAATACTTCAGAGATCAGAGAGGGGATAGGAAGAGTACATGCAAACGATCTTTTCTACGAATGAGGCAGAGATTCAATGCCTTGAAAAAAATGATACTTTTATTGATTTTGCCGATTACAAAAAAGGATTTACGTCAAGGCAGCGTGAAACTGTGCGAGAAGTTGCAAGAAATGGCGCACTCACGGCACAATCTCTGATTTGGATATTCTCAGATTTGAGCAAACCAGAGCGTAGCTGCAAGGAAGCCCTTAATGAACTGTATAGCGCAGGTGTTCTAGCGCGTTTAGAAATCTGGCATGGAAAGCAACGAAGTGGTGTTGCTTATGCTATCAGTTCGCTTTTCAAAGAACGATTTGGGAAAAAGGTATCGGTGCTTCGATATCTTGAAGAAACACCCAAAACCAATTCAAGTTCTAAACTACCAGAGGCCGCAGGACAATTACTTCGAAAGATTGATTCAAATGCAACACTGCTTTCTCACGCTGGTGTTGTAGACATACATGAACGGAGATTGACTGTAGAAGAGCAGTTGGAGTGGCTTTCAATCGCATCTTTGGTGTCTGGTGCAACAAAAGTCACTTATAAGACAAACAAATTATTCCCACTGGCCAGAATTCGAAACGGATCGAATCAGCTGTCCTATGCAGTCATTTCGTGTCGGCAGAATCAAGAGCTGCTGCCTAGACTGCTGTTTCTGATCGAGCAATTGTCTGGAAGAGGAGAGTGGCGAGGCATCGTGATCTTTGAGTCTTTTAATTTGATGCAACAGGGAATGGCAAAAGTGATGCGAGAGTTGGAGCGGTCCAAAATACCGATCTATGGCACCTATGATCGAGCATGCATTGATTCGCAGATCTTGTATCGGATTGAGTACATCCCCGGAACAGGCACGCGATTTGTTCCAGTCAAGTTGCAGGGAGGACGCAGAGCCAAATGATATGTGGAATGCAAGGGAAAACGAGTCATTCAGAAAAAGCATCTGGCAGAGGACGAATCATATCCTCTGCCCAATGTATCTTGTTCCAATGGTTTTCTAAGCGGGAATCTCCTGACAACGTCAGGAGGTGGTGACATTTTCTGCACCCTTATCTTCAAAATACCCTATATTCCAAAGCACTAGAAACAGCCTTTTTAAATTCGACCGCATCCGCTTTCAGATGCTCGTTTGGATCTTTATATTCACCTGACAAATAGGCAACCTGAAATGGAATATCAAGAAGTTTCAGTTCCTGTTGCAACTTCTTGCTTGCCAACCCTCCGGTCTTATCGTTGTCTAGTGCTAGAAGAAGGGTTGCTTTTGTCGGCTTTTTCTGCAACAGATCGACCAGAAGTGACATATTACCCGTAGAATTGAGCGCTAGAGCGTTTTCACCACATTGTATGACAGAAAGTGCATCAAACACGCCCTCGGTCACAAATACGGCTTTCTGGCCGTTGTAGAGGGCATCCGGTAAAAACAGTCCTGCATGACCCACGTTGTAATAGGGAACCTGACTATCCGAAAACACTGCCCTTGCGATATAAGAGCTTTTCGAGATCGGTATGATGAGTCTCGGCATCGGAGCGGGAACGGGAACCGAATGGAATGCAGAGGCAGACTCACTAAATCGCTTTAAGATAGTGGGGCTAATCCAGCTTTTGTCGAATCCGATATGACATCTTTTGGCAGTTTCTGGTAAAATTCCCTTCGACTGCAAAAATGCTATTGCGATTGGCTCATCCATGTGAAATTCGCATGATCTATAATACTCGGTGTAATCGTCTTCCTTGGAATCTGTCACTTCAGCTGTTTGAACATTGCCCATTTGTTTCGAATCTACATTTTCTGTCCTTATCGTATCCCAATTGGAATTATCTTTTAAAATTCCCAATAAAGAATCTGTTAAGTAAGATGTAGTGGTATTTTGGGGAACGAATCGCCCAACCGCTTGCCCATTTTGGGTAACAACGATCTCCTGTCCAGACATGACAAGACTTAGATATTTGTCGAAATTATGTTGCATTTCGGATGTGGTTACAATTATCATAAGTAAAAACCTCCTGACTGCTTTTGGTGTCTCTGTGTGGCTCAGTAAGAGCTTTGGCATAGGGGAATCTTGGAAATTTCTGTTGCTAGTTCGACCTTCAAATTTCGAATATCAATGTCATTTTGAATATCCAAAAAATAGCGATCTGATACGCCAAAAAACTTTGCTAATCTAATGGACGTGTCAACAGTGATTTTTCTTCGACCATGCAGAATATCCTGTATGCGCGATACGGGAACATTGATGGATTGAGCCAATTTGTAGGAAGAAATACCAAGTGGCTCCATGAATTCATCTTTTAAAATTTCGCTGACAGTCGGTATAGTAATATAGTTCGACATAAAATACCTTCCTTCCCTAGTGGTAATCCACAATTTCGGCATCCTTAAAATGATCGTATTTTTTTTGCTAAACTAAATGGAATTATTTCTTCAGGTTTTGTTTCAGTATACGCTCTTTCATTATGCATATATTCGATGATGTCTTTTGCCTTGTAATTTCTAAACATGTCAATAACCTTATCCAATATGATTTTTTCTTCGGAAGTTAATACTGAATAATCCATGTTAGCAGTTGGATACACATGGAGCATAGTATCATAATTATAACTCATTTCTTCTTGAACATTCAAGTTTTCCAAATTCATCAAACTATAATGTCCAACAGGAAGAGCACCCATTGGTTCGTGCCGATATACCATACCCGTCATGGAGTGTCCAGTTTCAATGAATGACAAAACATCAGAGTACCAAAGCATTTTCATTAATTTAACTTTAAATAAGTTGGTGACTTTTTCAGCAATATAAGAAACTATGGCTTCAATTTTATCAATATTGAGTACTGTGAACCCATTTGAATCAGACGGTTCTTCAAAGTGTACATATTCACCTTCGAATGCTTGGCGCGTAAGAAATTCCTTTCCGTAGGAGTCTAACTTTTCCACAATTTTTTCTCTGATTTCCAAGCGTTTTGTTACTGAAAATTGATCGGAATTCTTTTTTAAAAATTCTAATGCTTGAAGGGGATTATCTTTAATCAATCGAAGCATAGTATCATAAGCTTCGTCTTGAATAGCTTTGCTTTCGTAACGAGATATTGTTGCCTCTCCCCATCCGAGCAATTTAGCAAGATCAACCTGAGAAAGTCCATAGTTTTCTCTAATAGCAATAATTTCATCAGATGTAAGAAGTCCCATCTTAATTCGATAAGCATTTCTTGCATTAAGGAGATTTTTATTGGCCATTGCGCCAGTTACAAATTCATTTTCATCTTCATTAGCGTTCGAGCAAAAATAAAATTTTTCCTTGTAAGTTACATTTTCTCCTTTTACTATAATACTTGTAAGTCTCTCTCTCTCTTCAACTTCATGAGTCTTTTCGCATAATGGACAAGACATGTGAATTTTTCTGATTAACGTACTGGATTCCATTAATTGCTAAACCTCCTTTGATTTTTTTTGCTTACCTATAAGGAAACAACATTGTTCTCTTTGCATAATGGAAGGATACACATACCACTTTTCTTCCCCCATCACGGATTTTTAACTTAACGTAAATCAATCGGTCGCTTATATCTTTTCCAAAAACAAATAATACTGGCGGATGTACATCATCGGTATCAATTTTTGTCTCTGAATACTCACTAAGCTTTAATTCTTTCAGATGGTTAACAATATCTTCAGTGTCATAGTCGAGATCCAATAATGTATATGGTGTCGAAAATTTCTGATCTGTGCCATTTTTCTTTCTTTGGACAAGCTCTAAATCGGTATCCATATCAAACTCGTCACTTGAAAGTAGCCTATGTAACTCATCTAAGAAAGCAACAACATCTTTTTTTGCTGATATGTAACTAAGAAATATTCTACTCACCTCCAAACATATACAACCAATTGATAGTATACATATCAATTGGTTGTTTGTCAAGACCGATTAAAAATACTATCATAAGGGTAAAAAAGTTATGGCAGAGGGTATGCTTAATCCTCTGCCATAAGCAAAATACACAGGCTAGAAATCACTCTGGTACTGATTCAAAAATCGGGTCTGAACTAGCAGGCATTAAATCAATGTAACCGGAATGGTCTGCCTCAAGGAGCATCGTGGATTCAGTTCGAATCAAACGAGTACCTACAACTTGACTTCCGGCCGGAAGAGTAGATGTCGTATCGCAGTATATATCGTTGTACACTTCAATGTCGCGCGCTGTAATGTATGTAAATTGTCCCATCGTAATGAGTGAAGCACTCATTGAATCATCCGGAATAAGGTATCCATCCCTGAATGAGAAAGGAAGATTTACATAATACCGTCCAAAGAAAGGAATAACCACTGGAGTATCGACTGTAAGATTGATCGTTCCATCATCTAAGATGGATGGAGCATTGACAATCTTCATGTTGGTCAGCTCGGTGCCTAAGATGTTTAGCGAAGACATTGACGTATAAAGAGAATGTCCGTCAAACGAGTCAATTGCAAGAGCTGTGGTACCGTCTGGATACGATGCAATGGAAAGTAGATATGTTTTGGTATCATACTCATCCATTCGGAATGCCTTGCAAGAGTAATTACTGCAACCATTAAAGATCTTTACTGCAGAGCCATTGATGTACAATACTCCGTTTGAAGCAGCTTGTAACGACTCAGGCATTCCATCATCATCCAAATTGTAAGCGACGGTTGTGCCATCTGGAATGTCGTAGAACTGTCGAATGCCAATGGATGCGTAATCTGCTACGACATCTGGATATGTGGTCTCTAAACCACTATAGGATGGCTGACAAGCAGTATCTAAGATTTCCACTGGGGCACCACTAGATGGATCATAAGTACCGACTTCTGAGGTGAAGCGGTATGTTTGATTTGAAGTGGATACAGCAAAAGCACCATCTGCGCATAACCAATAAGATATGTTGTCATCTGTTTCGTTCTGTACATAGGCGATGGCTTCTTTTGCGCCGCGGTAGCAAATAGCCTGATTACGTGAAAGCTGTGTGTATCCAAATTCAACGAAAACGCCATTTTGTATATAGAGATGAGCTGTCTTTCTGACACCGTTGTATACCCAAAATGTGCCATCACCATTGTCTACCAGATCGCCGGAGAGTGTCAACACATTAACCAAACTGCCATTTTGATAAGCAAAGAAATATACACCACTTACATTTCCTGCATCATCGTATACTTTTGATACCAGTGTAAGGGTTTCTCCGTACCAGAAAGGATCAGTTGGCAGAGTTGCAGACCCCGGAAGGGTAGCAATTACTGTTGGGATATTGTTCTCACCGACAAACCAAAGTGTCTTTGACCCATCGTCATTTGGGGAAAGACCTACAAAGTCCTCTCTGCCAGTTGCGGTATCAATCCAAACCGATCCTGCGGAGATTGCAGACGGATCTCTCTGTGCATACTGGGCGATTACGGACCAGACATGATCCAGGTCGCGGACAAATTCTGGCTCAGTTGGTTCAACTGGAGAAGTGTCTTCTGTAGGATCAATTGGTGATGTATCTTCCGTTGGCTCAACAGCCGAGGAATCCTCTGCTGAGGATGGTTCCTGAGACTCCTGTGATTCAGAAGAAGGCTGTGATTCTTGACCAGATGAAGGTTCGGACTGATTGCTGCTAGGCTCACTGAAATCAGACGAAGGCTCCGTCGGCTGATCATAAGATTCTGATTCAGATGTCGGCTCCTGCGTTTCGGAAGATGGGTCTTCAGAAGGTGTGGTATCTGGTATACTTTCTGTTGTAGCCTCTGTTGATTCTGTAGTAGGTTCAACAGGGCTTTCCTGCGTACTTTCTTCAGAAGGAGTGGTTTCTGGTATCTCCTCTGTAGTAGGTACAGGAGTTGTTTCTTCAGAAGTTTCTTGAATTGTGGTTAATTCTTCTGCTGTTGTAGACGGTTCAGTGGTTGTCTCAGTTGTAGATTCAACTGTGGTAGCTTCTGTCGTTGGCTCGGTAGTTGGAGCGGTAGTTGGCGCGGTTGTAGGTGCAGTAGTTGGCGCATATGTAGGTGGTACATATGCCGTGGTAGGTGTCGGCGTGTACGAACTTGGTAACACTGGCGAGTATGTTGGAGATACATTTGGACGCGTTATCGGAACATACGCTGTGGTTGTAGGTGGTACATATGCTGTCGTTCTGGTGGCAGAGGACTCCGTAGAATTTGAATCATCGTCTTTCTTTCCTGTTGTCCTAGCAATGGTAGTCGGAGAAGTAGGAGTGTGCGATGACTGCTGCGGATCGCGAGAGGTCGGCCGAGTTGCCTCGGATGCATCAGGGGCTGTCTTTTCTTCTGCCTCTGTCTCCTTCTCTCCTTTTTGATTGTCTTTTTTCGAATTTTCTTCGGCAGTAGTGGTAGTAGCAGGAAGAGTTGCCTTTGTTGATTCATCAGTTTTGTCGATGGTCAGACAACTGCCCTCAACGACTTCTTTTGCAAATAGCGACATATACTTCCATGCGTAGGAATCTTTTGGTGTTACGCATCGTTGCAGAGAAGAAAAGGCATACGTCTTGATTGAAGTAACTGTTTTTGGAAAGTATACTTCACGCAGCTTAGAGCATTTGTAAAATGCATATTGTTCAATCGTTATCACATTGTCGCCAATCGCAACGTATCGCATATCTGGACAGTCTGCAAAGGCATTTGCCAGAATTGATACAATTGGATAGTCATTAACTGCCGCAGGAATACGGGCAACCGTTTCTGTGGTAACGCCCCAATGAGCCAAATGTGCTTCACCATCTATGATCTGATACTGGTTGCCATCTACCGTAATGGTACGGCTATCGGAAATACTCTCTGTTTCTTCATCTGTAGATTCACCGGATGCAATTTCTCGCATGTTGACAAGAAACGGATTATTAATGAGCGATTCGTCGGCAGAGGTTGATTCTAATTCCTCAGTCTCAAATTCGCTGCTCAATTCTTCTCCAAAAAGAATTGAGCTATAATCTTCCTTTGAACCCAGTAGGGCAGGATCAGTGTCTCGATGCTTTCCACTAGAAGAAGCGACAACAGCAGCAATTCCAATGATAACGGCAGCTCCCCCAGCGATACTTCCGATGATTAGTCCCTTTTTCGAAGATGCGCCTTTTTTTATTGGAGCATCGCAATATGGGCAGACATCCCTATCGGCCGGAACTGACGATCCACAGTTCTTACATACGATCATTTTGTGACCCGATGATGACTTACCGACTTTCTTTTCATCTTTCTTCGGCATAGCAAAAACCCCTTTCTTTTACAAAAACCATACTTTTTTCCACTTTTACCATTAAAAAACCTTGCAAACCACAGACAAGTATGTTACAATCATTATTACATAAATGTTTATTACACCCTGTTGTGAAGAAAGCAGGTCTTTTTATGCTACACAAAAATGGTATACTCAAGTTTAGTATAGCACAAAAGAACACCGAGTACAAAGGTTTCTGATATGTTTTGGAACGAAAAAGGGGCGAAAAAAGATGCCCTCGGGAGAAAAACACGAAAAAATTGAAAATTTGGCAAAAAAAACTTGACGTGTGCGAATCGTTGGTATATCCTTAATACAGGATTTGAGTCCTGTTTTTTGAATCCGCAGTTCAAAAAATATATTTTCCTTTCTTCTTAATGGGTCAAAAAAGGAAGTAGCAGGTTTTTGTTGTTTTGCCTGTTACTTCCTTTTTGTTTGTGTTTATTAGACAGCGCGTCGAAATTGCTTGCATTTGCCTGATTCCTCTGCTATACTGTCAGTGTACAGGTAACGACGAAGAAGGAAGTGGGGCAGAGGGTGTCTCACTAGATGCAAAACTCCCAGAATGAGTTGGGTTTGTTTGCTGTACCCTTTTTACTGTACAGCTACGGAAAAAGAACATATTGCATCACAGATAAGCGTTTTACGAAATAAATTCGTAAGGCGCTTTTTTTGTGCAAAGGAAGGAGAAAGTTATGATGAAAGTAGTCGTGGTAGAGATTGAGTCTTTGCCAAAAAAGAGAACTGGATAAGATATCAATTCACTAACTTATCAGTTTACCAAAGTACAAACTATAAGCAAAGCATTAGGCAGAGATGTTTTTTCTCTGTTTCTTTTGCGAAGAAAGGAATCTATGAAGGAAGAAGAAATATTGAAATAGCAGTCAATAACCCCACCTAAGTCTCCGACTATAGGTGAGGCTTGCAAAGAAGCAAGGAACTCTGTTCCTTGCTGATGCGTGAGCCTGATTGATTACTCAGCTGTTTGTTACGGATGAATCACATAGGCACCTGTGGGGTACTTCTTACACGCCCCCTGCTCTGCGGCATACTGTTAAACATCTCTGAGGGTAGGAGAAGTGCAGTTTGCATGGTGGCTCTGCCACCCAAAACCATCCGATAACATTGAGGATGTGAACCACGAAACGGCTTTGATGCTTTTACAGATTAAAGCCGGGACAGAAACTTTTGGGACGGCTCCTTGTGGGTCCGGTCCAAAAGCTGAGGGCGTAAGCCCCGAAAGGAAATCAATGAATACCGTAGCAGTTGTAACAAATACGAATAAGCCGCTGATGCCTACAAGCCCTTATAGGGCAAGAAAGCTGTTAAGCAGCGGAAAAGCAAAAATTGTGAAACACCGCCCGTTTACAATCCTGCTTGTCAACCGTTCCGATGGTAATGTTCAAGAGATTGAATATAAGAGTGATACGGGATATCTGCACGTCGGAATCTCGGTATGCTCTGAAAAACGGGAATTCGTTCGCGAGCAGCGAGATTTGCTGCCCGATGAAAAGGAAAAACACAATGACAGGCGCAAATATCGTCGTACCAGAAGGAACCGAAAAAGATACCGAAAGGCAAGATTTGACAATCGAATCGGTAAGATTCGAAAGAAAGAGAAGAATGAGCATGTATGGCTGCCACCGTCACTTGATCATAAGGTAGATGCACAAGTACAGCTTTTCTTACGACTTTATCAGGTTATGCCGATTAAACGTGCCGTCTTTGAAATTGGGCAGTTTGATCCGGCACTCATGAAAGCACTGGAAAAAGGAGAAGCAGCACCACAAGGAATTGACTACCAGATGGGAGAGCGGTATCAGATCGCAACCAGACGTGCCGCTGTTTTTACAAGAGACCGATATGCCTGTGTATTCTGTGGAAGGAGTATCAAGGATCATGCCATTTTGCATGTTCATCACATTGGATTCTGGAAACAGGATCGTTCCAATCGATTGGACAATCTTGCCACCTGCTGTGAGCAGTGCCATACATCGGAAAATCACAGACCCGGCGGAATTCTGTATGGTGTAGAGCCGAAACTGAAAAGTCTTGCATCGGCAACGTACATGAATGTTGTACGATTCGAACTGCTGCGAAGGCTGAAAGAGGCAGCACCTGATGTAGAATTCCATATCTCATACGGTGCAAAAACCAGTGTCATTCGAAAGCAGCGTTCCATTTCAAAAAGCCATACGAATGATGCGTACTGTCTTGGTCAGTACTTTCCAAAACTGAGGGCAGAAGAAATCGGCTTTCAGAAGATTCGAAGAAACGACCGTATTCTGCAGAAGTTCTACGATGCGGAATATCTCGATTCCCGTGACGGTACAACGAAAAAGGGAAAAAAGCTTACAAACGGCAGAATCAGTCGGAATCACATGAAGGATCATAAGAACCTTCATCAATACCGAGGAAAGAAACTCAGCAAAGGACGTATCACAATCCGTCGTGGACGAAGCAGTTTAAAATCGGGAAGTCTGGTTCGATTCAATGGGGAAGTGTTAACCGTACATGGTACACACAGAAGCCGAAAAAAGAATAAGGCAGGGCATATTAAGGTGAGTGTCAATGTTGAATTTGAATGTCCGTCAAAGACAGGACGAAAGAGTGCGGCACTCAGTAAATGTCAAATCATCAGCCGGTCATATAACACTGGCTGGAAACAAATTCAGTTGCGAAAGGAGGAGCAGGGAAAGATCACGGCAGTTGTATAAAAGCCGCATTCACCCCCGCCTAAATCAAAGATTATAGACGGGGTACCCTGCGGATATCATGGAACAGTACAAAACACTTTTACAGCAAAGCGAATATAGCTTTCTTCAAAGTAACGAGCATCTTGGCAAGCATGTAATCTTGCTGGCTCTTTCGGGAAGCTATTCATACGGAACTAATGTAGATGGTAGCGATATTGATATACGAGGGATTACGCTGAATCAAAAGTCGGATCTGATTGGTTTTACACAGTTTGACCAATACGTGGATGATCATACTGATACGGTTATTTATGCATTTAATCGGATTGTCTCTTTGTTTCTGGACTGTAAGCCCAATGCAATCGAGCTATTAGGACTAAAGCCTGAGCATTATCTGCATCTGAATGAGATTGGACAGATGCTACTGGATAACAAAAAGCTATTCTTATCCAAGAAAGTAATTCGGTCTTTTGGTGACTACGCAGCTGATCATCTACGTAAGCTTCAAAATGCGTTGGCAAACGGTGCTCTTTCCCAAGGCGAAAAAGAGCAGCATATTTTGAAATCAATCCAATCCGTCCTGAATGATTTCAATACAACACACGCAAATTTTGAAAACGGATCCATGGAACTTTACATTGACAAAGCTGTAAATCCAAAGATGGAGACAGAGATTTTTGTCAATGCCAATCTGAACCATTATCCGCTTCGGGATTACGCAGGCATGTGGAACACGATGTCAAATGTGGTGACAAATTATGGAAAGATTGGTAAACGGAACAAAAAGAAAGATGACACTCACTTAAATAAACACGCTATGCACCTGATCCGGCTATTCCCTATGGCATTAGATATCTTAGAGAAGGGCGAGATCAATACTTACCGTGACGAAGAACATGAGCTTTTTATGGATATTCGTATGGGAAAGTATCGTACAGCAGATGGAAACTTTAGTGAGGTATTTTATGATGTGCTTGCCGATTATGAGAAGCGTCTTGAATACGCAGCAAAACACACAGAGCTTCCTGAAAAGCCAGATATGAAAAAGGTTCAGGAGCTGGTGATGACAATTAACGAAAGGGTTATCAGAAATGAAATATGAGAATTTTGAGGGACCGGTAGAAGAACTGGTTCGTATGAAAATCAAAGAAATCGAAGAGAAAGAACATGTCCGCGTATTACATGTGGTTGAATCTGGAAGTCGTGCCTGGGGAATTTCATCACCGGATAGCGACTATGACGTGCGTTTTATTTATGCACAAGAGAAGGACTTCTACCTTTCCCTTCGTGAAACGAAAGATACCATTGACTGGGAATTGAATGAAATCCTTGATATCAATGGTTGGGATGTTAAGAAGGTACTACAACACTTTCATAAGTCGAACTCAACTGTATATGAGTGGAGTAACTCGCCTGTCGTGTACTACACCACGGAAGAGTGGAAAAATGTGTATAGGCAGATTGCAAACTCCTATTTTTCCTGCAAGTCGACTATGTATCAATACTATGGCTTGGCAAACAAGACCTATTTGACTGAGTTAACGGGTGAGCTCGTGAAGTACAAGAAGTATTTTTACGTGCTGCGTCCACTGTTAGCATGCAAATGGATTGAGGAGAAGAAATGCCCGCCGCCAGTTTTGTTTGAGGAATTGTTCAATACAGTCCTTGAAGATGATATGAAATTTGCGGTAAAAGATTTGCTGGCAAAGAAGGTCCAAATGTCTGAGTCGGATAGAGCACCTAAAGATGAATCTGTCAATCAGTACATTAAGGAAAAGCTTGCCTATTATAAGGCACTGTTAGAAAGGATGAAAGATGACAGAAATCCAGACTGGGAGCCGCTAGAGCGTATCTTTCGAAGTGTTATATAAGAAAGTGTAGCTGGTAGCAAAAAATATAATAAGTTGAGAGGAAGGAAAACGATATGAGCAGAGATTGGACAAAAAAAGAACTGAAGGCAGTAAGCAAGGCGATGAAGGAGGAAGGTTATATGAGCTTTGGAGAGTTTTGTAAGAAGGGAAAGTTTATTTATCCAGAAGGAACTCAAAACACAGCGAACGCAGCAAATACAACAAATACAGCGGCAGAGGTTGCCCCAATGAAACATCTTACCTTTACCGTTGCCGAGTGTGGGGAATATCATTCAGCAGTAGGCACATATCGTGATGATATTGCAACTGTTGAAGAGGCAATTGACATCTATAGAAAAATTGACCATGAACGCGTACATGGAATTCCGTCAATCGGAGTTAGACAACATATCGACGGCGAGGAAGCCTGGATGGACAGGCAGGTTGATATTGCAACTGGTACCACTATTGAACTTGGATACCTCCAGTATGTAGAGCCAGAGTTGTGGGCAGATACACGAGTTCAGGAAGCAGTCAGAAAGTTAATTGAGGCGTTTCCAGATTATACTGTGAATAGAGATATTTGATGAAAATGAGCGCACGCCCCGTCTATAGACGCTCGGCAGTTTAGGAATCTGGCGCGGGAATCCTCGGCCATTCTATGACCGAGTAGTTCACGTGGGTGAGGTTCACTTGAGAAAGAGAGGAGAAATATGCCATATCAATTTACACAAGAGCTGACGGAGTCTGAGAAGGAGGAGTGGAAGCGGTTACAGTATGCTTGTCGGCATGCTGGATTGAGTGTTTCTTTGCATATGAATGATATGACACGAACCGCGTTTGACGATGCAGTTGAGGCTCAGCTGCGATTCGAAAAAACGCATGGAATAACACTCGTATATTAGGGACGATAAGGAGAATTTATGCTGTATAAACAATTAGAGGCAGTTCGGGAAATTGCCTCTGTATCTTCTGTAGAAAAATTTGACTTTTGGTTGGCAACATTGCCCAAAGAAAATCAAAAGATGATCTCTGTGTCTTTGGTTGCAGATCAGCTACTAAGGTTCTGCAAAGAACATGGAATCTTGCAGACATACTTTGTAGCGGAATGCAAGGCGTGTGGCTGTCGGGAGTCTATTGGAAAAGATGTGATTGTTATGATGCTAACACGCACATTGGAGTGCAGGAGATGCAAAGCAACGATTACTCCGAAGATGATCTATGTTGCATATCGAGTTGTGAAACAACCTGATGCGACAGAGGAGGAGATTCGGGGAGAAATTGAAAGCAGACTGGCAAGTCACAACATATAGGAGTGATCGCTAGGGATGTTTGTTGGGCGGGTGCTGATGCACCTGCCTTTTATTTTTTATACAAAAGTCACGCATTTTGCAAATAAAGCGCTTGACAAGGTACTAAATGCGTGATATGCTTATGGCATAAAGCAAAGAGAGAAAGGAGCTACCAAAGGACAGTGGGGTAAAGAGAAAAATGGATGTGGAGAAGGTCAATAACCCGCGCCCGAGGTGACCTCGGACGGGGCTTGTAAAAGGGAAACCAC
>OGDN01002297.1_pt1 | contig 25531 bp, 31 predicted proteins | sample 1570271 | NCBI WGS metagenome assembly OGDN01 (sample SAMEA4384481, study PRJEB24528) | human gut metagenome | reverse complement strand
GTAACATATGTGCCGCACTTTCCGCAACACTCAAAGCGTGACCGGGGCCCACGCTGCATTTCTCAGCGGACTGCGGCGGGCGGCATAACCGCTCCAGATTGTGAGTGAGTCCCAAATGCGGGTCCGGTCTGCCGTTCCCGCGCCCCTGTCTACCGGATCCAGGTGACCGAATTTCCTTTCCTTCTCAGCGGTGTGCGCGGCGGAAGGCCGTCCTCTGTATCTGCATATCCAATCGCCACAGAGCCGCAGACAGTCTCCGCCTCCCCAATCTGGAAGTTCTTCAAAAATGTCCGGAGCGCAGCGTTTTCATCCAACCACCGGAGCTGATTGATCCAGCAGCTTCCCAGGTCCAGGCCGTTTGCCATCAGCATCATATTCTCTATCGCACAGGCGCTGTCCGCCACCGCGTTTCCATAGCCCTTTTGATTGGTGACGATGATCAGCAGCGGCGCATGGTAATGAAAAGTATAGTTTCCCTGTTTCGATCTCTGGATAGAAGTCACCAGGGACGCATAGGTGTGTGCATCGTATTCCATGCCGCTGAATTCCCTCTGGACCAGTTCAGCAAGTTCGTTGAGCTTCTCCCCGTCCTCTACCACAACAAAGTGACAGCTCTGGTTGTTTCCCCCGCTGGGCGCATATCGGCCCGCTTCGATAATGGCGTCTATTTTTTCCTCTTCCACCGGTCTGCTCAGGAATTTTCTTGTTGACCGGCGGGATTTTATCAGTTCCAACATATCCATATCACATCTCTCCCTTCTCTTGCCCTGCTCACTTTCATCAGGCCCGTTTGATCAGGCTCAGCAGGGTCGCGCACCGCGCGCGCATGTCGGTCGGCTTGGCGGCGTGCGCATTCATTCCGGCCTCCAGCGCGGCTTGAACGTCTTCCGCAAAGGCGTTGGCCGTCATAGCGACAATGGGGATGGTCCTCCAGTTGAATACGCACCTTCTCCAGGATCTCCGCAAAATTCGCCGCATCGATCACGGCGGACATCCGGTTGCCCATGGCTGTGAATTATCTTCCGCTAAAAATGCAATCACTTCATCCAGGTCTAGCTTTTCGAACCAAGCCCTGCAAAACTCCCGCGCAGTTTCCACCGCGCTCATACTCACGTTCACTTCTCTCACTCTTTCCATAGCTGACAAGTGCCCTTGGCGCTGTTCTTCGCACGATAGAGCGCCTGGTCTGCTCGTCCAATCATCTCATATACGGATTTTGATGCCTCGCACAACACGACTCCCGCCGTACACGTTACAGTGGTATGCTCTGCAAACATAGCCTCCCGGAATGCGCGACAGATCTTCTCCCCTTTTTCCAGGGCGCTCTCCTCTCCGCGCATCTGACGCATGACGACCACAAATTCATCTCCGCCGAACCGCGCCACGATATCGCTGGCCCGTGTGTGGGCGCGAAGCAGCGCCCCAAATTGCCGGATCATCCTGTCTCCCTCCATGTGACCCAGCATATCGTTGATCCGTTTCAGGTCATCCAGATCAAAGAGGTAGAGCGCTGCCGGCATGTCTCCCTCGCACAGCCCCTGCACAGCGTCGAGCAACCCGCGGCGGTTAAGCAGCCCGGTCAGATAATCCTGATGGGCCTCCTGCCGCAAAAGATGCTCCCGCGCTTGTGAGGAGGCGCTTTTTACAGCCCGAATGGTCCGCAGCAGGAGCTTCTTCTGGGAGTGGGGTTTCCCGATGAATTCGTCCGCGCCCATTTCCAGCGCCGTCTCCTCCATCGGGTCGTCTGCGGGGGCGGTGGCAATAATGGGCACATCCCAAAACTTCTTTTCTCTTTGGAGGGCTTTCAGCACGGGAAAGTCCCCAGGCCCCGGAAGCGTCAGGCTTAAAATGACGGCGGCCAACCTTCCCTCATACCGCTCGATATCCTCCAAGGCCGCATCGCTGTCGGCCGCCTCTGCGATCCGATATCGCCCATCAAATGTCCTTCGGACCTGCGTTCTGTACGCCGGGTCCTCATCCGCCACCAGAAGGATCTGCTCGGCGGGCTCACACACACCGTCCAGCGGGCCAGCCTCCCGTTCCGGTCTCCATTGCCAGCGCTGAAGCATCTGTTCGAATTCACCGCAGGGGGAGGGCCTGGCAAAATAATAGCCCTGCACGTAGTCGCATCCGATCTCCCGCAGGCGTTCGAGCTGTTCCCTCGTCTCCACGCCCTCGGCCACCACGCTCAGCTTCATCCATCGGGCCAAATCGATGATAAAGCGCAGGATACCGCCCTTGAGCCGCTTGGCGGTCTCATTCTGGATGAACTTCATGTCCAGTTTCAGCACATCGATCGGCATTTTGCTGATCATGTTCAGCGAGGAGTATCCGCTTCCAAAGTCGTCCATCTCAACAACAAAGCCCAAATCACGGAGATCTCCGACGGTTTGGATCAGTTGCTCCGGATTTTCCGTATATGCGCTCTCCGTGATCTCCAGGTGAAGCCGTTCCGGAGAGAGGCCATACCGTTTTACCGTCTTTGTCAGCAGGTCCGTGATGTCTGCCTGATAGATGTCGGCCCTGGATACATTGACAGAAATCGAGATGGGAGGATACCCCTTGTCGTCCCATTCCCGCAGGCAGGCGCAGGCTCTGTTCCAGACAAACTGGTCCAGCTTGGTGATAAAGCCGTTTTGTTCAAACAAGGGGATGAACTCCGCCGGCGACTGCATTCCCCACTCCGGATGGTTCCAGCGGACCAATGCCTCCGCACCGGCCAGTTTCTCGTCCCGGATGCTGTACTTGGGCTGCAGATAGATCTCAAACTGCCCCTCTGCAAGGGCATCCTCCATCACATCTGTAATGGCCTGACGCCGGAGCAGCCCTCTGCGCAGATTATCGTCGTAGGCGGCAAAGTGTTTCCCGTATTGGCCCTTGATGCTCGTGGCCGCCAGAAACGCCCGGTCACACATCTGCTCTATGGGGATGGTGCGGTCGTCGATGGAATAGATCCCCCATTTCATGACGGCGTTTTTAATATTGGAGTCGTTGTTGATCTGGATGTCGACCTGTTGGAACATTTCGTCCGTATACTCCCACTGATGTTCCAGAAGGCACACGAACTGGTCCGCCTGGAATCGGCTGCAGACGCCTCGCTCCCCAACCTTGCGCGTATACATTTTTGCAATTTCACACAGCAGCCGGTCTCCTGCCGGTACACCGAAAACGTCGTTGATCAGTTTAAAATTTTCAATATCCGAGCAGATGATATCATAGTCCTGCTCCGGGCGTCCCGCCAGTATCTCTTTCACCTGCCGGTAGAAAAACTCCTTGCTGTAGAGGACCGTGAGCCTGTCATACCGAAACTGATTGACCATGGCCGCGTTTTCCCGCAGATTGATGATATTGGCCACCCGGTGCAGGATCACCTGCGGCTTATAGGGCTTGGCTACAAAGTCCGCGGCCCCCTGAGCCAGAGCTGAAACCTCGTCGGACTCATTGTCGCTCTGGGTGGTCACAATCACCGGGACGGCAGCGTATACCGGGTTGGCCTTTATTGCGGCAAGGAACGCATACCCATCCATAATGGGCATGCAGATATCCAGGAGAATCAGGGATATCTCTCCCCCATGCTCTTTCAGCACGGAGAGGGCCTCCCGACCATTCTCCGCCTCCAAGACCGCATACTCTGGAGAGAGTATTTCCGTCAGCATCGCTCTGTTGATCGCGTTGTCCTCAACGATCAGGACACATTTCTGAACCGTACGCCACTTTGTGCCCTTTTCCATCTTCACCACGCTGGCCAAAGGCAATCACGCTTCCTTTTCCAGAACTTGTTTGAAAATGGGGACTCCTCCGCACGGAATCTTGCTTACCGGTCGGCCCCTTCTCCCCATCGCTCCGACGGGCATCCGGTGGAAGGCGGCACCGCCTAAGGACCACAGAGCCCGCTGCCTAGGCGTGAAACAATTTTCAAACAATTCTTTGTTTCATGTTCACAACTATGGTATTATATAGTTTATCATAATAGCATATCTGCCGCAATCCATTTGTTCCATACTTCGTGTTTCAAGTCACATTTCACCTCAAAATATAGTGCCGTCCCCTTATTGGGTGACAAAGTGTCAAAAATATCCCCGCCGCCCCTCTGAGATGCGGCGGGGATATACTTTGAATCCGTCCTTTGGTGAGATGGATGCGCTCAGCACGAGTTCCGTCCGGTACCTCCCAACCATTTGCTCATGACCTCGTTCAGGCACCTCAGGTCCAGCGGCTTTGCGACGTGTTGTCCATACCGGAGTTCCTGGCAGCCTGTATATCCTCTGCCGTGCCGCCAACACCGTCTTCACCCTGAAACCGGAGAATACTGTCCACGGTTCGGCGGTAATCCGCTGTTACCGATTGCAGCAGGCGGTCCGCCTCCGCCCGCGCTCCGTTCCGCAGCGCCTCGGTCAGCGCCGAAGCGGATGCACACAGCCCGCCGAAGCCCAGGCTCTGCGTGATCCCCTTGAGCGTATGCGCCGCAAGGAATGCCTCCTCCAATCTGCCTCCGGACATCGCCCGGCAAAGTGCGTCATAACTGGGGTCATCCGGGAACCGCAGGACATATCTCCGGATGAGTCGTTCATCCCTCAAGCGCTCCAGCACCTCCGCATAATCGGCTCCCATCTCCGCGTAGCATACCTCTAAGGTCATCATGTCCCACTCCTTTCTGCACGCTCACCTGCCACCCGCCGGCGCGCCGCGCCTCTTTGTCTTTGCCGCATACATTCGTTGATCCGCCCTTTTCACTGCCTCCACCATGAGACGGACGGAATGAACGCCCCCAATGCTGATGGAAAGTCCAAGTCCCGGATATTCCTTTACTACTGTCCGCTCCACAGCCTTCCGGACCTCCTCCGCCTTGGAGGCGAAAAACTATATCTTTTCCCGTTCCTGTTCGGCCAGACGCAAAGCGCGCCCGGAAATCCCCAGATCTTTTTGTTTCAGCAGTTCCTCCACTACGTTATACACCTGCATCTCACTCTGCCTGCGCGCTTTTCTCGGCCGGAGCTCCGCCGGAATCCGCTCCGCGATTTCTGTCAGGCACTCTATCAGGAGCGGGTGAAACGCGCCGCACGCTCCATCCAGAATCATCCGTACCGCCTTTTCATGCGGAAGCGCCGCCTTATAGCACCGCTCGCTGGTCAGCGCGTCATAGACGTCCGCCAGGGATACAATCTGGGCGGAGATCGGAATGTCTTCGCCCCGCAGGCCATCGGGATAGCCCCGCCCGTCATACCTCTATGGTGCCAGCGACAGATTTCATAGGCCACCTTGACCAGCGCCTCGTCCTGATAGGCCGGGAGCGCCTTCAGCATGGCGGCTCCTACCGTGGCATGGTTCTTCATCACCTCAAACTCTTCCGGCATCAGCTTCTGTTTGGCATAGAGCATAAGGGTGTTGACCACCCGCCGGCGTACGATCAGCGCGTCAAAGGGACGGCTGATGTAATCGCTCACGCCAAGCTCATAGGCGCGTTCCGCAAAGGAGGTGCCGCTCTCCGCCGATATCATGATGACCGGAATACTTACGATCCAGCGCCACTGGTTCATGGCTTCCAGGACTTTAAATCCGTCCAGCTCCGGCATTATGATGTCCAACAGCATCAGGTCAATCTCCATGTTCCGCTCCCGGATGGTTTCCAAAGCCCGCATACCGTTCGCGGCCTCGATGATCTCACATTCCTTTCCCAGCATGTCCGCCGGAATGGCGCGTTTTATCTCAGAGTCATCGGCGATCAGGATGGTCTGTCTGTCCGGCGGCCGCCTTTTTGTCATCTTCTTCAGTCCTTATTCTGTATCTACTTTTAAATCCCCGATGCGCAAGGAGGGTCACGGTTTGGCGGCTCGACGGCTACGCCGCCGTTTTTTATGGTATTTATTTTATAATTATAAAAGATCGGCCCTCAGGATACAACCCATTTCTCTTTCCCTCCAAACTGTTTCCCATATACCGCGGGCATACAGACCGATCCCCGCGCCAATTCTTTTGAAAATGAGGACGCACGACGTTTCCCAGCCCCATGCATCGCCTAATGTGTCTCATGGAGCCAGACCCCTTCTGCCCGACTACCGCTCACAGACGCCAAACGCAGCCGCCGCAATGAAACTTTTGTGCACATCAGCGTGTGGAATCCGCGCTTTACTTCATTTTAGCACACTGATAGAATCATTTTACAGACCATACAGGACCTGTTCAAAAGCGGGGTGAACGTCGCTTCTTCCCCCTCAAGGAAAGGATGTTTTTCAATGAAACTGCTGACTTATCAATACAAATTCTTTGGTCCTCGGGCCGGTATGAAGTTGGACGACGAGGTGCTTGATCTGACGGTTCTGCTGAACTGCTGCTCCAGTCCGATCTCAGACATCGGCGCGCTGCTCCGCCGTTTTGACGACCCCGTTGCCGCCATCCAGGCAGCTCTGCACAGCGGAGCAAAGCAGGAAACCCTGCCGCTGTGTGAGGTCTCTCTCTGCCCGCCCATTCTGCATCCGGCATCCCTCCGGGACTCCAGCCTGTTTGAGGCCCATTCCAACGGCACCAGCAAAAGCAACGGCCACACCACTCCCACCATCTGGTATGAGCGGCCCATTTACTTCTATGAAAATCCCAATGACCTCACCGGGCCTGAGGCTGTCATCTCTCGTAAAGCCGGTTCCGTCACCCTGGACTACGAAGCTGAGCTGGCTCTGGTGGTAGGAAAGTCCGGCCGCAACGTCACCACAGAGCACACGTTGGAGCATCTGTTCGGCGTCACCGTGTACAACGACTGGACAGATCGGGCAGTGGGCGGCCAGGAAGTGGGTTTCCTGGGGATGCATAAGAGCAAAGACTTTGCCGCAGGACTCGGTCCATGGATCGTCACCATGGACGAAGTCATGGACCGGTGGAACGACGGCCGGCTGGACCTGAAGGTGGATGTCTTTGTCAATGGAAAGCAGACCACGGATTCTTCCACAGGAACGATGTACTGGACCATCCCTCAGCTGTTTGAAGTGATAACCCAGGACTGCACCGCAGTCCCAGGCGATGTGATCGGCCTGGGCACCGTGGGCGGCGGCTGCCTGGCTGAGCGCGGGGGCACGCTGCCCTATCTCTCCGACGGGGACACGGTGGAGATCCGAATTGAGCGTATCGGGACCCTGCGCCAGTATGTCAAGAGATAACGAAAAAGCCCACCGGCACGGAAGCTGACGTCCGTGCCGGTGGACTTTCTATTATTGTAAATATCAGTAATATTAGTTTTGCGGCGCGGGACGATATTTGAAATTGGATACCGCCAACAGCACAAAACTGAACGCTGAAATGATCCCCCAAAACAGATAGACCCTGGCGTAGGTCCCGGACAGGGATGCAATGGCGCCGATCAGCAGATAGCATAGGTTCCGGATCAGGCTGGCGCCAGTAAACAGGACGGACCACACGCTGGCATAGTTGGCCCGCCCATACTGGCTGACCAGAGTGGAAGCCATCAGGTTGGCGTTGGCCCCACCACTGGCCATAGCCAGCCAGAGGGGCAACAGGAACAGTTTGTCGATGCCCGTCAGGGCAAAGGCCCCTGAATAGCCGATCACATAGAGCGCGGCAAAAATCAGACTGGCCTTCTTGGTTCCAAGCCTGGTGTCCAGCACCCCCATGATAAAGCTGCCGGCCAATGAAAACAGACTGGTCAGAGACATCAGCCCCACGGCGTCCACCTGAGAATACCCCCGCTCCAACATATAGGGGACAAAAGCGGTAATGCCGCCGGTAGTGGCGATAAACAGCAGACCAAAACCCACGATATAGCACATTCCGTCTTTGGAACCTATCAGGTTCCGTGCCGTCCAGTCCTGGCGGGCCGTCCCGCCGCCGAACTCCTGTTGTTCCCGCTCCGTCAGAGGCATATTGTCCGGCAGGAGGCCGCACTGTTCAGGGGTATCGACGATCCATTTCAGGGATACGACGCCCAGCATGGCAATTACGGCCGCCAGGAAATAGCAGACATTGGTAAATCCAATCTTGGGGCTGTACACCGTGATGAACAGAACAGAGGTAAAGGAGGCCGCCATCATACCGGCGGTGGTGATCCCCATGACCCAGCCCTTTTTTCGGGGGAACCAGTTGGCAATCAGTGCGTTGGTAGCGGTAAAGCTGTAACCGTTATACAGGCCCTGACTGACCACGGACCAGAGGATATAGATTCCCAGGCTCGTCCCATTCCCTAGAATACACAGTCCAACCGCCGTGCCGATGCAGCTAAAGGCGGTGATCCCCCGCACTCCCCTGGCGATGACCCAGCGTCCGATCAGAAAAGTCATTGCCACGGAGAGGAATCCGCCCACGGTGTTGACGGAAGTGACAAGATTGGAGTTCAGTCCGGTCATACCGCAGTACTGCGCAACAAGAACGCTTAGTCCCCCGCCGATCAGGGTGCCATAGATCCAATACATCAAAAAAGAATGGAGCACCATGGAGTAACCGCGGAGAAACGATTTTTCCCCAGCCATAAACAGCATCCTTCCCATATCAAATCTGCGGCGGGGCGCAAGCCCCTGCCGCAGATTTTGATTTTTAGTCTGCGATCTTCTCGGTCCCTTTCAGCTTCTGGGTGGCAATCGCAAAGATGGACAGGGCCGTGCAGATCACCGCGCTCAAGACATAGCGGGTATAGATGGTACCGCCCATCCGCGCCACCGTGGAGGTGATCAGGTAAGGGGTGAGGAAGTTGCCCAGCACATTGGCTGCGTTGAAATAGGAGAAGCCTCTGGACGTGGCTCCCTTTTCCAGGGTGATGGGCAGGAATACAAAGCTGGCCGATTTAAAGATGCCGAAGCCAAATCCGATTACTGCAGTGGCCACAAAAATCAGCCACAACAGCGAAACGCTCTTGCAGACGGCAAGCATGAACAGGCCGATGGCCATCAGAACAATACCGCCAGTCATGCAGGGCTTGCCGAACTTGCGGCAGAACACTTTCAGCGTAGTCGCCGCGATCACATTTAGTCCGGCAAAGACAAAGGAGCCATAACTGGCCATCTGTGCGTAGTTTTCAAAGCCAAGGCTCTGGAACAGGGACGAGGCGTTGCTCTGGTACACCATCCAGCACAATCCAGCAAAGAAGGACTCGATCACCCAGCAGATGAGCGCAGGGGACCATACCTTGACCTTTACGGGCTCACTTCCATTCTTCCTGGGGAGGCACTGGATTTCCTCCCGGGGCTGCACGATCACGGTGATGAGCATAACCGGAATAGTCAGGAAAAAGATCCAATAGACGCAGGGCCAGTCGATGGCCACCAGCAGGCCGCCGATCAGCGGAAACACTACGCTGCCGACCGTCGCCGCCACAGAGTTCTGGGCGTTCATTCTTACCAGCTCAGCGCCCTCAAAGTGATTGGCAATATTGATGCCGTTTAGCGGGGTGATGAGTCCCATACCGATGCCAATGAGAACACTGGACAAGAACAGCAAAGGAACACTGGTCTTCGCACAGAAAAAGCCGATGACGCCGCCTGCCAGAACACTTATCAGGGTGAGCATGGACATGCTCTTCAGCGTCATCCTCTTTTCCAGCCAGATACACAGCAGGGAGCCCACCACCGCCATGCCAGTGGTCGTGGAAAAAATCAGTTGTATGGTGGAAACCGGGTACTCCGGATAGGTCTTGATCAGGTCGGCAATAATCAGCGATATTACATTTTTTGACAAAGCAAGCGCGTTCAGAGAGAGGATCGCGATGGCAATCCTGGCCTGAAGCACAGTCCGTTTTGCTGCAGCGTGCATGTTCAGAATTCCTCCTCGTACCTTATACCTTTTCTCTTTTCCGGCTACGGATTACAGCACGGCGATAGGACGCACCCAGCCCGCACTTCCTCCCTTGATCTTAATCGGGAAACAAATCACCTGGAATCCGGTGACGGGCAGCAGATCCAGATTTGTCATCTTCTCCATCTGGTAATACTCCATCTCCATGCCCGCCAAGTGGCCTTCCCAGATAACGGACGGGTCCTTCGTCTTGGCAAATTCCTTTGCCACCAGAGGCAAAGGAACGTCCCAGCTCCAGGCATCGGTTCCCACCACCTTGACGCCCTGCCGCAGCAGCCACAGGGTGGCCTCACGGCCCACACCGCAGCCAGTGATCCCGTATTCCGTCCGGCCATAATTTTTCTGTGCGCCGGTGTGCAGAAGCACGATATCCAGCGGCCTGAGCTGATAATCGATTCTTCTGAAATACTGCTCCAGATCCGCCGCAGTCACCTTATAGCCATCCGGTTTGTCCTGGAAGTGGATACACACACCATTACCCATACACCACTCCATCGGCATTTCATCGATGGTCCGCGCCCGCTCACCGCCGTTCATAGTGGGCGCATAGTGCCAGGGCGCGTCCATATGCGTCCCGCTGTGATCCGCGCAGGATATCCGCGTATCCGCACAACAGCCTCCGGCCGGCAGGTCCTCCCGACTACAGCCGTAAGTCTTCATCATTTCACCGGCGCCCGTCTCATGGTCGGAATATTGAAAATGCGGGCGCATGATGGGAATATCAGAGAGCGTGTCGGGCTCAAAGAGGACAGATAAGTCAATGAAACTCATGCTATATTGTGTACTCCTCTCATTTGCTGCGATTTGCCGCGAATCGTCCGTGCGCACGAAAGCAATTTGTCGGCTTCACGTACATCATACCGGCAGTCTGCTGCAAAATAAAGGAGCAATTCCGCACGCTTCTGTGCATTCAGTGCACATAGCGTCTAAAATTGACATAACTCTTCTTTTGTGTTATAGTCAAAAAAATAACCGGACAGAGCGCAAGGGGTGTGATGGTGCTATGACGCTGGAGCAGCTGGCGTTTATTTCAGAGGTGGAAGCCGCTGGTACGATCGTTGCCGCGGCAAGGAACCTCTACGTCTCCCACACCACGGTAAGCCGCGCCATTTCCAGTCTGGAGGACGAACTGGGCTTTGCCATTTTTGACCGCTCCAGGCGTGGTTCTACTCTGACCGACAAAGGCGCAGAGGCTATCCGTCTGGCCAGAATCATTTTGGAGAATGCCGAGAATCTCAAGCAGTTGGGTGAGAGCAGGGAAACCGGCGCTCTGCATATCGGAGCTTACCCCATCGGCCCTACTACCTTTTTGCAGGATGTGGTATCCAGATTCAATCATGTCTATCCCGAGTATACGATTTTTCTCAATCACGCGGGTGTAAACGATATTATCGCCGGTGTGCGGGACCTTACCCTGGACTTCGGCCTCATCTGCTGTCTGCCGGAGCTTTGGAGCTCCGTCCGCGCTTCCGTCCAAGTCACAGAGTTGTTTGAATCCAATCTAGTCATCATCTGCAGCCCGGATTCTCCATTGTCCAAGAAGCCCTTTGTCACTCCGAATGATCTGAAACATGAGACCTTTATCCTCCAGAGTGAGGAGCAAGTCCTATACATGATGCAGCATGTCTTTTTCCCCGGAGATATGCCGCCAATCTCTATGTTCTCCAACAACAATGAGTTGATCAAAACCACAGTCATGTCCAATCATATGATCGCCACTTATGTTGAGATGGTCATTGCGGATGATCCCCTTGTGAAATCCGGTCGACTGGCCTGTGTCCCCATCAAACTGGGGGCCGAATTATACAAGCTGAAATATCTCTATGTCCGTCCACTAAAAAAGCGGATCAGCGCCGCGGAACGCACTTTTATCCGGCTGATGCCCTTTTAACCCGGAAACTTCCGTTCCAACGCAGAAGTTAGAAACAGCTCTCCGAAAAAAGTTGCCCCAATCGCACGTAAGGCGATTGGGGCAACTTCTTTGCTCCGGTTTGAAACCAATATTTTGCGGTAAGTGCTCCCGTCGGATATGTCTGCTTCGGAATCATTCCCACTCTACCGGGGAAGGGTATTTTGCGGTCTTTTTTCTCTTTCCCAGTCCTCTCATTTTGCCCTAGGATTGCCGTTTCCTTGTAGTCCACCTCGTCCATAATTCCCGTGCCCCCAAAATAGAGCCACAGGAAACTTTGGGGACATTCGTGGCAGAGAGGGGCAAGTCTATGGGCCGAGTATATCACATTGGGAGAAGCGACGCAAGGGGCGTGGGCAGAAGGCCACGCATTGCCGCTCTGCTGACCGCACAAGCCGCTTTCCTATTCAGGGGAGGGAATATCCACACAGAAGGGGCGGAGGGCCGTATGGGGGATTTCAGCGCATCCACGTTGTTGCCTAAATTCCAGGGCTGTTCTCGCTTCCTGTCATTGTATCGGGTTTCTGGAATCCAGAGGCCTTTGCCGCGGCATAGGTAATGCCCTCTCCGTCAGCCCCGGTATTCTCTGCGCGGCTCTTGTCCACTATGCGGGCCAGCACCAAAGACAGGGCGGTGCCTATTGGAGTAAAAACAACCGTCCAGCAAGCCAGGGCGCCGGTGTACTGATAGCGGATACTCAGGTCAGCAAGATAAAAGCCCCCGGCCAGCCCAGCAGCCAGAAGGGCCACCAGGCAAACGGCCAGGCAGTTGGTGAAGCCTAAGGCCTCCAGGGGCCCCCGGCGCTTCTTGACGGCTTCTCTCTTACCGCCGCTCATCAGGCAAGCCCATTGTTCTTGGCAAAGCGGTAAAAGAGCTGGGCGGCCTGCTCACGGGTCAGAAGGTCCTCCCACATCATATTGGGCTGGCCGTCCACCGTGGTACCGTTACCGGCGAACAAGCCAACAGACACGCACCAGTCGCGGGCCTCATCGCTCCAGTCTCCACTATCGTTGTCCCGGAGCTCCTTACGGTACTCGGACATAGCCGTCTTGAACATCTCATTGAATTTGCTCTGGTCCATATCTTCATCCTCCTTGTTGTAGTCTCTGGCATCAATTAGCCAGTAATATTTGGCCTGGGAGCGGAAGGTCCGGATGTCTCCGTTTACCCTGGCATCCTTTGTGCTGGCAGGGTCATTGATACGGACCTTATCATCCTGCCACCACAGGACAACAAAATGGCCGGAACTGGTCCAAAGGCCTTTGTTCATCAGGGCGATAGCATAGTATCCCTCTTTCAGTTTCTCCACCACTTTCTCGTGGTTGGCGTGGTCAGGCTTCCCGTAGGTATTGGTCCAATTCAGCATTTGGCAATCAATGCCGAACTCCGCGAACTGGGGGGTGAAGTAGGCGTAGTAGGTTCCCTGGTTCAGGGCCTTGTACCCGTGCGCCATGCTCCAGTTGCAGGCATCCTCCGGGGTGAAGGTCTTGCCAGTGATAGTCTCAATGAGCATGGCCGCCGCCGTAGGCCCGCAGCCGGAGCCGCCAATGGTGGAGTTTTCACCCGTCACCCGGTAGGGCTTGTTTTTCCAGCGGGGGTCAGTCTGGAGATAGGATACAGGGCGTTTATTCATTGCTCTTTTCCTCCCCAACCACAACGCCCTCCAGGGGGATGAGGCCCTGGGACAGCTCATAAACGGCGGCCTCAATCATGGCATCCAGTTTCTCATCGTCCACAGTGACCCCGTGAGCCCGCAGCCACTCCAGGACATAGGCCTTCTTCTCCTCGCCGCGCCCGGAACCGACATAAATCTGCTCGGCAGCGGCAACGGCAATCTTCACCCACGCATTGATTTCCTTCTGCTGCTCGGCAGTGGTCTTGCTCTTGATGTAGGGGACCAGAACACAGGTAACGACGGCGCACAGGACCGCGGCGACAGCCTCAACAATAGGGGTGATGTCAAAAGTCATGGTAAATTCTCCTTTCAGTCATCGAGCAGGGCAGAAATTCCCTGCCGGTCTAAAAATTCTTTCTGCTTGTGCTTGATACTGGTTGCATACTCCAGGGCGGCGTGCATATCCCCATTGCAATGAGCATCCGGGATACGCTGGACGGCCTTGGCAGTAGCCTCTCCCAAGGCAATGGAGGCCCTGGTACTCTGGACAATGATGAGGAATAGGTCCTGTTGGTCTTTGGTTCTTTTTGCCTGGGCGGAGTCCTTTTCCTCAATTCGGCCTTTCAGACGCCAGACGATAAGCCCCATGATGGTGCTAGGGATACCCATAGAAACAACAAAGGCCAGAAGCAGTTTACCAACGTCAATTTGAACCACTGGTATCACCCCCTTTCTGACTGGTTCTCTCTACCGATGAGCCGCCTGAATTGCTCGTCAGCGGCGGCAAGCTCATCCTCACCAAAGGCGGCGCCCAGCTCACCGAGGCGCAGGTTCATGGCCCGGATGATGGCGCTTTGCTCCTCAGCAAGTGAGCAGAGGCTTTCGATAATTTGAAGGTTGCTCATAGTCGGTCCTCCTCACCAGATAGAAGGAGCTCCGACCAGGGAGGCAATATGACGGAGGTCCTGAATTGGGGCATTGAAAAAATCGTGGTTCCAGAGCCACCAATCCTCGTGCTCGGGCCGCCGGTACTTCTGGCATAGGTCATCAGCCCACACCTTGTCCCATCTGGCCTGATACCCTGTGTCCCGTTTCTCCAGTTTCTTCTTGATGGCGGTCACCAGTTTCCCGCGAAGTTTCCCTTGACCGTCATTATCAGCAGAGAAGAAGTCATAGGCATTTTGGCTTGTGATGGTGCAGACAGCTTCTCCATGCCAAAAAAGAAGTCCGTCCTGCTCATCCAGGACGGACCCCCAAGGGATATTGACAGGACCGGAAAACCCTTTGAATCTCGCCCGGTCTCGCGCTACATATTTTCCCATATTAGCTCTGCACCTCCGTCCACCCATAGACACCAGGCTCCCACACATTGGCGGCGACGTCGCTGGTCCAGTGCTTCCCGTTATGGCTCACCTTCGCCCCCATTTCATAGGCATCATGGGCACCGAGTGGCTGGGACCACTCAGGCCACTCCTCGGCCGGGTCAGAAATACTCACCCAGAGGCTCACGGCGGTGTTGGGGGTCCAATCAGACTGAGAGGTGTGGGCCTGGAGGCATTTATACAGTTTCCCGTCAGTATAGCGGCGGATCTGTCCCTTGGTATAGTTCACAGGGTATGCCCAGGAGGCAAATAGGTCGGCGTGTTCTGAGGCGGTAGTGTCATCAATACTCCCAGCCTCAGTCAGGGTGACGAACATAATACCATTGACACCGACGGCCTTGGTAATCTCCTCCCCTGCGTCGGTCTCCTCCAGAGAGACAGAGCCCAGGCTGTCTCCCATCTCCTCCCGTCCAATAAGCTGGTACACAGTACCGGAAAAAACAATGCCCTGAGCTTCGGGCTCAGGGCAGAGGTTATAGCATCCGTTGGGTGCCAGTTTTATGTAGTTCGGGGCTTCGGTCATGCCGATTTGGGTTCCGTCTTTAAGAATTTTGAACACAGTTTTACACCTCCAAAAATTGAATAGGCCAGCCGCTCCAGGCGGAGCAGCCTACCGTGGTCATCAAAACTGCTGTAATAGGCTCGTTGGGATTGCATATACTCAGCAGCTTCAGCAAGGGTACGTCTGCCGGCGGCAACCTCCCGCTGGAAAAACTTCAGTTTTCTGCGGCTCCGCTTCATTCCATCACGACACCCATTCCGCTTGACGGCCCCGCTCTCAGTCAGGGTAAAGCGGACCTTACAGAAGCGGAAGGGCTTGGTGAGGGGGATTATCTTGCATTTCCGCTTATTCACCCTAATGCCCATTGCCTCAAAACGACGCACAACCTCGCGGGCGAGTTCCTTCAGTTTTTCAATATCAGGCAGGATGATATAGTAATCATCCATGTAGTGGGCTGCAACATGCACCCCAGCTTGGCATTTTATCCAGTTATCCACGGAGCTAGGAAGGGCCACCATCTCTTGCTGGGATGGCTCCACACCCAATGGCATACCGCGTCCAGGGGTAGGACAGGGGGAGCTTGCAACGATGGCATCAGCCAGGGCCAGGAGCTCAGGGTCGAAAATGAGTTGACGGTGCCGCTGGTAAAGGGCAGCATGGGGGGCATTCGGGAAGAAGCCTTTCAGGTCCAGCAGGAACACAGCCCCCTGGCGGCCATACCGGCGGAAATGCCAGTGAAGTTGTTCCTCCAGTCGGCGGTATGCCCAGTGGAGCCCTTTCTTTTTCTGGGATGCCCCATTGTCATAAATCATGCACGGGCTGTATAGCGGTATTAGGACCTCATTGCACAGGGTCTTGTGGATTTGCCGGTCTGTGACATGCGGTGCATCAATAGGGCGGACTTTCCCTCTTTCCCTCAGGGTGAAGTGGGAGCATTTCTTGAACTTGTATTTCCCGTTCAGTATATCCTTTCGGCGGCGGGCAGTGCCAGAGAACAGGTGGAGCCCAAAGTTTTGGGTGCTCTGCTTCCATCCTACGCCGTTGCAGCACTTCTTCCCATGGAAGAACATCTTCCGATAGGAGAATGCCTTCTTCAGTCCGCCCAAGCTCTCACAGCGGGCTCGCTTATTCTCCAGGCGGCGGTCCTGGCGCCTTTGGTATCGCGCCTCTCGGCGCTCTTGACTGGTCATAATGGGTATTCGCACCTCCGTACAGATGTGGTGTAGGATGCCGTCTAATCTGCTTTGCTCCAGCACATGAAACGGGGGTAGGCATATCACCCCGCCATGCAAGAAGCGTTCGTGCGGAAGCATCAGAGGGCAGTTTTAGGGACTTTCACCCAGGGAAGCGTGTCTCCTTTTGCGTGGGTCGTCTTTCACTTTCGCTACTCCATTTGACCCCGCATATCGCAAAATCCGGCGAGGACACCCGCCGACCAGGAAGCATTGTTATTGTTGTAGTTGCCGTCGGTGTTGACATTACAGAAGTTATTGTTGTTGTTGTAATTGGCGGAGCGGAGCCACCACCAGACGGCCCGAAGGGCCGAAAACACCGAGCCTGGAATTATCAGACACGCACCCAATATAGGGCTATTCCTTCTTTTGGGCCAAGCTCTTGATTTGGCCCTTCAGCAGCTCGTTTTCCTGGTCAATCTTTTCCCCCAGGCTTTGAGCCATTCGGTCCAGTTTCTCAGTAGCCTCAGAAGGAGATAGGCTTTTCCCCTTGCTGTTGGTAAAGCAGCCCTGGGGGTTCTGGCTCATAATCGTATAACAGTGGGTAAGCCGTACATCCAGAGCCATGAGCGAAGCCCTTGCCTCCAGCAGGTGGGCTTTTCTCAGCTCCACCCTCTGGGGGTCAGATGGGAAAATACTGTTGGCCTTCTCGGCATGGTCAATGACCTCACCAGCCAGTTTTGCGGTAGGCTCCGCCAGAAGGCGGGAATACCGGGCAGACAGGCGGGTGAGGAAATTCAGGGTTTCAACGAAAATTTGGTGGGCCGTATTCACAAACTCGGCCTTGCTGACAGTTCTCTTGGATTTCAATACCGACATAGCTACACCTCTGTTTCACCGGCCTTAATTTCGCCTTGCTCCCTCTCCACATCCTCCAGGTGCTTCAGCAGCACAAACTCAATATAGTTCGTAACGGAACGGTGCTCGTTGGTAGCCAATATTCCGATTTTCTGAAACACTTCATCAGACAGGCGGAGGGTGAACACTCTTTTATTTGTAGCCATAGAATACCCCCAAACTGATTGGCATAGGGCTATTTTATGACTATTTTCGCCTCCTGTATGCAGTCAAAAGACAGGTAAGTGATAGCATTTTAAGGGGGCGTTTTTTAAAAAATCGCGTCGGCGCTTCGCGCCGATATTCTTTTTTCGGCGCTCCCTGGAGCTCCTTACTTCTATCGGGGGACCGCCCCCTTCCGGGGGCGGGATGGGGTCTGGATAGCTCTGCGGAGGATTAGGCAGCAAAGCCGGCGAGGACACCCGCCGACCAGGAAGCATAGCTACTGGTGCAGCTGCCGTCGGTGTAGACATAACAGAAGTCATAGCTGCTGCCGTAATAGGCGGAGCGGAGCCACCACCAGACGGCCGTGCCAGTAGACGAATGTTTGTACGCTACACGAGAGTTTCCAGCAGAGAAGTAGGCATATTGGGCCTGGCTGTTCTGTTCATACTGGTTCGCATAATACCGAGCACCAAAGACCTCAAACTCAGCAAAGAGCCAGAGATAATCAGTTGTAGCAGTGACGTTCCCAGCCACATTGCTGCCATTGCCGGTATTATCAGTGTACTTGGTTACAGACTTCATCACAGCGCGAAGGTCAGAGGGTAGGGCAGCCAGCAGAGTATTTGCCGGGGGACTGGTGGGGGTCCCAGTATTGCCAAGAATATTTCGCCGCATATTGGTGCTATTCCAGCCACCGACATTGGAACGACTGGTGTTCATATTGAAATAGCCGGAGGAGGTCTGCTCATTGCTGTACTGGTTATCACAGAGAGCCACCATCTTCCCACTAATCTTTCCAATAGCGAAGTGGGTCCTCTGGCCGCCTTCTTTACCGCTATTATGATTGAAGCCTACGATAAAGGCATCAATAGACTGGTTGGAGAAGGTAAAGTTGCCAACCTTACCATTGATTCGGATGCTCTTGGTATCTCCCACGCTCCACACATTAGCAGCGTCTCCAGCGTCGCTGGCGGCCTTAATGGCAGCCCAGGTGTTGGAGTTCAGGGTAGCGTTGAAAAGGTTCACGGTGACGCTGCACGTCTTACTGGAGGGGGCTGTATAGTTCGTCCCCTCAGCCACTTTGACGGTGATTGTGGCCGAGCCATAGGCAACGGCGGTCACGGTGATGGTAGTACCGCTCACGCTCACGGTGGCGATGCCGGTGTTGTTGGAAGAAGCAGTGACGGCTCCATTTCCAGGGCGGGTGACAGTGATGGTCCCGGTCCTGGTGGCATTATTCAGGGTCAGGCTGGACCTGTTCAGGGTCAGGCTGCCAGCAGCCTTTCCAATACTCCAGTTGACGCTCTGGGGGCCGACGCCGCCGCCATCCCACTGATAGTTGGAAGTGGGGGTGAATGTAGCGGTATAGGTCCCGGCATTGGTCCCGCTGGTAGCCCCGCCGATGGTCAGCTTCGAGGTATCATAATTGGCCCAGGTGGGAGACTGTGCCGAGCCGGTATAGGTCAGGGACCCAGACTGGCTGGGGAGAGTGGAGACGGTAGCCCTTCCAATGGTCCAGGGGGCTTCCTTGGCCGCCGTGGTCCCATCGGTCCACTGATAATTCGCCTTCGGGGTGAAGGTGGCGGCATAGCTTCCAGCGTTGGTGCCGCTGGTGGTTCCCCCCAAGGTCATCTTGGAGGCATCATAGCCGGACCAGGTAGGGCTTTGGGCGCTCCCGTTATAGGTCAGGCTGCCCGTCTGGGTAGGCACACTGGCAATATTCGCCCTGCCGATGCTCCACTGGACCGACTTTGCCTCTTTAGTTCCATCAGCCCACTGGTAATCATCCTTTGGAGTGAAGGTAGCTGTATAGGTTCCGGCGTCGGTAGCCTCCGTGGTACCTCCCAGGGTCAGGGTGGTCGGGTCATAGCCGTTCCAGCTCGGAGACTGCGGGGACCCGGTATAGGTCAGACTGCCGTTCTGGGTGGGGATAGTGCTGATGGTATGGGTCAAAGCCTCCACCTGGTCAAGAGCATCCTGGGCAATCTGCCTGATGTCTGGGTGAGCCTCCTTATCCGAGTTATGGGCCGCAATCATCTCAGCCACCTTCTCAGCGGTCACCAGAGTTTCGAGGTCGATGTCGGCGGTCACGTTGTCTACGGCCCCCACAGCAGCCACAAGCTCAAAAATAGCAATCTTGCCGACTGTGGAAGTCTTGGACTTGATGGGCTCAGGGGCAGCCTCCAGGACGAGGTATGTATAGGGCACCTCTCCCAGGTCAGGGTCCTCGGCATACAAAAGAACACCGGTCGCAGAGAAGTCAGCGGTCACATCGTCACTGGTGATCTGAGCTGTGACCTGACATTCTCCATCGACCGGGTTTGTTGCCCCACTGAGTTTGGCGTTCATCACATATCCAGCGGGCTCAGTCATCGTAGCCGGGGTGCTTCCTTCCGGGATACTCCCATTCCCCACGGCGACCCTCGTATAGTGCATGGTGCAGCGGCCAGCCAGCACCTTGGCAATAAGAGCCTCAGCAGGTGCGCACTGGTAGCAGCCATCGGTGAATAAGGGCATAGTTTCAAGCCTCCTTGTCTATTCTTTTTCCTTTGATACGGGAGACGGTGTAGGTGGAGGAGCCCACAGCGGGCCCTCCAGATACCACCGTCTCAAAAGCACAGCCGCGGGAGATGATGACCTCATACTGATACGTCCTCCGGTTCCTGAGCAGGATGTGGACCTCGATACCGGCAGCAGCAATGCGTTTCATCAGCTCCGCAATGACCTCGATGGAGGTCAGGCGCTCAGAACTCAGAAGGGCCTCGTCCACACAGATGCGGATTTTACAGGGGAATTTCTCCTGGATTTCAATATCGGTGGGCTGGACGTCGAACAGGCTTGCGGCGGCCCAGATAATAGTGTCGATGTCGCCACCGGACATGAGGGCAATCATCTTGACCTTGATGAGGAGCCGGTACACGGTATCCGTGGCCCCGCCTCTATCAACGCCAAAATTTGCCCCGTAGCGGTCCAGCACAGCCCCTTTCGCGTTGTCCAGGTCATCCCATACCCTCATGCGCTCCGCGTGCTCATGGACGAACTCCAGACCCCAGGCCAGCGTCTCAAACAGACGGCCGATATTGGTCTCCAGGGGCAGCCCCTTTCGGTCATTCCGAATATCCTCTCGCGCATAGGCGCTGGTGAGCTGGTCCAGCATTTGAGACAAATATCCGTAACTCATGCTTCAATGCTCACCTTCTCCCCATCGGTGATGGCCTTCTCCCTGGTGCCTATCTCGATATTGTTCTGGCTATAATCCACCCCATCCTTGCTGATGAGGAGGTCAAAGTCTACCACGCCGGAGACGCCGAGAATGACGCCGGGGATAGCCATATAGAGCACATCCTGGCCGATGGTCAGGCCGCCCCAGGTATCTCCACCGATGTAGTTGATGAGGGCCTCCTTGATGAGGTCATTCCCGTTGTACGGGAAGTTGCTGTTGGTCTGAAGGTTCGTGATTTTCAGGTAGACAGGGACGGTGGTGGGCCTGGAAAAGTTGATGTCGATGCTCTGGCCGCTGGCACTCAGCACGGCAATGGTTTTCCCTCCATAGGTCTGGATACCGGCGGCCTTGCGGCGGTAGATGGCCGCCGCCACCTCCTCGTCGAGCCCTCCATAAGCCACCACCTCGATACTGTGCGGGGGGAGGCCCAGGTCGTTTGTCTCGTCGGTGTCGTTCTCATAGCAGATGACAGAATAGATGGCCTCCACGTTCTGAAGGAGCTCGCCGGAGATGGCGTCAGCGTTCACGCCGCCGGCATAGTCCACGGACTGGTAATATCTGTCCCGGAACTCCTCATCGGTTTCCCTACCCCGGCCACCATCCACAGCAGCAGAGTTCGAGCAGGAAGCCACCCCGTCCAGGGGGTTCACGATTTCCGTCACCGTACCAGCAGAGGCATTGTAGTCGGAGCCGGTATCCACAGCCTGGACAGGAAGGGTCACGGTCCCGGAGCTTTCAATACGCCCCTCGGTCATCACGGCATATTGAAGTCCGGCCACAGTCTTGACCAGGAAGCCGGAGGGGATAACTGTCCCTGCGGTCCCGGTAAAGGTAACATAGCCGGTTGCCTTTTGCGCCGGGAGAAGGGACAGGCCGATGGCCTTCCCCAGGTTATAGAGGCTCGTACCCACTGCCGTATCCACAAAGCGGCTGTTGTAGACGTCCTCCATCAGGGAGAACAGGATATTGAGTATCCAGGCAAACACCCGGAGAAAGAGCCCCAGGGGGGAGCGGACGGTCAGGTTGGCCCTGTCCCCGAACAGCTCCCGAGCCTTATACTCGATGGCGTTCAGGAGTTCAACATAGGTCGGGCGGTGGAAGCCTCGCTCGGTCACGCCCCATTCTTCATTGTTCAATTCATCGTCACCTCCGTGCTGATGGTATTCCCGTTGGCGAGGCGCCCCACAAAGGAGATGTCAAGGGCCCGCCCGGTTTGCGTATAGTTCACTTCCTCCACCTCCTGGACCTCCGGCTCCTGGAAGATGGCGGCCCGGATGACCTCTGGTATCTCATCCTCGGTCAGGTCCTTCGGCTTCTTCCCCATAATCGCCTCGTAGTCGGTCCCATGGGACGGGACAAGGGCAAACTCGCCGAGCCAGGTCTGGAGGGTCAGGCGGACCGCCTGAGCCGTCGTATCATCCCCGGCCACAGTTTCCATCATGCCGTCGGCGTCAAAGGTGATGTCCCTGCTTTCAGGGTCAATTCTCAGCGTATAGTTGTCCTCCACGGTTCACCCTCCTATCAGGACGTCGGAGCTGCCGGAGGAGATGGACCCGGTCCCACTATGAGGGGCCAGGGCATCCCCCATGCGGGCCGCCGGTTTCCCATTGATAAAAACGGAGCCACTGCCAGCGGCAACGGCTCCAGAATTAGACCCACAGCAGGCGTCCAGCTCCGTAGTGGTGCTTCCCACCGTGGCCGCTGGCTGCCCGTTGATATTCACGTCCCCGGAGCACCCCCCGGAGATTTGCCCAGAGATAGGCAGGGGACCATGAGGGGGGACGTGGCCGGTGTGCTCTCCGCCGGTAGTCCCCTGTATGCTGTCATTCAGTCTGGCGGCTCCAGGCATAGCTCAGGCCCTCCTTTCTCAGTTCAGATTGACCACGCCGCCGGTGGTGGTCAGGTTCCCGGTGATGGTCACATTCCCCTTGATGTCGATGCCGCTCTTGGTCATGGAGAAGTAAACGCTCCCGTCAGTGGTCCCCATGCAGAGGGTCCCGGAGGGGAAGCCAGAAATGGTGTTGGACCCGACTCGGATACCCCCCAGGAAGATGGCGTCATCCCCGCTGTGGAGCCGTTCCGTGTTGGGGTCAGCTTCAGCCCCGCCAGCTATCACCGCGTCGCTGTCCCGGTCCAGGTACAGCACCACGCCGATGTCCCCGGCCTGGTACACGGGCCGGAAGGCCCAGCCCCCGCCATAAATCATGGCGACAGGGACGGCCAGGACCTGGGGCTTCGTCTGGAAGCTGTCCTCGTCTGGGTATCGGGTGATAGGCTGCACATCAACCGTCATGTTGGCCTCGTCGAAGGCTACCACCTTCACGATGTCAGCCACACAGATGGAGGAGGCCATGGACTGGGCCTGGGCATCTTCAAAGGCCCGCTTTTTGCTTTGCCGTGCCATACTATCCCCCCTTATGCCGGCTTCATTTGGATGGTGGTTTTCCAGTCTCCCTTGGGGCTGCCGACGTGCTTTCCACTCACCACGACGAACTTCCCGTTGAGGCTCTGAGACTTCACTGTGACAGCATCAGCAGGGCCGATGTGGTAGTTGAGGAGACATTCCCTGGTGACGTAGTTCCCTTCCTCGTCCTTGGCCTCAGTGCTTTTCTGGCTATCAGACCCCACCGCTATGACGGTCTCCTCCACCTCGTCACCAGACATGAGGAGCCCGCTTTCCGGGGTCAGCACCAGGCCATTGGCTATGCCCTTGGAAGGGTCATTGATGATGACGGAGCCGGTCCTGATAAGGAACCGGCTCTTGCAGTCATTCACCACGACCTGCTTCAGCAGGTCCTTGACCTTCCCATTGCACACCAGGCCCCGGTCATAGACCTTGTTCACGGCCAGGGTGAACTCGCCCACCTCCAGGCCGAAGATGTTCAGCAGGTCGGAGACGATTTCCTGCCCAGTGCTCCCCTTGGCATAGGTTTTGGTGACCTTGGAGCTGAGCCATACATCCATAGCGGCGGTGGCCGTGATGCTGGTTATCCAGTTCGTTTTGTCGTGCTTATGGGAACAGGCGGAGACCTTTCCCACGAAAATGGCCCCGATGTCCCCTTCATAGCCAGCGTTCAGGATGATAACGCTTCCCCGCTTGATACCCTTCCGGGTGCTCTCGGCCAGATTATAGGCCTTGAAGGTGGCGCTCTGGAGGGTGTCGCTGTCCTCGAAGGGGACCTCGAACTCAAAATACAGGTCGTCCATCTGGTAGACCTTAGAGCCGATTTGGAGGGTGGCCTCCCTCATCCAGAAGGGCATTTATTCAGACCTCCTCTCGTACAGGTAGAGCTTGACCTGCTTCCCGAAGTTCTCCCAGGTCACTTCGTCCACCTCGTCCCCGGTAAGACACAGGGGAATGATGACGGGCAAGGGAAACCGCTCGTCCTCGATAGGGCCAAACATGGGGCGGCCATACCGCACGGGGTCCCCATAGGCCAGGACCTCGCCAGTATTGGCAACGCTCAGGTCGATGGTGAAGAAGCCCCCCACGTCGTTGTAGCGGACGGTGAAGGAGTAGGTCTTATCGGTCAGCTTTATGTTGAAGGTATAGGGAATTTTGCTGGTGTCGATGTCGATATACTCAACCTCGGCGCCCAGCTCTATGAGCTGAAGCATTTTCCGTCACCTCCTCCCGGTATTCGTAGGCGTGGACCGGGAGGAAGGCCCGGAACTGCTTGCGGGTTTGGTGTTGTAGGTATTCACATAGGCGGCATAAGCCGAGCTGGATATAGTCTCGGATACGGTGGTTTTCAGCCCAGCAGCAGACGATTTGGAGGTCTGAGACGATGCCTTACTGCTGGAGCTGGAGGAAGTCTGAGAAGCGGCGGTGCTATCCTGGTCAGACATCATGCTTGCCGTACCGCTGTCCTCGCTGCTCCCTATGGTGATCTGCTTCAGGGTCGCAGTGAAGGTGAAGCCCTTCCGATTGGTAGCGTCATGGGTGGACTGAAGGTTTTGGATGACCAGGTTATTGATTTGGTTCCGCCCGGTATAGGTCAGGACGTCGCCCTTCATCCACATCTGCTGGAGGGTGGCGATAGCCGCGGCCCCGTCGGTCACAGTCCCGGAAAGCTGGAAGCTCAGGGGGGACCTGAAAACGTGGTCGTTGATACTACCGCCACCCTCTATCGGGTTATCGGTTATGGTGCTCTGCCGGCTGACGGTCTCCTTGTTGATGACACCATTGATGAAGGGCTCAAAGCGAACACTTCCGCATTTGGCCCCCTGGAGTACATACATTCGCTTTCCCTCCCTTACGCAAAGCCATGCTGCATGGCTCTCTCGGCGTAGTCCTTCTCCTGGGCCTCAGCATAGAGCTGACCAAACAGGGCCCGAATACGGGCCTCCAGCTCATCCACGGCCCCGCCGTCGGCACCACCATTGACCACGATGCTGATTTGGGGATTAAAGCTCATGGTCCGGGTGTTGTTCTGCTGGTTGGTGGTGCTGAAGGAGTTCACCAGGCGCTCGGTCTGGTCCGCCGGGATAATGGCAGACCCTCCAGGGAGGATGGCAAGCTCGCCGCCCTCCTCATTCATCCAGGTTGGGCCGCCGGGGAAATTATCCGTGCCTCTGGCATTGTGCGGGATATTTGTGCCGACAGTGCCGGAGGTCGCTGTATTGGCCTCTCTCGCCGCCGCTGTGATGCGTTTGAAGTCATCGACAATAGAAGTAGCCCCCGCGTCTGCGGCGGCTGTCATGGCGTTCCAGGCCGTTTCTGCGTCGGTCTGCATTTGGCCGTAGGCAACCTCAGCAGAGGTCCCCATTGCCATAAAGTTTACGTCGGTGATCTCGGCGGCGGCATTGGAGCTTTCCTCCACAGCTTTGGTGGCCGTCTCAGCAGCTCCGTTGACCTTCTCCTGATATTCGGAGGT
>OGDN01002292.1_pt1 | contig 25547 bp, 19 predicted proteins | sample 1570271 | NCBI WGS metagenome assembly OGDN01 (sample SAMEA4384481, study PRJEB24528) | human gut metagenome | reverse complement strand
CCACCGGCGCCTCCAACGACATCGAGCAGGCCACCAAGCTGGCCCGGGCCATGATTACCCGGTACGGCATGAGCCCTGACTTTGACATGGTGGCCCTGGAGACAGTGCAAAATCAGTACTTGGGGGGCGACGCCTCCCTGGCCTGCTCCGCCGAGACTGCGGCGGAGATCGACCGGCAGGTGGTGGAGCTGGTGAAGCGCCAGCACGAAAAGGCCAACCGAATCCTCTCGGAGAACCGGGAGAAGCTGGACGAGCTGGCCCGGTATCTGTACGAAAAGGAGACGATTACCGGTGACGAGTTCATGGAGATCCTGAATCAGTGAGCATCCGATCCGTAAATCAGAAAAGAGGAGGCGCCCTTCGGCGCCTCCTCTTTTGCTGCCGTCTCACAGCCCCAGGCCGTAGATGCGGTTGGCGTTGTCAAAGAACACCGGCTCCCAGTGTGTCTCCGGCACCAGCCGGCGGATAAAGCCGATATATTCTCCCAGGTTGACAATGGGCCAGTCGGTCCCGAACATCACCTTGTCCCAGCACTGGATGGCCGTCAGCCAGGTGCGCAGCAGGAACACGTAGCCCGCCTGCTCCCGGAAATAGGCGTCCAGGTCCACCCGCCCCTCCAGAAGGCCGGACAGGTCGGCGGCCACATTGGGATTTTTCTCCACCACTGCCGCCGCGGCCTCCAGAAAGGGGTTGCCGAAGTGGCACATGACGAACTGGGTATCCGGATGGTCTGCCGCCACCTCATCCAGGGCCAGGGGGTGGCAGTATTTCAGATGGGCCCGGGAGAAGGCGGTCAGCCCCATGTGAACGGCCACCGGCTTACCGTAACGGGCTGCCAGGCGGTAGATGGGCTGGTACATGGGGTCCGACAGAGCGATCTTGTTGTACCCGGGGTACAGCTTCACGCCGCAGCAGTTGTCCCGCCGCAGGTGCGCCTCCACCCGGTCCGCCAGGTCCGGGATCACCCGGCTCCCGTCCTCCAGCAGGCTGCTGTCCAGGCCCACGCAGTAGTGGAACAGGTCTGTGGGGTAGTCGTGCCGCCGGAGCTCCAGACTGTGATTTCCCATCACCACGCCGTGGGCAATGTGCAGTTCTCCATAGACCTCCCGCAGATGGTCTACGTTGTTGTGATGGCCCACCTGCCGGGCCATCTCCTCGGCAGAATCTTCCGAAAACAGGTGCAGGTGGGCGTCGATGATCTTCATACCCGCAGTTCTCCTTCCAGTTCGCCCCGGTATCCAGCGGAGCGGCGATTTTTCAACACCGCTATTATAACAGAGTTTGCCGCCTTCGCAACCCCCGTATGAAAACGGTTCCCGAAAAAAGCACAGAGGTCAGTGACCTCTGTGCTTTTCCTTTCGACGCGCCTGCCGCAGCTGGAACTTCCGCGCTTCCTCCGCCTCCCGCTGTTGGCGGGTGCGGGCGAGACGGGCCTGCTTCCCCTGCTCCTGTTGGAGCTTCAGGGCCTGCTGGGCCTTGGTGCCGATCCCTGCGGCCTGGGTCATCCGCCGGGCCTCCCGCTGGCGCCGCTTGGGGCTTTTGGGAGGGGGCAGATGCTCTGTCCCTGGCCGGGGCGGGCTGAATCGCAGCGTCCGCCAGTGTTCCAGAAGATAGGCGTAGACCTCCTGGTCCCGGGGCTCCGCGCCGAAGACGATCCGGCAGACGGAGTACTCCGTGTCGTCCTCCCGCTCGTACAGGCCGATCCAGAAGGGATCGTCGAACAGGATGGTGAGCCTGCTTGTGCCCATGCGTGTGTCCTCCTTTAAAGGTCTCGCACAAAGAACGGACAACCAAGGAGGCAGGTTACTGACGGCACATGGGCCGCTCCCGGACTACCAACCGGGACGTGTTTTTATCTTTGCGCTATCAGCATACCACAGCGGGCGCGGGATGGCAAGGCCGGGAGACAAAGCGTCCCTTTTCCCATCAGCCGCGGCGGTCGTATGATATGATAAAAGGGACCGAAACAAGCTGTAAGATTTGATCGCAAACCTTGTGTATATCAGTGAAGGGGTAAATAAGAAGCGAGGTGAAAGCCGATGGATGACACAACAATCGTCCAGTTATACTGGGATCGAGATGAGCGGGCCATCCCCGCCACATCCGGCAAATATGGAAACTACTGTAACTCGATCGCCTGGAACATCCTGGGCAATCGGGAAGACGCCGAAGAATGCGTCAATGATACCTATCTGTGTGCATGGACCTCTATGCCGCCCCACAGGCCCAGGGTTCTGTCCGCATTCCTGGGGAAGCTCACGAGAAACTTGTCCCTGAACCGATACAAGCATCATATCGCGGAGAAACGAGGCGGCGGAGAGGCCCCGGCTGTGCTGGATGAAATTGCGGAGCTCGTATCCGACACGGACAACGTGGAGCGGGCAGTGGACCGCAGGGAACTTGTAAGGGCGATCGACACTTTTTTGGAGAGGCTTCCAGCGGATAAGAGGCGCATTTTTGTCTGCCGGTACTGGTATTTCGATCCGGTTTCCAAGATCGCGTCCCGGTTTGGAATGACGGAGAACCATGTATCCGTAACACTGAATCGCCTCCGGCTGAAATTACACAACTATCTTCAGGAAAGGGGCTTTGACCTGTGAAAAGAGAGGAATTTTGCGAAGTCCTCGGTGACATCAATGAGAACTATGTGAAAGAGGCCGGAGCAAATCCCAAAGCCGAGAAGCGGAGGCGGTTTAAGTGGAAAGTGATCGCGGCCTGTTTATGCCTGCTGCTTGCGGCGCCGCTGACCGTATTCGCCATGGATACCATTCAGTATCATGCGGCAGTGGATTATCTGCGTTCCCTCGGGATCCCCGTTGAAGATCTGAGCGACTACTCCCGCACGGAAATCAAAGAGGCCGTGAAAACGATGGATGCGGGAGAAAGCAGCCTGCTGACGGAAGAAATTCTGAACCTGCTGCCAGATAGCGGAGAACCGATACAAAGGCCAACACAGGTGACATCAGAACAGGTCAGGGAATTGACACCGACCATGACGCGAGAAGAGGTCCTTTCATTTTTGGGCGATACCCAGGACATCGGTTCCGGCATTTACATATATATTTATAAAGTAGACGGAGAAGCACTGCTGCGGATCCCGTTTGCAAGTGATGAAGCGCAGCTGGGGGTCACAGGAGAAGAACTATTAAAGACCTTATCCCCGTAAGGGCGCAGGAAGGGCTGATGCGGAAACGTCCCGTTATTTCCCTCCCAAAAAGGGCGGCCCCTACGACCGCCAGGGGAGCGCGCAGCGACTGCGCATCCGTTGACGGCTGTGCCGCCTTACGGTTGCGGCGTGCCCGATGCGGGCAAGCGGAGCGCGCAGAAGGAGGGAAACCAGCGGAACACTGGTGTCGCAAATACTGAGAGCGCCGCAGCGCGAGACAGAAAAACAGAGGCAGACCGAGGGCGTCCTTACACCCTGATTTTGGTCGGCACTTCGCCGCGGGAATCAACTGCCAAGTCTCTGCGGCACTCCGCCGCGCCCGCCGGGATGCCATCGTAAACCCGCAGGCACCCTCTCATGCCGCCCCCATACAGCAACTTTGCATGCACGTGCCGGAGCGCGACAAAAGGCGTTCTTTTGGAATGTGCATTGGGACAAGCCGTCATCGCGGCTGAATCCCCCTATGTGGGACCCATAAAAAAGCGGCTGGCCTTCCGTCCAGCCGCCTCGTATTTTCTGGCAGGAAAAATCTCTCAGCTCCGCTGATTCCCCGAATTGGTGGTGTCCTTCAGCAGCACGTCATGGGCTCCGCCCTCCACAATGGAGACGGAGGACACCAGGGTCAACTTGGCCTTCTCCCGCAGTTCCGGGATGGTCAGCGCGCCGCAGTTGCACATGGTGGACCGCACCTTGGAAAGGGTGGTGGCCATGCCGTCCGACAGCTTGCCGGCATAGGGCACGTAGGAGTCCACGCCCTCCTCGAAGGAGAGCTTGGCCGCTCCGCCCAGGTCGTACCGCTGCCAGTTCCTGGCCCGGGCGCTGCCCTCGCCCCAGTACTCCTTCATATAGCTGCCGCCGATCAGCACCTTGCTGGTGGGGGACTCGTCGAACCGGGAGAAATACCGCCCCAGCATACAGAAGTCCGCGCCCATGGCCAGGGCCAGGGTGATGTGGTAGTCCTGGACAATGCCGCCGTCGGCACAGATGGGCACGTAGACGCCGGTCTCGGCAAAATACCGGTCCCGCTCTGCCGCCACATCGATGACCGCCGTGGCCTGGCCCCGGCCGATGCCTTTGGTCTCCCGGGTGATGCAGATGGAGCCGCCGCCGATGCCCACCTTCACGAAGTCGGCACCGCAATCCGCCAGGAAGCGGAAGCCCTCGCCATCCACCACGTTGCCGGCGCCCACCTTCACGGTGTCGCCATAGCGGGAGCGAATCCAGGCCAGGGTCCGCTTCTGCCACTCGGAGTAGCCCTCGGAGGAGTCGATCACCAGCACGTCCGCGCCGGCCTCCACCAGGGCGGGCACCCGTTCCTCATAGTCCCGGGAGTTGATGCCGGCGCCCACCACATACCGCTTCTGACTGTCCAGCAGCTCCAGGGGGTTGCCCTTGTGGGAGTCGTAGTCCTTCCGGAACACGAAGCTCACCAGATGCCCGCCGGCGGAGACGATGGGCAGGGCGTTGAGCTTGTGGTCCCAGATGATATCATTGGCGGCCTTCAGGCTGGTGCCCTCCGGGGCGGAGACGATTTTCTCCGCCGGGGTCATGAATTCGCTGACCGGGGTGGCCGGGTCCATGCGGCTCACCCGGTAGTCCCGGCTGGTGACGAGGCCCAGCAGCTTTCCGGTGCCGGTGCCGTCATCCGTGACCGCCATGGTGGAGTGGCCGGTCCGTTCCTTCAAGGCCAGCACGTCCGCCAGCGTGTCCCCCAGGCGGAGATTGGAGTCGCTGATGACAAAGCCCGCCTTGTAGTTCTTCACCCTCCGTACCATCTCCGCCTGCTGCTCGATGGGCTGGGAGACATAGATGAAGGCGATGCCGCCCTCCTTCGCCAGGGCGATGCCCATCTGCTCTCCGGATACCGCCTGCATGACGGCGGAGACCATGGGCACGTTCATGGTGAGAGCGGGCTCCTCCCCCCGCCGGTACTTCACCACCGGGGTCTTGAGGGAGACGTTTGCGGGAATGCACTCCGCGGAGGAGTAGCCGGGCACCAGCAGGTACTCACTGAAGGTACGGGAGGGCTCGGAGAAAAAATAAGCCATAGGGCCACCTCATTTCATCAGATTTCAAGTGGAAGCTGGATTTACAGGTCCAGCTGGAAAAACAGTGTGGACTCCACAGGACTGTCGTTGTAGCAGGGGATCTCGTAAAATCCCAGCTGCCGGTAGAGGCGGACGGCATCCTCCAGAACCGGCAGGGTGTCCAGCAGCATACAGCGGTAGCCGATCTGCCGCGCGTCCTCTGTGATCCGGCGGATCAGCTGCCGGGCAAGCCCCCGGCCCCGGTACTGCGGCTGGACGTACAGGCGCTTCATTTCGCATCGCTCGCCGTCCAGCCGCCGCAGGGCGATACAGCCCACCGCCCGCCCGTCCACCCGGGCCAGGTACAGCCGTCCGTCCGGCGGGGCGTACTTGGCGGCGGGGGCGCGCAGCTCGTCCGCATAGTGCTGGATGTCCAGATAGATTTGAAAAGCTGGGTCGTGCGTCACCAGCATGGCGGTGTACGCCTCAAACAGGGCCCGAACGTCTGAGAGGGCATTATAGGCCGGTTCGATCACAACGGTTGAATCCATATTCAAGCACCTCCCGGCGGATGTTTCAGATATGATACCCGGTTCCGGCCGGTCTGTCAACCGTTAGAGAGAAAAATAGTCCTTTGCGGCATCGAACAGTCCAAGATCGTAATTCCCCGGGATATTTCGGTACAGGCAGGGCCCCACCCGCTCGGCGTGCCCCATCTTGCCGAAGACCCGGCCGTCGGGTGAGGTGATGCCCTCTACCGACCAGACGGAGCCGTTGGGGTTGCCGTCGATATCCATGGTGGGATGGCCGTCCAGGTCCACGTACTGGGTGGCGATCTGGCCGTTTTCCGCCAACTGTGCCAAGAGATCCGGCGGGCAGAGGAACCGCCCTTCCCCGTGGGAGATGGGGACGCTGACGATGTCCCCCACCTGGACCTTGGTCAGCCAGGGGGACCGGTTGGAGGCCACCCGGGTCCGGACGATCCGGGACTGGTGGCGGCCGATGACATTGTAAGTCAGCGTGGGGCAGGCGGCATCTGTGTCCCGGATTTCTCCGAAGGGGACCAGCCCCAGCTTGATGAGGGCCTGGAAGCCGTTGCAGATGCCCAGGACGAGGCCATCCCGGTTTTGCAGCAGGTCCATCACCGCGTCTGCGGCCTGGGGGGACCGGAGAAAGGCGGTGATGAACTTGCCGGAGCCGTCGGGCTCGTCGCCGCCGGAGAAGCCGCCGGGCAGGAAGAGGATCTGACTGCTCCGGGCTGCCTGGGCAAACCGGGCGGCGGATGCCGCCACATGGTCCGGTGTCTGATTATTCAGCACCAGGATCTGCGGCTCCAGGCCAGCCCGTAGCGCCGCCCGGGCGCTGTCGTACTCGCAGTTGGTGCCGGGAAACACAGGAATCAGCACCTTTGGCTTTGCCGTGCCTGTCCGGGGAGCGGCGCGGGAGAAGGCCGGGGCCTCCAGTACCGGCACCGGCGCAGGATCGGCAGGGACTCGGCTGGGGTATACATCCTCCAGCACGGACTCGTTCAGGGAGAGCAGCTCGTCGATGGGGACGCTGTCAGCGCCGGTGGTGAGGACCGGCTCCGCCGTGGTGGTGCCCAGCCTGACGGCGCAGAGGAGGTCTGTGTCCTCCGTCAGCTCCGCCACAATGGCGCCAGGGCACGGCAGGTCCCAGGCGATCTCACGCCCCTCGGCCTGAAAGCCGATGGAGTTACCGAAGGACATCTGCATAATCCCCTCGGCGATGCCGTGCTCCACCGCCCAGGCGGAGCACACCCTGCCCGCCCGGCAAAGCTGGTGGAAGGTCTCCCAGGCTTCCCTCTGGCTCTGGGCGCCGCCGTTGGCGGGAGCAAAGAGGTACACCGGATGTCCCGCCTCCTTGAACTCGGGGGAGAGCACCTCCCCGGCCCGGATGGGGGCGATGGCAAAGGAGATGAGGGTGGGGGGCACGTCCAGATCGTTGAAGGTGCCGGACATGGAGTCCTTGCCGCCGATGGCCGCCGCGCCGAAGTCCAGCTGGGCGTCCAGAGCCCCCAGCAGGGCGGCGAAGGGCTTGCCCCAGCGTGCGGGGTCCTCCCGGAGCTTTTCAAAGAACTCCTGGAGGGTGAGGTAGGCCCTTCGATAGTCTGCCCCGGCGGCCACCAGCTTGGCAAGGGAGGTGACCACACCGTTATAGGCCCCCCGGTAGGGGTCCGCCGCCATAGCCTCCGGGTCGAAGCCCCAGGCCATAACGCTGGCCTGGTCCGTCTCCTGCCCCGGCAGCACCGGCAGAAGGGCGGCCATCACCTGGGCGGGGGTTCTCTGATTTCTGCCGCCGAAGGGCATCAACACGCTGCCACAGCCGATGGTGGAATCGAACCGCTCCGCCAGCCCTCTGCGGGAGGCGGACGCCAGACTGGAGGCTATGGAGCGGAGGGAGGAGTTTTCGGCATCCTGGGAGACCGGGGACGCGGGAATGGGGGCAGGAACCGCCGCCCGGGCGTGCTTCACGGCGCCGTTGGTGTTCAGGAAGTCCCGGCTCAGGTCCACGATGGTCCTGCCCCGCCAGCGCATCACCATCCGGGGGGACGCCGTCACCACCGCCACGGGGTACGCTTCCAGATTCTCCGCCTCCGCGGCGGCGATGAATCGGTCTGCGTTTGACCGGGCCACCACCACTGCCATTCGCTCCTGGGACTCGGAGATGGCCAGCTCTGTGCCGTCCAGGCCGTCGTACTTCTTCCGCACTGCGTCCAGATCGATATCCAGGCCGTCCGCCAGCTCACCCGCGGCCACGGATACGCCGCCTGCGCCGAAGTCGTTGCACCGCTTGATGAGCCGGGTGACATTCCCATCCCGGAACAGCCGCTGGATCTTCCGCTCCTCCGGGGCGTTGCCCTTCTGGACCTCGCTGGCCATGGTGGTGAGAGACTGCCTGTTGTGGCTCTTGGAGGAGCCGGTGGCGCCGCCGATGCCGTCCCGGCCGGTGCGCCCCCCCAGCAGGATCACCACGTCCCCGGGCTGGGGCCGTTCGCGGACCACATTCTCCGCCGGGGCGGCGGCCACCACCACGCCGCACTCCAAATGCTTGGCGATGTAGCCGGGGTGATATACCTCGCTGACCAGCCCTGTGGCCAGGCCGATCTGGTTGCCGTAGGAGGAGTAGCCCGCCGCGGCGGTCTGGGCGAGCTTGCGCTGGGGCAGCTTGCCGGACAGGGTCTCCGCCACCGGCGTCCGGGGGTCGCCGCAGCCGGTGAGCCGCATGGCCTGGTGGACGTAGGCCCGGCCGGACAGGGGATCCCGGATGCAGCCGCCGATGCAGGTGGCCGCGCCGCCGAAGGGCTCGATCTCCGTGGGGTGGTTGTGGGTTTCGTTCTTGAACATCAGCAGCCAGTCCTGGGGCTTGCCGTTCACCTGGGCGGCGACATGGATGGAGCAGGCGTTGATCTCCTCACTCTCGTCAATTTCCGGCAGAAGCCCCCGTCGCTTCAGCACCTTGGCGCCGATGGTGGCGATATCCATGAGGGTCTGTGGCCGCTGGGCAGCTTTCTCCGGCCCATAGACCTCCTCCCGGGCGGCCAGATACCGGTTATAGGCGGCCTGGACCGCCGGATCGTTGATCTCCACGTGGTCCAGATGGGTGGAGAACGTGGTGTGGCGGCAGTGGTCGGACCAGTAGGTGTCCACCACCCGGATCTCCGTCAGGGTGGGGTCCCGGCGCTCCGTGTCCCGGAAGTATGCCTGGAGGAACGACAGGTCCTCCAGGTCCATGGCGAGACCCAGCCGCGCCAGCAGGGTATCCAGGCCCGCCCGGTCCAGGGCAGTGAAGCCCGTGACCGTTTCCACGTCTGCCGGGACGGCGGTCTCTGCCGCCAGCCGCTCCGGCAGGTCCAAAGACGCCTCCCGGCACTCCACGGGGTTGAGGACATACCGCTTCACCGCGTCCACATCCGCCGCCGTCAGGGGACCGAAGAGCAGATAGATCCTGGCGGTGCGGACCGTGGGCCGCTCCTCCTGAGTCATCAGCTGAATACACTGGGCGGCGGAGTCCGCCCGCTGGTCGAACTGTCCCGGCAGGGGCTCCACGCCGAAGGCGATGCAGTCCCCGGCGGGCAGGGCTGCGGCAGTATCGTCCACCTGAGGCTCAGAGAACACTGTCCCCACCGCCCGGCGGAAGGCGGCCTCGTCCAGGCCCTCCACGTCATAGCGGTTCAGCAGGCGCAGGTCCTCCAAGGCGGAGACGCCCACCACGGTCTGCAGCTCGTGCAGCAGGCCCCGGGCCTCCTGCCGGAGCCCCGGCTTCTTTTCCACATAGATCCGTCTTACCATCGTATGACCTCCCGGCGCCGGTTGGGCGCTCATCAAAATATGCGTTTCAGTCCGCCAGAGCCGCCAGAGCCCGCTGGCCGATGTCATGGCGCAGGTATTTGCCGTCAAAGTCCACCGCCCTGGCGGCGGCGTAGGCGTCGTGCAAAGCCTGCCGCAAAGTGGGACCGGTGGCGGTGACGCCCAGTACCCGGCCGCCGCTGGTGACCAGCTGCCCATTCTCGTCCAGTCTGTCCCCGGCGTGGTAGATGGTCACGTTTCCCGGTGCCGACGCGGGCAGAGAGATGGGCTTACCCTTTTCGTAGTGCCCTGGATACCCGCCGGAGGCCAAGATCACACAGGCGGCGGAGGCGTGCCGCCATTCCACGGTGAGCGATCCCAGGGTCTCGCTTTCCACCGCCTGCATGACCGTCAGCAGGTCTGTTTTCAGCAGGGGCAGCACCACCTGGGTCTCAGGGTCGCCGAAGCGGCAGTTGTACTCGATGACCTTGGGCCCGTCCGGGGTCAGCATCAAACCGAAGTACAGGCAGCCCTTGAAGGGGCAGCTTTCCGCCCGCATGGCGGCCAGAGTGGGCAGGAAGATGGTGTCCATGCACACTCGGGCGATGTCCTCGGTGTAGCAGGGGTTGGGAGCCACGGTGCCCATGCCGCCGGTGTTGGGGCCAGTATCTCCGTCCCCCACCCGCTTGTGGTCCATGGAGGACACCATGGGGGCGATGGCGGTGCCGTCGGTGAAAGCCAGGACGCTGACCTCCGGGCCAGTCAAAAACTCCTCGATCACCACCCGGCTGCCGGGGTCCCCGCAGGCCCGGTCCTCCATCATGGTCCTGACGGCATCCTCTGCCTCTTCATAGGACCGGGAGATCAGCACGCCCTTGCCCAGGGCCAGACCGTCCGCCTTGATGACGATGGGGAAGGAGGCGGTTTTCAAATAGGCGAGCGCCGCAGCGGGCGTATCGAACACCTCATATCGGGCGGTGGGGATGTGATATTTTTTCATCAGGTCCTTGGCAAAGACCTTGCTGGACTCGATCCGGGCGGCTCTGGCGTCCGGCCCGAAGCAGGGGATGCCCGCGGCGTGGAGGGCGTCCACACACCCCAGAGCCAGAGGATCGTCCGGCGCCACCACCGCGAACCCCACGGCGTGGGAGACGGCGAAGTCCACAATAGCGCCGATGTCTGTGGCGCTGATCTGCGGCACACAAACGGCGTCAGCGGCGATGCCGCCGTTGCCCGGCAGGGCGTAAATCGTCTCCACCACCGGATTTTCTTTCAGTTTTTTGATGATGGCGTGCTCCCGGCCGCCGCCGCCTACTACGAGAAGATCCATCGAATCGTCCTCCTTGCTTCGTGTATAAAACAGTGTGAAGAGAGACCGGGGAAAACCGGACAGGCTTTCCCGGTTGATTTGCCATCGCAAATCAGAAAAGGAAACTTCATTGCCCCTATCCGGGCCCAGACTCGGCAGACCCGGCGGCAGGATGCCGGACAGGCCCGCTTCTCTTCAAAGACGCTCAGTGGTGGAACAGCCGCATCCCTGTAAACGCCATCACCATGCCGTATTTGTTGGCTGTTTCAATGACATGGTCATCCCGGATGGAACCGCCGGGCTCAACAATGTACTGGACGCCGGATTTTCTCGCCCGCTCCACATTATCGCCAAAGGGGAAGAAGGCGTCGGAGCCGCATGTGACGCCGGTGAGGGCTGTGATCCAGGTTTTTTTCTCCTCCGCCGTCAGAGGATCGGGGCGCACGGCGAAGGTCTTCTGCCAGATGCCCTCCGCCAGCACGTCCTCATACTCGTCGGAGAGATATACATCGATGGCGTTATCCCGGTCCGGGCGGCGAATGTTCTCCACGAATTGCAGGCCCAGCACCTTGGGATGGTGGCGGAGCCACCAGGTGTCCGCCTTGGTGCCCGCCAGGCGGGTGCAGTGGATGCGGCTCTGCTGGCCCGCTCCCACGCCGATGGCCTGTCCGTCCTTCACGTAGCAGACGGAGTTGGACTGGGTGTATTTCAGGGTGATGAGGGCCACGATCATGTCCCGCTTGGCCGCTTCCGGCAGGTCCTTGTTCTCCGTGACAAGGTTGGTGAGGAGCGCCTCATTGATCTCAAAGTTGTTCCGCCCCTGTTGGAAGGTGACGCCGAACGCGTCCTTGTACTCCTGGGGGGCGGGGACGTAGTCCGGGTCGATCTGCACGACGTTGTAATTGCCCTTCTTCTTGGTTTTCAATATCTCCAGGGCTTCGTCGGTGTAGCCGGGGGCGATGATGCCGTCGGACACCTCATATTTCAGATACCGGGCGGTGGCGGCGTCGCACACGTCGGAGAGGGCCGCCCAGTCCCCGTAGGAGCACAGCCGGTCCGCACCCCGGGCCCGGATGTAGGCACAGGCGATGGGGGAAAGGTCTGCGCCCTCCTCCACAAAGTACATCTGCCGCTCCACATCCCTGAGGGGGTTGCCCACGGCGGCCCCGGCGGGGGACACGTGCTTGAAGGACGCGGCGGCGGGCAGGCCGGTGGCTTCTTTCAGTTCCCGCACCAGCTGCCAGGCGTTCAGCGCGTCCAGAAAGTTGATGTATCCCGGCTTGCCGTTCAGCACCGTGAGGGGCAGGTCGGACCCGTCCCGCATGAAGATGCGGGCGGGCTTCTGGTTGGGATTGCAGCCGTATTTCAGTTCCAGTTCGTTCATGCCTGGGTCTCCTTTCCGGAATACTTGTTGACGATGCGCTGCTGGAAGTCCCGGGTCTCCAGGTCTGTGAAGCGGACGAAGAGGGAGATCCTGTTGGCCTCGTCCAGAGCGTCCCAAACGGCGCTGGCGAGGCTGTCAATGTCCCCTTCCACGGCCACCTGCTCCGGCTCTCCGGCAAAGGAGGGCAGGGGATCGCCGTCTCCGGCGTAGGTGTGGAGGAAGTGGCCGGTCCCCGGCTGGCCGGGATACTCGAAGGTCTGCCGCAGGCAGCGTCTGCCGGTCCCGTCGGCGGCTTTCAGGATGGACAGCTTGTAACTGCCGTTGGGCCCCAGCAGCCCGGAAATCCGCGGGGTCCAGTTGGGACCGTCCGGCTCGAATTCCCGCGTGCGGAGGGCCTGCTCCATGGGAAGGCCCTGCTTTAAAAACTCCAGGATGGTGTCCGTCTGGTCCCCGTTGGTGACGATGAGTCCCCGGCCCATCTGCCGTACCGGGTGGTAGATGATGAGGCTGGGGTCCTCCATCCTGGCGGGGTCCGCCGCCTGGGTACGGATGCCGTCCGGCTCCTCCGCGAAGACGCGGTTGCGGCTGTTGGCGCTGCGGCCCATGATGAAATAGACGGCCACGGACGACTTGCCGTCCGGCGTCATGCCCAGCACGATCCCACGGCCGGGATAGGGATTGCCCCGCAGCAGGGCACATAAATCCTGTTTCACAGATGCTCCTCCTTTTCCGTGGCGATGTGGGCGGCCAGCTGTTCTGCGGCCTGGGGCAGCAGCACCCACTCCGCCTGTTCCATGACCCGGCGCTGCAAGGTTTCCGGCGTGTCGCCGGGCAGAATGTCCACCGCTTTCTGCAGCAGGATGCGCCCCCCGTCCGGGATCTCGTTCACCAGATGGACGGTAGCGCCGGTGACCCTGACGCCACGGCGGAGGGCTGCCTCATGGACCTTCAGCCCGTAATACCCCTTCCCACAGAAGGCGGGGATCAGGGAGGGATGGACGTTGACGATCCGGTCCGGCCAGCGACGGACGAAGTCCGCGGACAGGATGGACAGGAACCCGGCCAGCACGACCAGATCCACCCGGTACTGCGTCAGCGCCTCCATCAGCGCCGCCTCAAACGGCTCCTGCCCCAGCTGCTTCCGGGACAGGGGAATGGCAGGCACGCCGCGGCGTTTTGCCCGCTCCAGAGCGTAGGCTTCGGGATTGCTGGAGAGGACCAGCACGATCTCCACGTGGGGCAGGGCGCCTGCTTCCTGAGCGTTCAGCAGCGCCTCCAGGTTGGTGCCGCCGCCGGAGACCAGCACAGCGATACGGGCCTTGTTCAGCATAGGATCACCCGTTCCTCTCCGGAGATCACCTCACCTATCACATAGCCGGGGCAGCCGTGCTGGGCCAGGGCGGAGAGGGCCTGGTCCGCCGTGTCCCGGGAGACGATCACCGCCATGCCGACCCCCATGTTGAAGGTGTTGAACATGTCCCGCTCCGGGATGTGGCCGGTCTCCCGGAGCATTTTGAAGATGGGTGGCGTCCGGACGGCAGCCTTCTCAATTTTCACCGTCATCCCATCCGGCAGGCACCGGGGGATGTTCTCATAAAAGCCCCCGCCGGTGATGTGGCTGATGCCGTGGACCTCTGCCGCGTCGATGGCGGCCAGCACCGGCTTCACATAGATGCGGGTGGGGGTCAGCAGGGCCTCGCCCAGGCTCTCCCCCAGATCTTCACAGTAGACCGTCAGATTGGCATGCTCCACGTGAAAGACCTTCCGCACCAGGGAGAATCCGTTGGAGTGGAGGCCGGAGGAGGGCAGGGCCAGCACCACGTCCCCGGAGCGGACCCGGTCCGGGTCGATGATATCGCCCTTGTCCACGATGCCCACGGAAAAGCCCGCCAGGTCGTATTCCTCCGGCGCCATGATGCCGGGGTGCTCGGCAGTCTCGCCGCCGATGAGGGCGCAGCCCGCCTGGACGCAGCCCTCTGCCACGCCGGAGACAATGGCGGCCACCTTCTCCGGCACATTCTTGCCGATGGCGATGTAGTCCAGAAAGAACAGGGGCTTTGCCCCGCAGCAGATGATGTCGTTGACGCACATGGCCACGCAGTCCACGCCCACGGTGTCGTGCCGGTCCAGCAGCTGGGCGATGCGGATTTTGGTGCCCACCCCATCGGTGCCGGACACCAGCACCGGCTCACGTATGCCGGTCAGGTCCGGGGCGAACAACCCGCCAAAGCCCCCAATGCCGGACACTACCCCGGGGATCCTGGTCCGGGCCACGTGGGGGGCCATCAGCTTCACACCGGCGTAGCCTGCGGTGATGTCCACGCCGGACTTCCGGTAGCTCTCCGAATAACTCTCCATATCAGGTCCTCTCCCTCTCACTGATCTTGCACTCGAATCGGTCTTTGCCGCCGTCCTGGGGCACGGCGGTGGGGTAGCCCCCGCCGAAGCAGGCGGTGCAGAAGCCGCACTGGGTATTGTCCGCCAGCTTCACCACGTCCTGCAGGCTCAGATACCCCAGGGAATCCACACCGATGATCTTTGCGATCTCCTCCACCGAGTGGTTGTTGGCGATGAGCTTGCTGGGGTCATCGATGTCCGTACCGTAGTAGCAGGCGGCCACAAAGGGCGGCGCGCTGACCCGCATGTGGATCTCCTTCGCCCCGGCTTTCCGCAGCAGGTCGATGGTCCGGCGGCAGGTGGTGCCCCGGACGATGGAGTCGTCGATCAGCACCACCCGCTTGCCCTCCACCACGGAGCGGATGGGGTTCAGCTTGATATTGACCTCGTTTTCCCGCATGGCCTGAGTGGGGGAGATGAAGGTGCGGCCGATGTACTTGTTCTTGATGAACCCCATGCCGTAGGGGATACCGCTCTGCCGGGCGTAGCCCAGGGCGGCGTCCAGGCCGGAGTCCGGCACGCCGATGACGATGTCCGCCTGGACCGGGTGCTCCAGGGCCAGGAAGGCCCCGGCCCGCTGCCGTGCCACGTGGACGCTGGACCCGTCGATGACGGAGTCCGGCCGGGCGAAGTAGATGAACTCGAACACGCAGAGCCGCTTGGGGGCCTTGCCGCAGTGGCGGGTGTCGGACTTGACGCCGGACTTGTCCGCCACCACGATCTCCCCGGGCAGGATGTCCCGCTCGAACCGGGCGCCGATGGCGTCCAGGGCGCAGGACTCGGAGGCGAACACCACGCCCCCGTCCCGAAGTCGGCCCATGCACAGCGGCCGGAAGCCGTGGGGGTCCCGGACGGCGATGAGCTTGGTGGGGGAGGAGATCACCAGGGAGTAGGCCCCCTCGATCCGGTCCATGGCGGCGGAGACCGCCTCCTCGATGGAGGGGGCGCGCAAACGCTCCTGGACGATGATGTAGGCGATGACCTCGGAGTCCGTGGTGGTCTGGAAGATGGAGCCCTGGCTCTCCAGCTCCTGGCGCAATGCGTGGGAGTTGGTGAGGTTGCCGTTGTGGGCCAGGGCCATGCGGCCCTTGTAGTGGTTCACCAGGATGGGCTGGACGTTCCGCTTGTTGTCGGACCCGGTGGTGCCGTAGCGCACGTGGCCTACGGCGATGGTGCCCGTGCCCAGGGAGCGGAGCCGCTCCGCCGGAAACACCTCGTTCACCAGCCCCACATCCCGGTACGCGGTGAACACGCCATCATCGTTCACCGCGATGCCGGCGCTCTCTTGGCCCCGGTGCTGGAGGGCGTACAGGGCGTAATAGGCCAGGGGGGCCACATCCGTCGTCTCCGGCGCGTACACGCCGAACACGCCGCACTCCTCTTGGATGTGGCGGGCCGGGAGCACGGCGCTCAGCTCAGTCGGCATCATGGGCAAGCAGTCTCTGCATGACCTCGGCATAGGCGCCCTCCACGCCGCCCAGGTCCCGGCGGAAGCGGTCCTTGTCCAGCTTCTCATGCGTCTTTTCGTCCCAGAGGCGGCAGGTGTCGGGGCTGATCTCGTCCGCCAGAACGATCGTGCCGCCGGTCAGTCTGCCGAACTCCAGCTTGAAGTCCACCAGCGTGACGCCGCACTCTGCCCAGAAGGCCTTGAGAATGTCGTTGACGGCAAAGGCGTACTTCTTGATGGTCTCGATCTCCTCCGCTGTGGCCAGCTTCAGCGCCAGGGCGTGATAGCTGTTCAGCAGGGGATCTCCCAGTTCGTCGTTCTTGTAGGAGAACTCGATGGTGGGAGCGTCGAATACGATGCCCTCCTCTACACCGTACCGCTTGGCGAAGGACCCGGCAGAGAGGTTGCGGATGATAACCTCCAGCGGCACGATGGAGACCTTCTTCACCAGGGTCTCCCGCTCACTCAGCTCCTGAACGAAGTGGGTGGGAATGCCGGCCTTTTCGATCCGCCGCATCAGATGGTTGGTCATCTGGTTGTTGATGACGCCCTTGCCCGCAATGGTGCCCTTCTTCAGGCCGTTGAAGGCGGTGGCGTCGTCCTTGTAGTCCACGATGTAAAGTTCCGGGTCGTCGGTGCGGAAGACCTTCTTGGCCTTTCCCTCATAGAGCTGTTCCAGCTTCTGCATGGTGCGTTCGTCCTTTCTTTCTGTTGAGAGATTAGATATTTGAATAGGCAATTGATAAACCATTAGAAAAACGGAAGGGAAAGAGAAAATAGAAATGAGAAATCAGAAATCCGGCCGCGGGATGGCGCGGATACGGAACTTTGAGCCGTCCGGTCAGGACGGACTCCAGACTTTCCGATTCCTCATTTCCGATTTCTCACGATTTCAGGAGTTCCTCCTGGAGCTTGGCGTCCTTCTCGGCGATCTGCTCCGCCATCTTCCGCCGCTCCGCTTCCAGGCGCCGGGTCAGGGCCTCGTCCTCCACCGCCAGGATCTGGGCGGCCAGCACAGCAGCATTTTTCGCGCCGTTCAGTGCTACCGTAGCCACCGGGATGCCGCCGGGCATCTGGACTGTGGCCAGCAGGGCATCCAGCCCATCCAGGACGCCCCCCTTCATGGGAATGCCGATGACAGGCAGGGTGGTGTTGGCGGCAAAGGCCCCCGCCAGATGGGCAGCCATGCCGGCGGCGCAGATGACCACGCCGAATCCCCGCTCCCGGGCGGACTTGGCGAACTCAGCCGCCTGGGTCGGCGTCCGGTGGGCGCTGAGGATATGGGCCTCATAGGGGATGTCCAGGGCGTCCAGCTGGGTACAGGCCCCTTTGACCACGGGCCAGTCACTGTCGCTGCCCATGATGACGGCAACTTTTTTCATCGCAAGCGCTCCTTTCTGCGGCTCAGAGTTTTTTCCGCATGACGGTGTGGCGGAAGATGCCGTCCACAAAATACTCGCTGGAGCAGAACACGGGGCGTCCGTCGATGTCATAGTCCACCTCTTCCATGTTCAGCAGCGGCGTGCCCATGGGCACCTGGAAGATCTCCGCCAGGGCGGCATCCGCCGCGGCGGGCCGCACGTCTGTCAGATCCAGATAGGGATAGATGCCGCAGAACCGCTGGAGGAAGTGGAAGATGGGGAGCTTGAAGTCCTGGATGGTGTAATCCCCCTTGGCCAGGGCCTTTTCCACCACGTCCTCGCAGTAGATGGCAGGCCGGCCATCCGCGGTGCACAGCCGGGCGATGCGGATGATGGGGGTGTCCTCCGGAATGCGGAGCTGAGCGGCTACCTGGGCATCGGCAGTCCCATCGGAAACCCGGACAAAGGCCACCGCCGGCTCATGTCCGCTCTGGCGGATCATGTCCAGGAACTCTACCTCAATGTCCATGCGGGTCTGGACGTTCAGCACATGGCGGTTGATGATGGTGCCAACTCCGTGGCGGCGGGTGATGAAGCCCTCCCGCTCCAGAGAGGCCAGAATGTCCCGCAGCTGCGTGCGGCTGATCCCCAGCTTCTCTGCCAGGACACTCTCCCGGGGCAGGCGCTCGCAGCTGGCGTAGGCACCGTCCTTCATGTCGGCAAGCAGCTGAGAGCGGATGGTCTTGGTCTGGGCCGGCTGACCGCTCATAGTCACACCTCTTTCTGATTTCAAAATAGGTAATACCATAAAAGTCATACCTATTGTACCGGATTTTCTCCGGCGCCGCAACTGGCAGATTTGACAGATTCCGCCCTCCTTTTTTGCCCCGGCATATCCAGTCTGCTGTTGACGGCAGGACGCACGGGCCGGAGGCGTTTGTACGGCCGGATTTCGTGGGTTTTCACCGTGGACAACCGCCGGGGGGATGTTATAATGGAGTTGAACGAAAGAGGGAGGCGTTATCCGTGAAGATTGTGATCCTGGGTGCGGAGGCCCGTTACCGGGCCTATCAGCCCGCGATGCCCTTCATCCAGCAGCAGGAGCTGGTATTTCTGGACAAGGACAGCACGGAGGCAGAGATTCTGGCCGCCGGCGCTGATGCGGAGGTGCTGTTCGTGGATGCCATCACGGTGGTGTCCGCTGCTCTGATGGAACACATGCCCTGCCTGCGGCTGATTCACTCGGAGGGGGTGGCGTTTGACCGCATTGACCTCTCCGCCGCCCGGGAGCGGGGCATTTACGTCTGCAACAACAAGGGCTGCAACGCCGGGGCCGTGGCGGAGCAGACGGTCCTGCTGATACTGATGCTCCTGCGCCATGCCCTGGAGGGGGACGAGGCCGTCCGGGCGGGACGGCAGATGGAGATGAAAGAGCGGTGCATGGTGGAGGGGATCACGGAGCTCTCTGCCTGCAAGGTGGGCCTGGTGGGATTTGGAGACATTGCGCGAGCCGCGGCAGAGCGGCTGGTCCCCTTCGGCTGCGAGCTGTACTACTACACCAAGCACCGCCGCTTGCCGGAAGAGGAGAAAAAATACCACGTCACCTACCTGTCGTTGGAGGAGCTGGCGGAGAAGAGCGACATCGTCAGCCTCCACTGCGCTGTCACGGAGGAGACCCGGAATCTGGTGGATGCCGCTCTGCTGCGGCGGATGAAACCCACAGCGTACCTCATCAACACCGCCCGGGGAGACCTTGTGGACAACGAGGCCCTGCGGCAGGCCCTGCTGGAGGGGCGAATCGCCGGAGCGGGGTTGGACACGCTGTCCCCGGAGCCGGTGCCGGCGGGGCACCCCCTGACGGCGCTGCCGCCGGAGGTCCATCGGAAAGTGGTCCTGGCACCCCACCTGGGCGGCATTACAGAGGCATCCTTCCGTCGGGCCCATGCCCACATGTGGCGAAATGTGGAGCATTTGGCTGCGGGAGAGCGGCCGGACAACATCGTCAACGGCCTGTGATGCTCGCCGACGGTAAAAAATTCTGCCGGAGATGAAACAAAACCTATGGAAAAATCGTCTAATTCCTATAAAGACCTATGGTAGAAGGACCATGTGCGGTTTGAAAGTCCTGCGCGCGAGCTGTGGGTCTGTATGCGGAAAACCCTCATGCGCCAACCGGCTTGCCTGTTCTCATGGCCCGCACGGCGCATGGAGTCAGGAAAAACAAAGAAGGGGAGCGTGACGCCGAATGAGACGTCGGATCTGGAGAGGTTGGATATTGTGCCTGTGCGCCTGCTTGCTGCTGTGCGGTGCCGCCAGCGGGACTGGAAGCACACCGCCGGACGCGGTGAGCCGCGGGGCCTTTGCAGACGCCCTGTATGACGCCCATGTGGCCCACGGCGGCGCTCCTGTGGTCAGCGAGGGCAGCTCCGCACCCTTCCGGGATGTGGGCTCCTGGTCCCCGTATTTCGAGGCGCTCTGTTGGGCTAAGGCCAGCGGCATCGCAGGGGGCTATGCAGGCGGTGCCTTCCGTCCTGCGGCACCGGTGACCCGCCAGCAGCCGACGGTGATGCTGTACCGCTATGCAAAGACCACGGACCTGCCGCTGGAGAAGGGGAGCGACCGGGATCTGGCCGGATACCGGGACGCGGATACCATCCCAACCTGGAGTCGGGAGGCTGTCCAATGGGCCGTGCGGAACGGCCTGTGGTTCTCCGGCAGCGCCACGGAGCTGCAGGCGGCGGAGAACGTCTCCTGGGAGGAGCTGGCCGTTCTGACCCAGCGGCTGTTCCTGGGCGGGATGCCCGCGGCTGCCTTGTCTGCGGCGCCGGAGGGGCTGACGATGGAGCTGCAGCAATGCACTACCACCGGCGCGGTTGTGGTACTGCAAAATGCGGCGGAGGAGACCTTCTCCTATGGGGCGGACTACGGTCTCTATCGGCAGGTGAACGGCGGCTGGTATCAGATGAACAAGGAAATGGACACCATCGCCATTGCCTATGAGCTGGCCCCGGGAGAGAGCCGGAAGCTTACCCTCAGCTGGGGAGAGCTGGACTGGGGCGGCGTCCTGCCCGCCGGGACCTACTGCGTGGCGCAGGGCGGGCTGCTGGGAGAACAGCAGGTCACCGTCTCCGTCACCTTTGCCATCAAATAAACGCCAGGCGGCCGCCGAAAAACCGGCGGCCGCCTTTCCATTGGGTGAACGGTTTCTTGCGATCCCGCCCAGACCGAAAAATCTCCCCCTCTTCTGGAGGAGTGAAGAGAACAGCACAGGCCGCCGGGAACGCCCAGCGGCCTGTACGGATTCTTGAGAAGGTGGCCCGGCGTCAAACACAGAAGCGGCAGGCCGCCAGGGCCGCCACAGCGCCGTCCGCGCAGGCGGTGGTCAGCTGGCGGACCTCCTTGGCGCGGAGATCCCCTGCCGCAAAGATGCCGGGAATCGGCGTCAGGCAGTCCTCCCCGGCGGCGATAAAGCCCGCTTCGTCCACCGGCACCCCCAGAGACCGGGCCAGCCGGCTCTCTGGCAGCAGACCCACCGCCTGGAACAGCGCAGAGACCGGCAGGTGGGAGACTTCTCCCACAGCGGTGTTCCGCAGGGTCAGGCCGGTGAGGCGTTCCGATCCCTCCAGGGCCTCCACCACGGTGGACCGCAGCAGCGTGAGGTTGGCGGTCTTCTCCGCCCGCTCCACCAGAATGGGATCCGCCCGGAAGTCCGACCGCCGGTGGATCACCGTCACATGGCGGCAGATGTCTGCCAGATACAGCGCATCCTGCAGGGCGGTGCTGCCGCCTCCGGCCACTGCCACATCCTGTCCGGCGTAAAAGGCTCCGTCGCACACAGCGCAGAAGGAGATGCCGGCCAGACGATCCTCGCCCGCAAGGCCCAGGGTCCGGCGCCGCATCCCGGCGGCCAGGATTACCGCCCCGGCGGTATAGGCACCGTAGTCGGTGACCACCCGGCTGGGCGTGCCGCTCTGGATCTCCAGCGCCTCCTCCAGTTCGATTCGGGTCTCCAGGGCCTCGGCCTGGCTGTACAGCCGCTCCGCCAGTTCAGCGCCGGACACGGCGGGCAGGCCCGGAAAGTTTTCCACCTTGGGGGAGGAGGCGATCTGCCCGCCGAAGCTCTCCCGCTCCAGCAGCAGAACGGACTTTCCTGCCCGGCGGGCGTAGACGGCGGCGGTGAGCCCGGCCGGGCCGCCGCCCACGATAATGATGTCGAAATACTGGTCCATAGATGTTCCTCTCTGATGACTGACAGAAGATAAGGGAGACTTCGCAGCCCCCCGCATAGTAACCGCTGTACCGCGGGTGCTGCTCCGCAGAGACGGCATTTTGGAGCTCGGAAAAGGAGGGACGAGAGTCCCTCCTTTTTCGTTGTTTACACGCTCTGCGAAGTGGCGAATTTTTTGATGGTGGAGGCGTTCACCAGCTTCTCCACCTGCTCTCCGTGGCGGACGATCAGGGTGGGGGCCTGCTGGATACCGTACCGGGCCACCAGCTCCCGATGCTCGTTCACGTCCATCACCTGATAGGCGATGCCCGCCTTCTCCAGCTCCCGCTTGGCGATGCTGCAGTTGGGGCAGGTCTTGGTGGTGAAGAGGAACAGGCCGTCCTCGCCCCGCTCCGCCGGTGTGCTGGGCGCGGTGCCGGCTGCGGGCTCCGTCGCAGCATCCCGGTCGCAGAGGCGGCGGCCCTCCAGCCGGGAGTTTTCCACCTGGTACTCCTGCCGGTCCTTGAACTCCTGGACCTTGCCGTCGTTCCAGTTCTGGACAGGGCGGTAATAGCCGGTGATGCGGCTCCACACCTCGCAGGTCTTCCCACACTTGGGGCAGGTAAAGTGCTCGCCCGAGAGATAGCCGTGGTCCGGACAGATGGAGTAGGTGGGGGACATGGTGTAGTAGGGGAGCTTGAAATTCTCCGCGATCTTCCGCACCAAATTGGCAGCCGCCTTCCAGTCCGGCAGCTTCTCACCCAAAAAGGCGTGGAACACAGTGCCGGAGGTGTACAGGGTCTGCAGGTCATCCTGGATGGCCAGGGCCTCGAAGATGTCGTTGGTGTAGCCCACCGGCAGGTGGGAGGAGTTGGTGTAATAAGGCGTGTCACCGGGGTTCTTGGCAGCGGTGATGATATCGGGATACAGTGCCACGTCATGCTTGGCCAGCCGGTAGGTGGTGGACTCGGCGGGGGTGGCCTCCAGGTTGTAGAGGTCGCCGTACTGCTCCTGATAGTCCATCAGCCGCTCCCGCATGTGGTTCAGCACGTCCTTGGCAAAGGCCTGGGTCTCCGGATGGGTCAGGTCCTTCCGCAGCCACTTGGCGTTCAGGCCCACCTCGTTCATGCCGATGAGGCCGATGGTGGAGAAGTGGTTGTCAAAGGTGCCCAGGTAGTATTTGGTGTAGGGGTACAATCCCGCATCCATCAGCTTGGTGATGACGGTGCGCTTCACCTTCAGGCTCCGGGCGGCGATGTCCATCATGTGGTCCAGCCGCTCATAGAACTCCTCCGGCGTCTGGGAGAGGTAGGCGATCCGGGGCAGATTGATAGTCACCACGCCCACGGACCCGGTGGACTCGCCGGAGCCGAAGTAGCCGCCGGACTTCTTCCGCAGCTCCCGCAGATCCAGCCGCAGGCGGCAGCACATGCTGCGCACGTCAGAAGGCTCCATGTCAGAGTTGATGTAGTTGGAGAAATAGGGGGTGCCGTACTTGGCGGTCATCTCGAACAGGAGGCGGTTGTTCTCCGTGTCGGACCAGTCAAAGTCGCGCGTGATGGAATAGGTGGGGATGGGATACTGGAAGCCCCGGCCGTCGGCGTCGCCCTCGGTCATGATCTCGATGAACGCCTTGTTCACCATATCCATTTCCTTCTTGCAGTCGCCGTAAGTGAAATCCTGCTCTTTGCCGCCTACGATGGCCGGCAGGTTCTCCAGGTCACGGGGCACGGTCCAGTCCAGGGTGATGTTGGAGAAGGGGGCCTGGGTGCCCCAACGGCTGGGGGTATTCACGCCGAACACAAAGGACTGGATACACTGTTTAACCTCTTTCTGGGAGAGGTTGTCCACTTTCACAAAGGGGGCCAGATAGGTGTCAAAGGAGCTGAACGCCTGGGCACCGGCCCACTCGTTCTGCATGATGCCCAGGAAGTTCACCATCTGGTTGCAGAGAGTGGAGAGGTGGCTGGCCGGGGTGGAGTTGATCTTGCCCGGGATACCCAGGCCCTGCTGGATCAGCTGCTTCAAACTCCAGCCGGCGCAGTAGCCGGTGAGCATGGAGAGGTCGTGGAGGTGGATGGCGCCGCTCTTGTGGGCGTCGGCAATCTCCTGGTCATAGATTTCAGAGAGCCAGTAGTTGGCGGTGATGGCGCCGGAGTTGGAGAGGATCAGGCCGCCCACGGAGTAGGTCACGGTGGAGTTCTCCTTCACCCGCCAGTCGTTGATATGCAGGTAGTTGTCCACCAGCTCCTTGTAGTCCAGCATGGTGGAGTTCAGGTTGCGGATCTTCTCCCGCTGCTTGCGGTAGAGAATGTAGGCCTTGGCCACGTCGGCATAGCCTGCCTTGCTGAGAATGTCCTCCACGCTGTCCTGAATGTCTTCCACGGTGATCTTGCCGTCATGGATCTTATCCTGGTAATCCGCCGTGACCCTCAGGGCCAGGAGATCAATGATGTCCGGATTGTACTCCATGTGGGTGGCCTCAAAGGCCTTGGTGATGGCGGTGCTGATCTTGGAGATGTCGAAAGAGGCGATCTTTCCATCCCGCTTGACGACCTGATACATGAAACCCCTGCTTTCTCTATGATAAATTCAATTCCCTGCTCCTGACAAGTCAATGGGCGCTGACGCGCCCCGTATTTTCCATTCTACCACTTCCTGGGGGCTTGTCAATTAGAAATGCCACTATATCTTGTATGCATTTTCTGTGAAAACGCTGAATTTTTCCATATCTAGTCAATGCCGCGCAGCTCCACAGCTCCAAAGAACGGCCGGACCCGCTCCGCAAAGCCCTGCAGCTGCTCTGCTGTAAAGCCGTGATATCCCCGGCCGATCAGATTGCCGGAGTCCACAAAGTTCTGAAGATAGTACCGGGGCGCCCCTGCCAGCCAGGCGGCGATGGCGTCCAGGTCCTCCGGCCTGTGGAGCTCCCGCACCAGGGTGGTGCGGAACTCATAGTCCACGGTGCTTTTCCGCAGCAGACGGATGCTCTCCTCCACCGGGGCGGGGTTGAAGCCCGGTATGCCGACGGTTTCGGCATACCGCGCCGGAGCGTTTTTCACGTCCATGGCCACATAGTCCACAAGGCCCTGGTTCAGGATCTCCGCCAGCCGGGCAGGATCACAGCCGTTGGTATCCAGCTTCACGGCAAAGCCCAGTTCCCGCACCTTCCGCAGAAAATCCGCTGCGTCCGGCTGGAGCAGCGGCTCCCCGCCGGTGAGGACCACCCCGTCCAAAAGCCCCCGGCGGGAGGCCAGGAAGTCCAGCACCTCCTGCTCCGGGATCTCCGGCGTCTCCGCCAGCCGGGTCACCAGCAATGCGTTGTGGCAGAAGGGGCACCGCAGGTTGCAGCCACCGGTGAACACCGTGGCCGCCAGCTTTCCCGGGTAGTCCACCATGGCCAGTTTCTGAAGTCCGTGAATGTGCATGGCTGGATCCCTCCATAAGCACAAGATGTTGCTATTCTAAACTGATTTTTCCACAAGAACAAGTGGTGGACGCAACAAAGACAAAAAAGTTCCCGGAGGCACAGCCTCCGGGAACGGGAAAGACGGGATTCAATTCTTGCGGAACCGGGAGAGGAAGTCCTGCGTCTCCTGTTTCTGGGGATTGCCGAAAACCTGCTCCGGCGTGCCCTCCTCGCAGATGACGCCCTGGTTCATGTACACCACATGGCTGCTGACGTCCCGGGCAAAGGCCATCTCATGAGTCACCACCAGCATGGTCATGCCCTCCTGGGCCAGGTCCTGCATGACGGAGAGGACTTCTCCCACCATCTCCGGGTCCAGGGCGGAGGTGGGTTCGTCGAACAGCAGCACCTCCGGCTCCATGGCCAGGGCCCGGGCAATGGCCACCCGCTGCTTCTGGCCGCCGGAGATCTGCCGGGGCTTGGCCTGGATGTAAGGCGCCAAGCCCACCTTTTCCAGATACTCCATGGCCCGC
>OGDN01002286.1_pt1 | contig 25628 bp, 14 predicted proteins | sample 1570271 | NCBI WGS metagenome assembly OGDN01 (sample SAMEA4384481, study PRJEB24528) | human gut metagenome | reverse complement strand
AACATGGAACGAAACGACAAAAGATACTGATTTTATGTCGTTTCGTTCCAACTTTTAAAGAATAAAAAAATCATCTCCTTTTTTCTTGACAAATGTTATGCAAATATGTTATAATAAAATTGCAAAAAACGTATGATACATTTGAAACAAAAGGAGGTATATTCTCATGAAACAATGGAAACGACTGGCTGCCCTCTCATCGGCAATCGTCATGGCGGCGGCAACGCTGACATATTTCCCAAACGACACCCTGCAAAATATCCGGTTGGAAATTTCAGCAAGTGCAGGAACGACGACTGAACCGCAGGTGTGGAACGAAGACAACCTGACATGGACGCTGTACGCCGACGGCAAGCTGACCATCAGCGGTACAGGGGCGATGAAAGATTACAACGCTGCTGACAATTTAAGTCCTGCATACATGAACTCGGATGTTAAAAAAGTTGTGATTGAAGATGGTGTCACCAGCATTGGAGAGCTTGCGTTTTTTAAGTGCAGCAGCTTAACCAACATCACAATTCCAGACAGCGTCACCTGTATTGCATATGCTGCGTTTCATGGTTGCAGCAGTTTAAGCAGTATTACCATTCCAAACAGTGTTACCAGCATTGGAATTTATGCGTTTGTTGTTTGCAGCAGCTTAACCAGCATCACGATTCCAGATGGTGTCACCAGCATTGGATATGGGGCGTTTTCTAATTGCAGCAGCTTGAAAACCATTTCTCTGAGTTGTAAATCTTCTTTGAAAAAGAGTGATTTCGGCGAGCAAGCGGATTTGGTTTCTTATACCAATCAACATCTCTTAACCAAAACAGCAGCGAAAGCTGCAACCTGCACCGAAGATGGAAACAAGGAATACTGGACGTGTGAACACTGCGGAAAGTATTTCTTATCGGATGATACCAACCCAGAAACCGCTAAGGCAGTGGAACAGGCAGAAACGGTGATTCCTGCAAGTCACAAGCTGACAAAGGTGGAAGCGAAAGCTGTAACCTGTGCTGAAGATGGCAACAAGGCATACTGGACTTGCGAACACTGCGGAAAGTATTTCTTGTCGGATGATGCCAATCCGGAAACGGCAACAGCAGTCGAACAGTCAGAAACCATCATTCCTGCTCTGAAACACAAAAATGCAATCACACGTGGTGCATCAGAGCCGACCGAAACAGCCCCCGGTTATTCCGGCGACCGTTATTGTCCCGACTGCGATACCGTTTTGGAAAAGGGTTATACCTACTGGAACGAAGACAACCTGACCTGGAAACTGTATGAAGACGGCAAGCTGACCATCAGCGGTACAGGGGCGATGAAAGATTACGACAATGGTGACAATCGAAGCCCTGTATACAACAACTCGGATGTTAAAAAAATTGTGATTGAAGATGGTGTCACCAGCGTTGGAGATTATGCGTTTCGTTCTTGCAATAACTTAACCAGCATCACGATTCCAGATAGTGTCACCAGCATTGGAAATTCTGCGTTTGAACGGTGTATCGGTTTAAGCAGTGTTACTATTCCAGATAGCGTTACCAGTATTGGAAATAATGCGTTTTATGCTTGTAGCACCTTAACCAGCATCACGATTCCAGACGGTGTCACCAGCATTGGATATAGTACATTTTCTTATTGCAGCAGCTTAACCAGCATCACGATTCCAGATAGTGTCACCAGCATTGGAAGTTATGCGTTTAAGAATTGTAGCAGCTTAACCAGCATCACGATTCCAGATAGCGTTACCAGTATTGGAAATAATGCGTTTTATGCTTGTAGCAGCTTAACCAGCATCACGATTCCAGACGGTGTCACCTGCATTGGATATGATATGTTTGCTGGTTGCAAAAGCTTAACCAGCATCACGATTCCAGATAGCGTTACCAGCATTAAAAATGATGCGTTTAAGAATTGCAGCAGCTTAACCAGCATCACGATTCCAGATAGCGTTACCAGCATTGGAGAGTCTGCGTTTAGGGGTTGCACAAGCTTGACCAGCATCACGATTCCAGATAGCATTACCAGCATTGGAGATTCTGCGTTTAGGGGTTGCACAAGCTTGACCAGCATCACGATTCCAGACAGTGTCACCAGCATTGGAGAGTCTGTATTTAGCGATTGTGAAAGCTTGAAAGCCATTTCTCTGAGTTGCAAATCTTCCTTGAAAAAGAGTGATTTCGGCGAGCAAGCGGATTTGGTTTCTTATGCATCACATACATTAAAGAAAACAGAAGCCAAAGCTGCAACTTATGCCGAAAACGGAAACAAGGCATACTGGACTTGTGAACACTGCGGAAAGTATTTCTTGTCGGATGATTCTAATCCGGAAACCGCTAAGGCAGTGGAATTATCAGAAACTGTGATTCCTGCTCTGGTTCAGATTGTCACAACGACTACGCCAATCAAATGCGTTTACGGTCAGGATATGAGCAAGATTGACCTGCGGGATTATGTGAAAAATACCGATGTAGTGGGTGAAGTTACGGTCAAGGTTGCAACCGGTTCTACGCTGCCGGATGGCATGAAACTGGACAACGGTAAAATTTCTGGCAAACCTGCAAAGGCATACGAGGACAGCAAAGAAGTGACCTTTACATTCACAGCAGAAAATGGCAATACCGCAAACCTGACATTGCTGTTCTTGGTGGCAAAAGCTGACCCGACTGTTGAAGTTGCTGTAAGTGGCGATTCACACACAGAAGGCGATTTGGTAAGTGAATTGAAGTTGATTCTCAGCGAAAACAGTACCAAGGGTGTTGTGGAACTTGTCAGCGAGATAAAGGCTCTGGTTGCCGGAAAAAATACTTTCACATGGAAATTCACGCCGGAAGATGAAAACAATTATCATACAGTGACAGGAACATTTGTCGTGAATGCACAGACAACAACGACTACAACCACAACCACAAAAGCAACTACCACCACAACTAAGGCAACGACTACAACGAAACCGAGCAAGACGACTACAACTAAGGCAACAACTACAACCAAACCGAGCAAGACGACTACAACTAAGGTAACAACTACAACGAAACCGAACAAGACGACCACAACTAAGGTAACAACTACAACCAAGCCAAGCAAGACCACCACAACTAAGGCAACAACTACGACCAAACCAAACAAGACGACCACAACAAATGTAACAACTACGACCAATGCAACAACAACAACCACCACAACCATTTCATCCTATGGAGATGTCAATTTGGATGGTAAGGTAGATATTGTAGATGCAATTTTCTTGAACAAATATCTCGCAACACTGATACAATTTTCGGATGCTCAAGTAGCAAATGCAGATTGCTGTCAGGATGGTGTTTTGAATGATCAGGATACAACTGCTCTCATGCAATTTATTATTCTGCTGATTGATGACCTGCCTGTACAGCCTACTGAAAAATAATCATACAATCTAAATCAAAAGCCGCTTCCCAGCGTATCTATAAGATACGGGGAGGCGGCTTTTTTCTATGCGGAAAAATTTTTGTTGTTTTCCCTCAAAAGTAAATGCGGTTGTCGTGGGAAATATGTTGCGTGTGATTGACAATTTCAACGCCAGAAAAATCAACTTAAAATCCAATTTTATTTAATTTCACAGAAGCACGATTTAAATCAATATTTTCATCATCCAGATAGTCCTGAACATCACTAAGAATTAACAGATTATCCTTTTGGTTCTTTTCGTCTTCCCTTAAATTTTGATTCATAATCACCTGTTCCAAGATATTGCGAACTGTTCTTGCATTTGCAAAATTGGGTTTTGTCCTGTAATACTCTGTAATATCAAGCAACAGCTGCATTGCTGAGGAATCCATTTCATATCCTTTTCGTTTCAGAAAATGCAATGCAATTTCTTCCAGTTCCTCTCTTGTGTAGTCTTGAAAATGCAATGTAAATTGAACTCTGGAAGCCAGTCCGGGATTTACACGAATGAGTTCTTCCATTTCAGACGGATAACCTGCTAAGATGACACAAAACTGTCCACGCTGATCTTCCATTTGCTTCAAAAGAACTGCAATTGCTTCTTCACCATAGGTTGCAGCATTGTCGTCATCGCTTCTGATTAAACTATACGCTTCATCAATGAAAAGGATACCGCCCATGGCATCGTTGATTTTTGCAAGCGTTTTGGAAGCTGTTCCGCCTACATATTTACTAATAAGTCCTTGGGCATCTGTTTCCGTCAGTTTTGCTTCTGGCAGCACGCCTGCCTCATATAGAATACGGGACAAAATGCGGGCAACTTCTGTTTTTCCTGTTCCGGGATTGCCACAGAAACACATATGCAAATTCATGTCAGAATCATTTTTGTTGCGTTTTGCATACGCTTTGATTTTCTTTATCATTCGCTTTACAGAACGCAACCCAACCAGCTGTTCCAGTTCTTCTTCAGCGGTCAGAATTTTTTTTACGATGCCTTCGCCGGATGTCGGAACATAGATGTGATTTTCCCTGATATAAGCATTTACATCTGCAAGTTCAATCATTTTGTCTTCTGTTCCGGCACAGCGTACATTCTGGCACATCACAACCTGCTCAATGATATTTCGCATTTCACGGGCATTTGCAAAATTCGGCTCTTTTCTAATATGGTCTGTAATAGCAAGGATTCTATCCTTTGCCTCGTCACTGATGATATATCCTCTGTTTTTCAGCATCCATGCAGCGATTTGCCCCAACTCATCTCGGTTGTAATTGGGAAAATCTAACGTAAACTGGATTCTTGATTGAAAACCTGGATTCGATGCAAGCATTTTCGTCATCTGATTTTGATACCCTGCAAGAATCACACAAAATTCTCCACGATGGTCTTCCATTGCTTTGATTAAGGTAGAAACTGCTTCGTGACCATAGTCATTACTGGAATTCCCTTGTACAAGGGAATAGGCTTCATCAATAAACAACACACCGCCCATTGCTTCTTCAATCACCGCAGCCGTTTTCAATGCTGTCTGTCCAACATAACCAGCAACAAGACCGCTGCGGTCTGTTTCAACGACTTTGTTTGTTTGGAGAAGTCCGTTTTCATGGAGAATTCCGGCAATGATTCGGGCAACTTCTGTTTTTCCTGTTCCGGGATTTCCAAGAAAACACATATGTAAATTTGGCTGGTCGTGACCTTTATTCGCAAGTGCATAGGCTTTTATTTTTCGGACATTGGATTTCACTGCATCCAATCCAATGAGTGCATTCAGTTTCTTTTCCCATTTTCCGATTTTAAAATTGCCTTTTGTCCCTGACATATAGTGATGTTTGTCAAGGTCAAGCATGTTTTGATAAAGTTCAAAGAGTTGTTCTTCAGACTGGTCTTTTAGAAAATTCTCTGCCTGTACCAATTCCATAACTGCATGGAATGAATCGGAGAAAATTTCCATCAGTCGGTTGTTGCACTGTTCCGCAGATAATTCCTCGTGATCAAATGCATAGACCAATGTACGTTTCTTTATGGGTGCGGACAAAAGAACAAAGATGGCATCCCATGCCACTTTCAGCATGGCGGTCAGTTCCGTGCTGCCATCTTCAAAAATATCGATCACATATTTCTTTTTCAGAATGCTGTCACAGGCGGAAATATGTTTGGGAAGCACTTCTTGCCAATTGATTTCTGTATGATTCTTTTGCATCTTGGGTGGTTCGATTTCCTGATCATAGGCACATCCATAGATGTTGTTTGCCTTTATAAATTGATTTATTTTATCTGATAGCTGAACGATTCGGTCGAGTAACTGGTCAGCGAGATGAATGTAATCTTGATGAGGAACTTCTGTATACTGTACTGTGACAGTTGGAAAAACTGCTTTTTTCCATTGAATTTCGATGCCAAGCTTCAAAAGCACGTTCTTCAGAAGAGCAGAAGTACGGTCTGACAGCATATCTAACGTGTCATTTTTGGAGGAATAGCGTTTGCAAAAAGTTTCATGAAAATACTGCTGTGTTTGTTCCAAGCTGGTCTTTAAGCGATGATAAAAAATTTCTGTTTTTTCTGCTCTTGAAACATAGGTTTTGATTTTTGAAAAACTGGGGAAGCGATGCATGTCTTCTTTCAGCTTTCCAAACGGCAATGACTGCACATCAATCTTTTGAGCAACAATTCTTTCTACAAAACGCCGTATTTCGCTGATGATTACTTCGCTGCGGTCATATGGCTGCGGAAACATCATATATCCGCAGATTGGACACATACAACTTTTCTCGCAATCTTTTACAGTGCCGCAAGCAATACATTGATATTTTTTCATCACCAGTCAACTCCCAATGCAAGCCTTGCTGCTTCCAGCGGTGTGTTATAGAAATCAACAGCAATTTCTTTTTTCAGCTTGTCCGAAAGCAGCAGATAATGATTCCGGCTGCTCTCTGGCAACAATATTTTTTTTGCACCTGCGTTTGCTGCTGAAACAAAAATTTCATCTAACATTGTAATCACAGGCATGGTTTCACCAGACATGACGACTCTTCCGCATATCACCAGTGAGGGTAATACCGGACGGTTTGACAGTGCAGAATACAGTCCAACCACTTCCGCTACAGATACTTCATCGCTGACATTTCGATTCTGTAAGTCGTTATAATATAAACTATAGTCAAAATCCAAAGGACTGCGTGTAATCAGCTTTCCGCTATTCTGCATAAAGTAGTTAAATGCTGCTGTAATGCTATCCCGAACACTTTTTGAAGCACCTGCAAGTCCTTCCACATTGCGGAAACTAAGCTTTCCTGCACCTGCCATCAGCTTGTTTTCAAAACGATATATGCCAACACGGCCATCAACGGAACGTCCAATTGCATAGACATAGCCTGATTTTTCAAAGCGTTCTGGAATCAAAGAACCGCTTGCGATTTCCGGCAAATCCACATAAAATTCTTTTTCTGTGTCAAGGTCAATGTAACCCAGCATCACATCGCTAAATTCCGCAGGATTCATTTTCCGAAGCTGTTCTTTGACTCTGCGGCGGCATTCAATGGCATATTCGAGTAATTCCCGTGCTTCTTCTTTTTCAATCTGTTCATTTGGATAGATAAGCTTTGCAAGTCCCGAAAACGTCCGTCTGACTGCGGTATCATCACGGGTGTTAAAGTTATCATTCAAAGCGAAATACTCACCGAAGGAATTGGTGAAGTCATATTTCCGCATTGCATGGCAGAACTCAGAAAAGCAATCGGAAATTAGTCCATATTTGTTTGTGAAAAGACTTGCTCGCAGCTTTGGCGTTTCCCATCCCGGCAAATAGGCATGGATTCGATCGAAAAATGCAGAATCGTTGTTAAAGCCTTCCGGAAACGGTTCAAATAAATTGGTGGTTCGCAGCATATCTGCAACACTGCGAAACGTATTTCCTTCAAAGGCAATGGAGGCATCCGAACTAATGGAATCGCTGCCTCTTGCAAAGCTGCCGTTTGCCATATAGTTTTTCATGATCTGTATCATATCGCCGGAAGTGTTGGTAATACCGCCAACTTCATCGAATGCAACGCAGTCCCAATTTCCAACAAGTCCCACACGGTGGGAAGCCATATTGTAAAACATATTGGATACCGTTGTATGACCGCTGCTCATCAGAATGGAGTAGGGGGAAAGTTCGCTGTAAGCGTGGGATTTTCCTGTTCCTCTTGGCCCCAGTTCAACAAGATTATAGTTTTTCTGAATAAACGGCACAAACCGGAGCAGGTAGTGCAGTTTTTGTTTTTCATTCAGGGCATCCGGTTCATAACCAGCGGAACGCAGCAGCAGTGTGATCCATTCCTCTTTCGTAAACTGGTTTCTTGTTTCAAATATCTCATCAAGGTCGAGATTTGCCATTTGGATTGGCTTTAAAGCAGCGATTGAAAAAGGGGAGTCGTATCTGGATTTTTTCTTTTTCTGTTTCTGATTCCGTTTCTTTTTATTGCCGTCAAAAATATCTTCTTCGTAATCATCTTCGTCAAAATCTCGTTCCAGTCCCACATATTCGATTTTAATGATACACCAGATACCACCGACTAACAGCTTTTCATTATGGGTGACCAAATCAGAATTGACCTCGAAATCTTTCAAGTCCAGATTCGTGAAGCTTGCAATATACTTATCTTCTTTTTCATCCAGTCTGACGGTTACTTTGTCAATTACGGTATACTGTCCATTTTCCTTTATTTTTGATTTTACATAGTCACTTTGGTCGGGGCGAACATAATTCTCGCTGAGAATTCTCTTGATTTTTTCCAAACCGACCTTAATCGTTTCTTCGTCATCGGTTGCACAGTACATTCCCAGCAAGTATTCCAGTACATAAGTAGGAACATTTGCCCCCTTTTTCATGAGTGCAGTCAAATCTTTCCGAACGGATTTGCCGGGAAATGCTGCAATTACCTTTCTATCAAATTCATCCATAATGATCCCTCCAAATTGCTTTAAAAATCAAAATCGTTGGAAAATGCAATCTTCACTGAAAATTCCGTACGTTCAATTAAATCGCCTGTTTCCTTGTCCACGATGTTGAAATAATACACCGCATTGCCGTCGAATGCAACATTTTTCAAGGTAAAACGAATATGGAATACCCGTTCCTGTGGTTCTCCGGTTTTATCAGCAACTAATGTTTGTATATTGCTGACTGGATTTGAAAACTTATCACATAAGTAAATCTCATAGGTTGCAGGAACAGTTTTTCCACCGACAGCATCCATCTGCATAAAATCAAGGGTAAAAATATTGTTGCTGATTTTTCTGGTCATGCTGATGAGTTTCACAGGAACTTTCTTGATCTCTACAAATTTCTTTGATGTTTTTGAGATGTTCTTGAATGTGATCACTGGCACACAGCATTCCTGCAACGATACGCCGCCATGGACAAAATGACTGCCGCCACCTTGCTTTTGAAAGCGAATCGCTTCAAATGGTGTGAATCCAACCAATCCATTCGCATATTTTTCCATCGAAATACGCATGAGGGATTCTGATTGGTAGGCATTGTTTGCGAGGAGATACCGTCTTCCGCTTTCAAGGACATTTCCGGAAACAAGACTTGTGCTGACTTTTTCACTTTCTGTAAGGGGTTCATGAGCATACAAGAAACCATGGTCAGCAGTGATGAGAATTTTCGAACCACTCATAGAATTGACAATCAGACGAACTAAATTCTTGAGTTCTTCCAGTGCATCGGCACAAGCTTCAAAGACTTGATGTTCTGTATTTGCCTTATCTCCAACAGCATCAATGGTATTGTGATAGATATACACCACATCTGCACCGCTGACAAGTTCTCTTCGCTGGGCTTGCTTCATTGTGAGCAGAGTTTCATATGTTACGGCACAGTTTTTCGGATTGGTTTTCTTTAAGATTTTATCTCTGTTTTCCGTTCCATCGGTTGGCAGTCCATCACACAGCACTTTCATGGAATCGGTAACTGTCAATGATGTATGAGGGAGTAGGGCTGCCATGCCGAATTTGGTGATACTCGGAAAGACAGATTGCATAGCGGATTGTTTTGCTGTGCCGTTTGTTTCCCGCAAAAGTTTTTCAGTCAGTTCTGTCGCTACCTCATACCGCAAAGCGTCAGAGATAATGACAAATACTCTGCTTTCTCTGGCGATGGGCTGAACAACACGCCGATAAAAATCATCCTGTTGGAGAATCCCATTCTGTGAAAATCCATCTGCAACCGATTCTTTAATCAGGGAATTCCAGCTGCCGTTCAATTCTGAAAGATACCAATTCTGGTAGAGATGTTCCGCAGTGACTACAGCACTTTTGAATAAGTCATCCAGCGTTCCCAATGTATTGAAAAGGCTTTTCCGGAAGTCCATATGCAGCCGTCTGTAGTACGTATCCATCCAATACAATTCTTTGCAGTAGGAATCCCACAATTCTTTCTCTGTTCCAAAGTGGAAACCTGTAATATGAGCATAGTGAAATTCCTGCATTTTTGCGATATAATACAGACCATCATACAAATAGGCATAGCGGTTATACCACTTTGAAGTACGGCGGCTTTCTGTAACTTTTAGAATCTCTTCTGTTTTGATCACATTTTCTGCAATTTCCTGTAGGAATCTTTCAATGATGACGGCATCAATACAAGGCAGACTATCCGACTGCATCAGAATTGCTGTATCCACTTTTTCCAGACGCTCTGTAAGCCGCATCCGCTCTGTAATATCGTCTGCAATTTCAAACAGCTTTTCCTGTTCTACAGAAGCATTCCACTCATCAATGAAAGCATAGCATGCCGGCTGGTGTTCCGGAGAGAGATACTTCTCTAAGCCGGATAATACCGTTTCATCGCCAACCGCAGAAAATGCCGTGAGCAGGATATGTGCTGCAAGGTCGTACAAATCATATTTTTCATCGGCATAGCCTGTATAACGTGCTGTCATCTCTCGCAATGCCTGCATACTGCCGAACTTTTCGATTTGTTCCAGACAATTGTTATCCTCATGATACAGCGAATCGCAGAGAATTGCACGCAAAACGCCATGTACGGTATTCTGCTTGGTATTGCAGAGCACCGCCATAATGTCAATATGTAGCTGTCCAGCATTCTGATATTGCGTGCCGAAATCTTTGAGCTTTGCAGCACGTTCCTTGCTCTCAAAAAATTTGATATAGTGTTTCATAGCACGACGCAGGGGTGCTGTCTGTGGAATATGCAGTTCTTCCATCTGCATGGAAACCAAATCGGCACGAAATTCCTCGCTGTAAAGCTGAATATCTCGCAGCCAGTTGTCTTCCCGATGGGAATAGGTTAGGGGGTCGTACACCAGATAATTGCTCTGGGTATCTGTTTCAGACAAGAGCATTTTTGCTGCAAAGAAGTTATCTCCGGTCAGTTTCAGGAGTTTCACATCGGGAAGCTCCAGTTCATCCAGCATTGTTTCAAACTCTCGGTCGGAGTCGAACCAGAAAATAATTCTACGCTGGTAACAATCGGGCAATTCCGCAGCAAACCGCTCCTGCAAAGTACGGTTAATGGTATCGATCGTCATTTTATCTTCTCCAAAATCTCTGCAAATTTCGAATAGTTCACCTTTACGCCGTCGTCAAGGTCAATGTCCATCATGCGGTCAGCGAGGTGGTGTACCTTTTCTTCATAGGCGTTGATTTCGTCCAGCTGTGCAGTTAGTTTCTCTTGACGCTTTTTCAGCTTCACACGCTCGGACTGTGCTGCGTGTTCCATCTGGTCGCCCAGCATGGAAAGTTGTGTTCGGTAGCGTTCCTGCAACTCGTGGACATAATCGGTGCGGACGGTAGCGACGGTGGTCTTCTCCCAGCGATGCATATAAACCAGAGCCTTGAAGGCGTTCTTCTTGCCGGAGCTGAACAGCCAGTAAATCGGGCGTTTCTGATAAATTTTGCAGTGGTCGGCATAGAAGCCGTTGAGCAGGTAGTTCCGGATGGCTTCCCGTGGGGTTGCACCCTTTGTGCCGAGGGCATCGGCGATGAACTTGAGGTTCTCCTCCAGCGTGTCTTCGCCGTAGACGATTTTCACAAACTCCACGATTTTTCCGGTGAGGTCGCTCTCTAAGTAGTCATCATCGCAAATCGGAAGCACATTGTCTTTCACGGGGAGGATGGTCTTGTACTTGCTTGCATCCCATTCACCGCCGGCATAGCACAGCCCTTTTTCATCCAGCGAATACCGCCCGAACAGACAGCCCACGGCATAGGAGAGCAGCGACTTGATTTCCCGCTGCAAATCCGCCCGGCGGACGGTCACGTCCTTGTCCTCGACTTCCGGCGTCAGCTCGTCCTGTAAGCCATAGATGTCGATGAAGATGCGGTTCAGTTCCTCTTCGTTGGATTTTAGTTTTTGAAAACGGGCTTCGCATTCTTGTGCCCATTGGGTGTATTTGTCACTGATTAGTTTACTCATTTTCTTTCTCCACTATATAATTAAACAGTTCACGCAAATCTTTTCTATTTACTGTGCAAGAATCATCTTGCCAAGCAGATTGTAGATAGTTTTTTAAAAACCAAATTTCCGGCTCAGTTATTTTAATTGACGTTTCAACTCCGTCAAGCTTTTCTGTTAAATGGCTTAATGCAGTTTGATGGTTTTTTTCTGTCGGCTTAAATTCATCGGTAAACCAATCTACAAAGCCTTGCAGAGTGTTCGTGTATTCATTCGGAATCATAATTGTTTTCATTTCTTTTTTCTCCATTAAATAAGTAGATTTCTTCCAAAATCTCAGATTGTTTTAATACAACGTATTTTCTAAGATTATTTTAGCCATTCAGCTCTTCCTCATTTATCTCTGTTATTATTTCAAAGATGTCATCTTTTATTTTTATTTCATCAACTATGCATTTGCAAGTATCTTGAAAATGCAATTTATCAAAACAATCTTTTTGATTTAATGAACCAAGTAACTTTTTGAAAGAACGGCGTCCTTCTTTTGTGTTATTATTAAACCCTAAATCTATAGGTTGCAGTAAACCTACTGTTCGGTCTTTTTTATTAGCTTTTCCTACAATTACCATCAAAGCGTTTATTTCATTTTCAGTGAACTTATTATTCATATTTACCTCCATCAAACAAGCGGATGCCCCTCAAAGTCCCAAGAAGTTTCAAAGCTATCCCAATCTTTCTTGCATAATTCTACATTCTCCATTACATTTTCTTCGACTTTATTTTTCTTAGATTCACTTAATATAATCGGAAAATTTTTTACATCTCTAACCTGTGTACTTAATGTAGGATTAAGCAATGCAAAATACAGTGGTGCAATTTTTGTTCCCAAAACCCCCAAACAGTACCAAAGATATTTTACATTCACAATGCTGGGACCCTTTTTATCAAATACACACATTGGTGGCAAATATCTAAATGTGTTGATACTACTTGTAAGTTCAGTATATGTAATACCTTCTTTAAATCTATATCTTTCAGCCAATAAATTAGATGTTGAATTGTTTTTATAATATTGAAGTGCTCCAGTTGACCAATCAACAACCAATTCGATATTGCCATACCATTTTCTATAATCGCCCCCCTTAGCATAATAGACCCATTTATTTCCAACTCCTATTTTGCAATAATTTACCTCCCAATGAAATCTCAAATACTTATCATTATTTGCTGTAATGTGTTGCGAACCAGTAAAATCGCTTATGCTATCAATACTAATTCCTCGTTCAAACGCCCTCACAAAATTCTCACTCACCCAATAAGCGACCGGAGAACCAGGGATTTTGGAGAAGTTTTCCTGCTTGGCAGTGTAACGATGGTTTCCGCTGCGATATGCAGCTTCTTTTTCCCATTCGCCGACAATATCCACCAGCCGAACATACGTTCCTTTGAAATCCGCAACCCGTCTGCCACAGCTAACAAATGCGGTTGTCTGCACCACCTCGCCGCCGATTTCATCAAATGCCCTTGCACCCAAATGTGCCATATCGACAATCGAATGCATTTTCAGCTTTTCCCGCAGTTTTTCATAGCTGGAAAGGAACATCCAAGCGTGCTGGGTAATCATGGCATACAGACCATTCCGTTTTATCAGCTGACCGCACTTTTCCATAAAGCATGCAAACAAATCGCTCTTGCTATCCGGAAAGTTCTTCTTCACATAGGTCGACAGCGTTGTATTCATGCCAGAGCCGCCCATATACGGCGGATTGGTGCAGACCACATCATATTTCTGCGTCAGAATCTGAGCCACTCGCATCATCATTTCCAGCTGCTCTACCTGCATCCCGAACGTCGGCAGGAACGCAGAAACCGCTTCGTCCAGCCCTGCCGGTTTCGTCACCGTCATCAGCGAGCCGTAGGTGTCAGCGAACTGGAACTGCTCTGCAAACTTTCGCAGGCTGCCGCTCAGCAGGGAAGTGTCCACATGCATCACATCCGCAAAATTCGCAAGATTTGGCTGATTTTCCGCCGAGAGAATGCGGCGGTTGTATTGCCGTGCTTTCATCATCACCGCAAAATATGCAAGCTGATAGGCACGGCGGTCGATGTCCAGCCCGTAGAGGTTATTTCGCAGAATAGACTTTGCTGCATCTCGCTCCGACCAACCGCAGGCGGTGTAGATGTCCATCAGCACATCGAACGCATAGACCAGAATATGTCCGCTGCCCATGCACGGATCGATGATTTTGATTTGTTCCGGCTGAATCTCCTGATAGGCAGCACGTAGATTTTCAAGGTCTGCCTGAACAGCATCTTCCTGTTCTGCCTCTTCCAGATAGTATTTCCAGTTAGCGTTTTCCGGCTTGCCGTGACCCTCTGTCCAGAGTCTGCCCAGCGAGTTTTCCACCATGTACCGCACAATCCAATCTGGCGTGAAAAGCTGCGTAGCTGCTGGAATATCCGCTGCACTGATTTTAATATTCTTTTTCAAGTTGGCGAAAACCTTATCTTTCGGCTCAGAGTTGTAATATTGATACAGCCAGCCGATAATCTGCACCTGGTCGTTCCAGTCCGATTCCGGAATATCTTTCACCATGTGGGCAATGACGCTATCTTCCCGCAGCAAGTTCTTCGGGAATAGCAGTTCTGTCCATCCGCCGATTCGCTCGAACATCTCCGGCAAGCCCTCGTTCAGGGCATTGCACTGTGTGATGACGATGTATTGGTATAGCTGTTCGTTCTGCTGCTGTTCCAGAAGTTCCAGTACGAGTTCTTTGTCTAGCCCGTCGATTTCCAGATTCACCGCATCGGTCAGCACTTCCGGCTTGAAGTTGCCGTCTTCATCCGAGAAAATGCGAGTGTGCGACGGGAGGTAATTGTTCACCTCCATGAATCGCAGGGCGATGAAGCGGTTGAACCATGTATAGGCAGCTTCTTCCATTGTCTGAGCGAAGCCTTTCGCCCGAATCTGAGCGATGAGCTGGGCGCGCTGGCTCTGCTCTGATGGGGTTAACGACTGTCCGTTGACGGCTGCCTGTGATGGGTCATTTTTACCGTCCTCTGTAACTTCATATTCAAATGCCTTTTGCGTGACTGCCTGAATCAGCATGATTCTTGCCGAAACAGCGAAATTTTTAATGGCGTTCTTGTTCATATTCTCACCTCAAATGATATGGAGGACATCATGTCCGTTGAGTTTTTGCAGCAGTGACTTCTTGATTTCCGCAACATATCGATCAATATCCGCTTCGCTTTTCAGCTGCATCGTGTGACAAATCGTGCTGCGGTTGATGGTTACCATGTCGATGTCCGGTTCTGCAACAACAAGCAATTTTTGCAGATACTGTTGCCGAATGTTCCCGATTTGAATTTTCATCGCATCGAGGCTGGTCAATTTTTCTGCATGTTCGGCAGCGGTTCGCTTTTCGATGAACACTGCATCTGCACGCTGAACAATATCGCCCTGTTTCACGTCAGCAGTCTGATGAATTTCACCCATTGCTGCTTGAATCTCGCTGATTACTTCTTCTCGTTTTTGCACAAGCAGCTTTGCATATACGTTCTGAATCGTCTGCACCAGTTCCGGCAGTTCGCTGATTCGTTTGTACGGCTTTGGCATTGCAAGGATTTCCTTGATTTTGGCAATTGCAGCAATCGCATCGCTTTCCGTCTGGAAATATTCTTTTTCTGTGTCCAATTGTTCTGTCTGTGCTTTTGCACGGTCGAAAATCTCTCTTTGTACTCGGAAGAAGGTGTCCACATCGGAAATATCTTCTGAAAAGTCCAGGAAATCATCTTGCAGTTCCACCGCTTTTTTCAGCAATGCAATGCTGTCATTTTTCTGTGCAAGCAGTTTCTCACAGAGTTTGATGCCATTTTCAACGACATTTTTTCCGGGATATGCGGAGAAAGCGTATTCTTTTGCAATTCGTCCCTGAAGGGCTGCACACTCTGTATCAAATTTTTCCGTGATATAGCGGAGCAGTCCTGTTTCATCATCTGGAATTGCTCCCAGTGTGCAGTTATGATATTCGCTGAGAAATTCCCTGCATTTCTTGATCAGTGCTGTTGGTGGAGCAACTTTGAACGCAATGATTGCCTTATCAATTTCTGTTTTTTTCCGCAGGTAATCTATGATTTTTTTATCACTCGGCGAAATAATTGTACCGCCATATTTCAGTACTAATTTTTGTGCAGCAATCAATTCTGCAACAATTGCTGCAATGTCAATTTCACGCCAGCCATAAGGGATTGCCTGATAGCGTTTTTGCAGGTCGCCCATAGAGGTTGGGAGCTGTCGTTCTTTCTGAATTTCCAGATATTGCAGCAGTTCTTTGCTTGCTTCAGCGTTTGGCGATTCTGTTCCTGCAAGAGCCATTTGTCTGCTGCCGTTCAGGATTTGCAGAAGATCCGCATCACTGTCATAATTTTTCCGGATATATCCCAGCTTCGTATAAACGCTTTCGATAAGGTCGCTCATTGCCCGTTCCACGCAGTCTTTCACTGAAGAAACTTTCATCATCAGCTTATCGCCTGCAACATAAATTCGACCTGCAACGATGGCAGCAGAAATCAATTCCTCTGCACGCTTTTCATGTGCAGAAGCCTGATTTTGTCTTGCTCGGATAATATTTTGAATCATTTCCGGAAGCTGTGTCACATTTTTGCTCTTGACATAGCGACGAATCTTCATGGCATCTTCCAGTTCTTTGAAATAAGGCTGGCTCTCTGCCAGAACAATGATGACTTCATTGTCGGTAGCGGATTTCATCCGGAAAACGGAATCATCCATGGTATAAATTTCCGAAGCAACGGTGATGAAATGCAATGCGATAGAGCCGGTTAGCTGACCAATGACGGTTTCATCAATTCGTTCATCATAGGGAAAATCGTATTTTCCATACCGAAATTTTTTGCTGACAAACAGTTTTCCGAAGATAATATCCGAAATTGCTTTTGTAATAATGGCACTATCTACAGGGGTGTTCCGAATTTCACGGGCAATATCCTGTTCATCGTCTGTCAGAAAAGTATAAGTATCACCTGTTCTGGAAACATAGTTTTGCGATACCAGTCTATCCAAGGACTGTTGTATTTCAAGGCGGGTGGAAATCTTATCTGTACGAATATCTTCTGCCATGAGAATACTGATATTGTCCACATTTGCCTTGATATCGTCTACATAGCGTACGAGATACAAGAGTTTCAAGATATTGACATCATATTGTTCGATGCCATCATGATGATCCGCTGCATCTTGACAACGGTCAATGACACGGCGAATGGAGCTGTCCAGGAACGTGTGAAGGGTATCATAGAATAGATAGAATGGAACGAGTGCAAATTCATCTTTGTTTTGGATTGCCTGAGCTGCTTCCTGAAAGCCGGAAAGCATGGAGCGTTCGCCGCCGGAGAGATGCTTTCCAGAGTTTCCATGCTTTCTGATTTCCGCAAGAACATTCTGCATCAAGCGGAACTGATAGGGAACAAACGGATAAGTTTCTACAAATTCGCCCTCGCCAGCGTAGCCCTTTAAATCAAGTATCGCATGACTGAACGTAAACAGGTTTTTCAGCACCTGATGATTCTTTTCATATTGCTGCTGGAGCAGTTGTTCTGCAATTTCTGTTTTAGTAAGAATTCGCTTTTTGATGACTTCGTCCACGGAAGAAGAACTCAAACTCAACCGTGTATTGAATCGTCCCTGAATCTTAGAAAAATCATCGCCGCTGATTTTGGTAATGCTGTCAATTGCCTCTTGAGAAGTTACCATGACCCAAACTCTGCCGCCGCATTTCGTCCCGATTTCTTCCACAATGGTTTGCAAGTTCAACATAAGGTCAGAATCCGAGCCGATATATTGACCAACTTCGTCAATCATAAACAACAGGCGGTTGTCTTTTCCTTTGCTTTCCACGTATTCTTTGATTTCACTCACAAGTTGTTCAATGCTCAGTTCAATTTCTTCTTCGCCATTGAACCAATTGCGGGCAGCGGTTTCACTCATGCCAAGTGCTTCACACATTGCCGCTACAATGTCATCTTCAAAGAAAGAAAAAGAATTCCGTGAACTTTCCCACGAGCCGCCATTGATACGTTCAAAACTCTTTTGGAATGGTTCTGTCTTTCCGGATTTTGCAATAAACTGTTCCAATTTAGCAATTTTCAAATCGTTGCCGTAAAATCCCTGATGTTCATAAAATACCTTTGCAAAAATCCGCAAAATGGCTGTTTTATCTTTTGTCAAAGGGCTTTTCGAATCGATATTGAAAAGAATTGTTTCCGTCGGAACTTTTACACAGTTTTCCAGTTGTGCATACATCATCGGGTCGTCAAATTTGTCGGCAAAATACGCCACTGCTTTTTTTCCGCCAACAGTTCGATTGGAAAGCAAGTACGAGAGCATCTTCAAAAAATGAGATTTACCGCTTCCAAAGAAACCAGAAATCCAGACACCAATTTTATCTGTTGGCTGTTCCAGAGAGCGTTCATAGTGATTCAAAAAAGTGTTAAAGTGACGACGCAGTTCTTTTGTAATCACATATTCCGACAGTTCCTGAACGATGGAATGTTCATCATCTTGTGCGACTTTAATGACCCCGTTGATGTCACGGTTAATATCTGATTTGTACATGTCTCGTAATTGCATAAAAAAGTCCTCCCTTAAATCATGTTGAATGCACGGTAATAGTTCCCATCTTGAAATTCATCAAAAAGGGAAAGTGCTTGTCCATTGTATGTGCCAGGATAAAGCATCACCACTGGAATATCCGAAAAGATATGCTGAAGATTATCCAGAATATTGTGAGAACGCATGAACGGATAAACTTTTCCGACGCCCGTTATCAGCAAAATATCCCCATGTGTATGTGGTTCATATTCCATTTTTTCTACAAAGTCTTCTGGTGAAATTGCCTTTTGCAGTTGCTTCAAAAGATAATCCGAACCCTTCTTTTTTTCCATAGCTGGAATGCTTTTCAAGATTCGTTTTTCCTCACAAATCTGTAAGAAAATTCGGTATAGGTCGCATTCTTTCAGATGAAACGCTTGATTTTCAGATTGGATGAGATCAGAAAAGAAACTGGAAACAAGCATCTCTTCTCTTGGGTCATAACAGAATACATGAATGCCAACTTCGTTCGATAATCCTTTGTTGCTTAAAAAGATATCATCCGAAAATCGTTTCTTTACTTCGTTCAATTGATCTATAATATTACTCATGGTTTCTCCCTCAATGAAAACAATTAAATGCTGGAAGTGCATCCAGATCGTTTTTTTGCCGAATCACTTCTTCTAATTCTGGATAGAGATACACCGGCAACAGATTCTGCGATCTGGTGTTTTCCAGATAATCACACTCGATTAAAAAGCGTACCAGAACTTGTTTCAGCTTCTTTAGTGTAGAAGCACTCCATGTATGGACAGCAGGCACTTTTTCAGAAAGTTCCATGAAAAAGATTGCGACATCCTTGGAGGAAAACGTAAAATCCTGTGACCGATATTTTTCACCAATTACCTCCGTCAGGAAGTCATATACAATGCGATTTTCGCACATAATCGCATAAAGATTGATTTGCTTGGCAACGTCAAGCGAAGCGTTGGCAAGGTGGTATACCAGTTCTGGTGCATTGAGGGCATCGATTCGTTTCAAACAGGTTTTTGTAATATTTTTAATCATTTTTTCTGTTGGAAATTGAAATAGATTTTCAGAGAAAATCTCTTGCTCGATTTCATTCCGGCTCTTTCCTTGCAGCACTAGGGAAGAAACAATCCGAATTTCAAAAAATAGGAATTGCTCTCTGGTTAAGCCGCCATTGTAATGCTTTTCGATCACGTTTTTACTCCTTTGAAAAGTAGCAAGTTTCTCAAAATGGATTCTTTTGAGAAATGAGAAAAAAATCCCTTTTTACGCATGTATTTTATTTTCAAGTTTCCAATTTGACACGAAAATACACAAAAACATGAGAGAAACAACACATTCTAAAATAACAATGAAAGTTGATTCATAAGCTTTTGTTCATGCACATGATCAGGGTGAATATATCTGTTAAGAGTCATATTAACAGTTTTATGTCCGAGAATAACAGACAATGTCTTGATATCAAAGCCATTTTGGATACAGTTTGTGGCAAAGGTATGCCGCAACTGATGATAATTGTGGCTTTTAATGCCTACTTGAGAAAGAATCTTTTTGTAACGATACTGATACGTGCGTGGTTCAATCAGCTTTTCCTTTCCGGATAGAAAATAACAATGATTATCTTTTTGAAACATTTGAAGATATCTCACCAGAAAATTTGGGATTGGAATTTCTCTAAAAGAGGTGTCACTCTTAGGCGTGGAAACAATGATTTTTGTCTTTTGTATACCATTATTATAGGACTTCACACGCTGAACTGTTCTTCGGATAGACAGAATTTTCGCATTCAAATCAATATCTGCCCATGTAAGACCACATAATTCACCAATTCTAAGCCCCATGTACAAGGAGAGTAGAATTCCTAATGTAGTAGGATTTAAGTGACCTTTCAAATATTTTACGAGGTTTTTCTGTTCTTCGATATTCATTCTTTTTATTTTATTTTTATCTGGTTTTGGCAGTACTACATTTTTCAAAGAAAGGCAAAAGTGATATTCCTCCTGCCCATACAAAAGCATGGATTTAAAAACGGCAAATAAATCTCTTACATAGTTCGCAGATAATCCTTCTGCAAGTTTTTTCCTAATGTACGTATTTACTTTGGCAGATGTTATAGTGGAACATGGTAGAGCTCCAAATTCCGGAATGATATGCTTTTCAAACTTTGTACGATAATTCGCATAGGAAGATTCTTTGACACGATTTGCAACAGCAACAATCCATTCTTGATAGACTTCCAACACAGTTATATGTTTTCTATGTCTATATTGCGATTCGATTTCCATTCCAATTTGAACTTTTTGTAATGCCTCTTCATAAGTTTTTCCATAAACATACTGATAAATCTTTTTTCCACCTTTCTTCTGACCAATAACAAATCTTCCCATAAAACGTCCATCTTTTCTTTCAGTAATATGCATCATCATAAATATACTTTTCCTCCATTGGTATATGCATTTTGACTGTACAGATGAAATCACAGCAGTCAAGCATTGTGCATTTTTGACAAATACGTAGAAGCGTTATTGAAAAATGCTGTTTCTTATGGTATAATAAAATTGATTATATCACCTTAAAAAATCAAGAATTAAATGTGAATAGAAAAAATAAATCGCATCATTTCTCAAAAGAATCCATTTTGAGAAAAATAAGTTTTATGCGAAGTAAATGCAATTAAGAGGGTAAGTATATTTTTTGCAGATAATAGAATCTCATTTAAGTCCTAAAAATCTGAAATATGAATGTGTTTTAGACGAAATACTGCTGTTTTAGGCATGGTCATTAATGTGTTTTTCAATTAGTATTTTTGTTTAGCATCTCCCTAATAAAAGCGGCAGCTTTGATGATAAGCTGCCGTTTTTATAGGGGAACATTTTTTAATGATGCTGTTCAAAATTACTTCAGTTTTGGATTTTTAGCCGTTTGCTTTCTGAAGTTGCGGTATGTTTTTCCATGAAGAATTCCAGGAATTTCCTCCTGTTTGTTCTGGTTGTAAAACGTTCCATTGATGTAACATTCACCTTTTTCCAAAAGAGTCAGCTCTTGTGGATCAACTCGAAGCAGTCTTGCGACAGAAGTCGCAGTCCTGTCGTCCAGACGGAAAAAAGCATGAATATCTGCATTGTTCATAATTTCTCGAACTTGAATGGATTTTGGCAGAAACTGAGTAGCAAAGTTCAGACCAATCCGATTTTTACGACTTTCTGTTAGAATCTTGGCAATGGAGCCTTTGGTGCTAAGATTTTGTGTTTTGATTTCATCTATGAAAATGCTAAGTTGTTTCTCATTGTGTACTTGCTGATAATAATACAGGAACATTAGCAGCATATCAATCAAACCGGAACCGCCGCTGGAGCGTACTGCTTCGGTAGAGATGACAATGATATCCTTGCTTTCTTCGATTAGTTCACCCCAGTCTCTGTCATTTTCCTTGAAATTTACAAAAAAGGAGAGCGTATCTGTCAGCTGTTCTACTAGATTGTACGGAATCTGTTCACTTGTCAGAGCTTCATATAGAGAGACCATATCCACAGTTCCTTTTTGGACAATATCGCTGATAGCAGCATGAACAACAGCTTGCTGCTTAATACCCATATTAGTGTTGTGGGATTCTACGATTGACTCAATTTTTCGAATGGTATCTTCCACATTGCTGGAATCGCCCAGTTTGAGCAGGTCAACGGGGATTCCGTCTTCTTCGATATGATGGAAAGTGATATGATTGGAGATATACGTTTTGACATCCACCATTACAGATTTCTCGCAGCCGACAGATAGCTTTTCCAGTATTTCCTCTTTCGTAAAAGATTCGCTGGTATCGAAAACAATAATGGGACGGTGCAATTTTTGCAGGCTCACCATTCGCTCAGTGAGACAGTGTGTTTTGCCAGAACCGCTGCTCCCCAATGCAAAGAAGTGCATATTGTTTTTGCATTTCTCGTCAAAGACTTGGTAGGAAACACCACCAATACGGTTTTCAGTGATAGGAATAAAAATTTTCTGGTGCAGGAGTTGTGCGGTACCATTCCGAATACTGGCTTTCCTGTATCATGAGTTCCACGTCTGCGTCCAGAATCTGATTACTTTTCAAGGCAATCAAAGCAGGACGGAAACTTCTATGGTAAGAATATACCACAAGCGGATAACGATTTTTCTTAGTAGAATGAAGATATTCACATTCATTCAGGCATTTTAGAACACGGCACATATTGTCAGCGGTTCTCATAAATGGGAGAATGACTTTCTCAATAGTGGATTCCTCCAGAATCAACAGGTCGTCCTTGACAATTAGCTGATTTGTATTTTCTTCAAAGTTCATCTCTTTGCTGTGTTGAATGATCTTGAGTTGGTCGCTGCGGACGGCGTCATTGAAAGCGGCGATGAATCGTTCCGACACAGCATCTGCTGAAGTGCCGGAAACAATCTGTGAATCTGATAAAATGGAGCGAATCAACATAGACATATAATGTTGTTTTGAATTCTTGCAACTAAGAATTTTTATTACAATACAAACTATTTGTAAAAATTATGAAAAATTTCAAGAAAGCTTTAGGCAAGCATTTGATCTTGGATTAAAACAATATCAATCCTATTTTAATGAAAACAGTAATGAAATAATCACAGCCGGTACATTGTTAAATACTGTTTATGCTTATATTATAACATTTATGAGAAAATTTAAGTCATCACACATTTCTATCTCTTCTGCCTTTGTCATGGAAGGGGAAAAATTTTCCGGTAGTGTGAGACAGATCTTTTTTTCTGGGGGAAGAATGTACTGTGCATGGGTAGAAAAGATTGCAAGATTGTGTGGCTTGCAAGTCATATTGTCATTTGTAGTGAGGATATGTTGTAGCATGTCCATTCTTCTTTTGTCGTTGCCGATGAGACTGCAATCGTTTATGATAATGGTTTCATCTTTTGCCTGGAACAGTGCTTTTGTCACATCACTCTTGCGAGAATTAAAGGTCAAAGGTTTTGCACCTCTATATTTTCGAAGAAAGAAAAGCCGGCATATTCTGGAAAATATAGGGTGCTTTTCTGAGAAAAATTGTTGATGCAGTGGGCGATGTAGTCATTTGCCAGTGACTTGTTTCGACAAACATAGCAAAAGGATTCAAACAAAGGTAACAGGTTTTTACTGGACAATTTGTTAAGTGGAACAACTGTATGATGAATATCATTATCTTTACAGGAATAGGAAACATATAAAAGTTCTTCTTTGCATTCATTTTTCACAATGTAGCAATGGTAAACGTTGCGGACTTTTAACTTACCAATCATTTTTTCTTTTCCGTGATCGATGCAAAATCCAAAACCATTTACCGGACTTTCACAAAACATGCTCGGCATTTCTTCGCGGATTTGTTTGAGCTTTGCAATTTCTATAATTTGCTGTCGATTTTGATTTACCAAGGATTGAAGAATACACTGAAAACTGGCTTGTGTTTGATTCATTTACACTGTCATCTGATTCAGAAATGGCATGATGCTTTGTATGACAAATCTGTCTGCTTTATGAATCGGTGCAGCAGCTTAGATATCATTGCAGAGTCGAAAAGCATTTATATGTACAATAATTATGATGATAGCTTTTTGGAAGAATTTGAAGTGATTTATGATCATGTAAGAGATGCTGTAGAAAATGCCGAGGAAATCGAATCCACCATAGATGACCTATATGAAAATTGGTCTCTTATGATTGTCATATCCTATTTGGGAGTTGGCATAAGCAGTGTTTATCGAAATAAACTTTCAGAAATCAGAAAACAAAGAAATGCTATTGAAAAAATTGCTTTTCATCCAGTCATTTTCTCTCTGAGCAGGATGGTGTAGGAAATGATTTGAAAGTAGTAGAAAGGCATAATGCAAAAATGTGTACTGGTGTGATAGAGCGATTTTTTGTCATGTTGGTTACTGCCAGAAAAAGAGCAGAAATCAATGATCAGCTTTCTATTAAATTTGCGTGTAAAAAGAAACAGGATACATCCTACAATGCAATGGATAAAAGGGTAGCGAGAGAACTTCTTGAAAATGATTTTTATAAGAAAGAAGTTTCATTTGAAGAATTTACAAAACTTTTACAGTTTGGTAGGGATGAAGAAAGACGGTATTTGTGGAGAGGAATCACTTCAAAATATGATCCTGTAATTCCGGAAAAAGAATTTTTTCAAAGTCGAGGGGAATTTTCGAAAATCAAAAAATATATGAAGCATGTAATAGAGCCGGTCTTTTCTTTCAAAGATGCCCGAAGTACTGTTTGCCAATGGTGTAAACTATTCAAGTCAGTTTATGATGGCATGCGATATGAAGGAACATTAACGACGTATAATTGGAAGGGAACAAATGTAAAGAAAACCTTTCCAGCAATCTTTAAAAGTTACAACACCGACAGAAATGTAAAATCATTATCTCCAGATGCAGAAAACAAACATTTGAAGCGAACAGAAAGAGCAGATAGAAGAGAGCTGCATTCCACCATGATTTTAAGGGCATTTTTCCATAATTGTGAAATGCAGATGTACAGTTCTCCTGAAATTGTAGAATGCAGAAATGCCATTAAAAAGCATATGTTGTCGACAATGAAGAAGTCTTTTTCTTGCTCTTTTCAGACGTTAAATGATGTCAGAAAAGCAAATAGCATGATGCAGTTTGTTTTTATGATGCATATGTTTAGTGATGAAATTCTGAGTGTGATGGAAGAACAATTAAAATTCAGTTTTTTGGAGAATTTCGGACTCCTTGTAAACCAAATACTGCATAAAAAATATGCTGTTTTGAATCCAATCTATGTTCCACAAATTGTGCATCAAAAATATAATATATTGTTTAAAAATGAATTTGTAAAAATAAGGTTATTGAGTATCTTGACGATACAAAGCATGAATACCAGTATTGACAAAAATTTTGAAGCCTTTCAATTGGTTATTATGGAACTTTGTCACAGCGTCGTTGAGTCACAAAATTCTTTTCCTACATATAATTGCAAGAAAATATTTCTTTTAAATTCTCTTTATTATATGTATATTTTATGGAGATTTATATCACAGTAAACCACATTAATAGAACCATTATCATCAACGATTGCACTTTTAAAAAGCCGTATGAACAGGAATTAGAGCTTGTGTTCATAGGCGTTTTAAGAGTGTAGCAGCATGAGAAATCATAAT
>OGDN01002273.1_pt1 | contig 25824 bp, 16 predicted proteins | sample 1570271 | NCBI WGS metagenome assembly OGDN01 (sample SAMEA4384481, study PRJEB24528) | human gut metagenome | reverse complement strand
TCTTTCTTATGGCGGCCTTCGAACTGCCCACCGCCTTTCTTTTTCAGCGCCTCTATCGGAGGCTGGGCGGCGGTCGTCTCCTGCTGGTGAGTATTCTCTTCTGCTTTGGAAAGGCTCTGGCCCTCTTCCTCGCCCCCGACCTCTTCTGGGTGTTTCTCGCCCAGCCCCTTCAAATGCTGGGCTATGGTCTCTTCACCCCCACCTCGGTCTACTATGTCAATGAGTCCGTCCCCGAGGAGGACCGGATAAAGGGGCAGACGGTGATGATGGTTGCCTCCAACGGCCTGGGCGGCGTCCTCGGAAGTCTCCTGGCCGGGAGGGCCCTGGACCTGGGCGGCGCCAATCTGATGCTGGCGTGCTGTATGGTCTGCTGTATCCTAGCCGCAGGGCTGGCCCTGGCCTCTCTCCGCATGAGCCGGGGAACGGTGCCGGTCCGCTGAAGCCGGCACCAGACGTGAAAAGCCGCCCCCGGAGCCTGCGTCGGCTCCGGGGGCGGCTTTTTCCACTTTTCGGGGATCAGCCCACCACGACCAGGCGGACCTTGCCGCCTTCGTCGGGGGATTTGTCATAGTAAACGGTCAGTGTACCGGAATAGGCCCGGGCCAGGTTGAGGGCATTCTTATAGTCCTCGTCCGAGGCCTTCTCCCCCACGGCAAACCATGTCTCGGTGGCCTTATTGTAGCACTGGACATTGTCGGCGATGGGCAGGACCATGCTGGGCAGCGTCAGGGTCATCTCGTCCATATCAAAGGCGTCACTGCGGACGTTGTCCACGGATTTCAGCTCCACGGCGGTCCCCAGCGTCCGGGTCCCATCTTTCCGCTTGGGCCCTTCCACGACCCCATAGGGCTTTCCGTCCCGGTAGTTCGTGTAGGTGAGCAGATCGGCGGCGGGGCTCGGGTTCTCCGCATTTTCGATCCCCACATGGGTGGTGGTGCTCCAGCCCGTGACCGTATCGGGATTCTCCAGATCGCCGTAGATGGGCTTCCTGGTGGTCTCGACCTTGAGCATACCATAGGTGTAGCAGTCTCCGGTGGCGTCATTGAGCACCACGATGTCGGCGTTGCCCGCGTAGTCCGTGTGGACATAGGTGATCTGTCCGGCGGGGACGGTGGCGCGGGTGATGTCCTCCAGTTCGATCTCCACCAGGGGGCTGGTGTTCACCTGCTCGTAAAGCTTTACGTTATCGGAGAGCTTTACCGAACCCATGGTCCGTTTCTGCACATCCAGGGCGGATTTGGAGCCGCCTCCGGTGAGCTTGGTGAGGCTCAGGCGCCCCTTCTGCGTGGAGGAAACGCTGACCAGTTGTCCCAGCATATCGTCCGCCCGCGTCCCGGTGTAGGCGGTGCCGCCCGTCAGGGTGAGGGGCTTGCCGTTCTCATCCAGAAGATTGAGAGTGGTGATGGTGGCGTTGCCGGAGGAGTCGATGCTCTCCACGGTGCCCACGGTGGTGGACTTGGCCGCGGAAGTCTCCACCGCACCGGCCACCATGCCGTTGTAGGCCAGCAGAAGGGTGAGCTTATCCCCGGGCTCAAAGGAGCGCAGGTCGGATGCCGCGCCGGGCAGCACGGTGAAATCATGCCCCATCACCGTAATGGTGGCCGGCGTATCCCGGTTGGGGTAGACGTTCTCATAGATACCGGTGATGCGCAGGTCGGAGACGTACATCACGTTGTTGGCCGCGTCGAAGGTCGTCACGTCGTACTGGCGGATATCCTCCGTGGTGGCCGGGATCCCGTTTTTATAGACGGCATAGGACTCGTTTCCGGAATAGTTGGGCTTATTCTTCACCACCGTGGTGGAGTTGTCCGTCCTTCCGACCGCGGTGCGCACAAAGATATATTCCAGCTCTCCTGCGGCGGAGTACTGCAACACCGCCTGGGTCCCGGCGGCCAGGCCGCTGAGGTACACCTTGTCGTACGTGGTAGCCTTGCCGTCCTGCCACACCTCGGTCTTTTCCGGCTCATCGATGTCCACGGTGCCCCCGCCGGAGACCTTCATGCTGTCGTAGGCCATAGAGAGGATGCCCACCACCTGCTGGGTGCCGTTTTCGGAGGGCTGGACGGCCACGATCTTCTCGTCCTTATCCAGCATCAGCTTGGCCCGGCGGCCCACCAGGTCGTCGGAGAAGGGGGCGTGGTCGGTCTTATACACCTTATCCTCGGACACCTTCACACCGGCGGAGCCGTCGGGAGCGATCGCCGCCACATCAAAGACGATGGTCTCATCGGTGATGGTGCATGCCAGATTGGTGAGGTATTCCTTATCGCTGCCCTTGGTATCGATGAACAGCAGGTTTTCCATCAGGAGGGCGGTCTGGCCCCGGGTGATGGTATCCCCGGCCGCCAGCCTCACCCCGTCGGAGAGCGCCAGCTCATCGGCCTTGGCCAGATAGCCGCTGGGCCACACCATTCCCACATCGCTGTCCCCATAGCCCAGGATGCGCACCAGAATGGTGATGGCCTCCGCATAGGTGATGGCCCGGTCCGGATTGAAATTGCCGTAGGCGTCTCCCCGGATGATGCCCGGAGTGGTGGAGGCGTTCTCCCCGGAGCCGCTGGTGGTGCTCTGGGTGGCCACGGCGATATAACCCCTGGCCCAGTGGGTGGCCGGGACGTCCTTGAAGATGGTGCGGTTCATCTGGGCCGGCACCTGGTCGCCGTTGCCCATGAGCTCCACTGCCATCTTGCAGAATTCCGCCCGGGTGAGGGTGCGCTCCGGCGTAAAGGCGGTGCCGCCGGTACCGTTGACGATACCCAGGAGCCGCAGGGTCTCAGCGGCCCCCGCCACCTCGGGGTCGGCGATGTCGGTAAAGGTGGTGGAAGCTGTGGACGCGGTGTCCGCCGCTGTGGGCAGGACCAGCATACCGCACAGGACGGCGCAGGTGAGCAGCAGCGACAAAACTCGTTTTGTTCTCATATCTTTTCTCTCCTTGCAGTGTGGAGTTGCACCCTTATTCCGCCCGCAGGGCCACCACGGGCTGAAGGCCGCTGGCCTTGATGGCGGGGTACATGCCGAAGATGATGCCCAGCGCCACGGAAATGGCCGCAGCGGCCACGGTGATGGCCGCGCTGGGGATGAGTATGGTGCCGAAGGACAGCTTTCCCACGATCAGCGTGCCGATATAGCCCACGCCGATGCCGAAGATGCCGCCGATGCCGCAGATCATAGCGGCCTCAATGAGAAACTGGACCACGATGCTCTTCCGCTCGGCGCCGATGGCCTTGCGGATACCGATCTCTCTGGTCCGCTCGGTGACGGTGACCAGCATGATATTCATGATGCCGATGCCGCCCACCAGCAGGGAGATGGCCGCGATGCCGCCCAGGAACCGCTGCTGCATGGCGTTGGCCTCGTTGGATTCGTTCTGCCAGGTATCCTCGGAGTAGACGCTGTAGCTCCCGGAGTTTGTGTTGATGATTCCGGAGAGGAAGCCGTTGAGGCTGGTGGTGACCTCCTTGATGGCGTCGGAGTTCTTGACCTTGACCACATACTCCTCGATGGGCTGGTTGTCGTTGAAGAGCCGGGTCATGGTGCTGGGCAGGAGGATCATGCGGTCCAGCCGCTTGATGGATTCGCTCATCCACTGGGCGTCCTGCGAGGTGCCCAGATCGGTGCCGGAGCCCTTGCTCTTATAGACGCCCACCACCCGGAAGGGGGTGCCGTTGATAGAGATGGTCTTGTCCACGGGGTCGGCAAAGGAGAACAGATACTCCGCCGTGGCCGCGCCCAGGACACAGACCTGATTGGAATTCTCCACATCCAGATAGGACAGATCCCGCCCGTTGGAGATCACATAATCGTTGCAGAGGCCGAACTTGTCATTGCCCAGATAAATCTGGGGATAGTCATTGCTGCTGTCATAGCTGATCATCACACCTCCGCCGCCATAGGATCGATTGGAGTTCCGGCTGAGGGTCTTGGACTCATACTTGATGGTGGGGCTGGACCAGATATATCCGTTGGGGGAAACGCCCACCACGCCGTCGAGCTGGAGGCAGTAGTCGTAGAGCGCCTGCCCCACATCCACGCTGCTGGAATTGCCCCAGGTATAGGCGGAGACATTGATTTTGTTACTGCCCATACTCTCATAATAGGCCTTCATGGCCATATTCTGCCCCTGCGCGTAGGAGACCAGGATGATAACGGCGGCCAGGCCGATGATGATTCCCAGCATGGTCAGGGCGGAACGACCTTTGTTGGACGATATGGATTTGGCCGCCATCTTGATGGCTTGGGTCAGGTTCACAGGCCCACCTCCTCTCGTGTGCCGTCGCCCACGATGCGACCGTCAGAGATCCGGACGATCCGCTCGGCGGTGGCGGCGATGCCGTTGTCGTGGGTGATGAGGATGACGGTGGTGCCGTCCTCATGGAGATTGTGCAGGATCTCCAGCACGTGCCTGCCGGTCTTGGAGTCCAGGGCGCCGGTGGGCTCGTCGGCCATGATGATTGGGGGATGGGTGGCAATGGCCCGTGCGATGGCCACCCGCTGCTGCTGTCCGCCGGACATCTCCGCGGGCTTGTGCTGCCAGCGGTCCTCCATGGACACCTTTTCCAGGGCCTCCATCACCATGTCCTCCCGCTTGCCCAGAGGCACGCCCTGGTAGATGAGAGGGAGCTCCACGTTCTCATAGGCGCTCAGGGCCGGGATCAAATTGTATCCCTGGAAGATGAAGCCGATCTCCTTGTTCCGGATGTGGGCCAGCTCCCGGTCCGTCCGCTCGGTGATGTCGGTGCCGTCCAGCCAGTAGTCCCCATAGGTAGGGATGTCCAGACAGCCCAGGATGTTCATCAGCGTGGACTTGCCGGAGCCGGACTGGCCGATGATGGCCACGAACTCCCCCCGGTCGATGGTGAGCGTCACGCCGTCCAGGGCCCGGACCTCGCTCTCCTTGCCCTCATTATAAATCTTATACAGGTTTCTGATGTCTATGAGCATGGCGCTACCTCAGCCCCAGGCCTGTTCGACATAGTAGTTCACGAAGACCTCTTCGTCTCCCTGGAGACCTTCCTTGATCTCCACATTATAGTTGTCGGAAAGGCCGGTGACCACGGGCACGGGGTAGTAGCCCTCCTCCTCGCTGGGATAGGTGGGCGTCTGCCCGGGCTCCGTGGCGGGGATGTCGATTTCCACAGCGTTGTCCGGGCGGGCGTCGGCATGGATGAACACTACGGAGGAGGTGTTGCCGTCGGTATCGCTGACGTACTTCACCGACTGCATGGGCACTACGATGCAGTCGTCGGACTGACTGGCCACAAAGGAGTAGTCCAGCCACATACCGGCCAGCAGGGTGCCGCCGAAGTTGTCCACCTCCAGGGTCACGGGATAGCTGGTCATGCCGTTGGAGCTGTTCTCCCCCACGCTCATGTTGATACTGGTGACCGTGCCCATAAAGCTGTTCCCGTTGTAGTCGGTGAGCTCCACCGCCATGCCGGGACTGACAAAGGAGATGTTCCGGTCGTCCACGGTGATCTCCACCACCATGGTGGTGGTATTGGAAATGGTGATGACGGTCTCGCCGCTCTTGACCTCCGCGCCCTCGGTGAGGGTGCAGGTAGTGACCATGCCGTCGATGGGCGCAGTGGCGTTGAAGTTGCTCAGTGCCTTCTGGGCCTCGGTGAGCTTCTCCATGGCGTCGTCGATCTCCTTCTGCTTGGCACGCATGTCGGAGTCGATGGTGTCGGAACCCATCACCAGCAGGACGTCCCCGGCGTTCACATTGGCGTACCGCAGCAGATTGTCGGTCAGCAGGGGGCCTTCGGACTCGGTAACGATCTTCCGCGTCTCATAGTACTCGGTCTCGCCGTTTGCATAGGGATAGATGGCGCTTCCGTCGGCGGCGGCGAGGGTGGCTGTGGCGGTCATCCCCTGGGTCAGGGTGCTGGGATTGTCAAATGCGATGACGACCTCAAAGTAGACCGAGCCCTCGGGGTATATGTAACTGACCTTGTTGATCTTCTCCACCGTGCCGTTGAAGCTGTCCATCACGGCGGGAATGGAGACGCTGACGCTCTGCCCCACCGCAATGTCGTTTTCATAGGCATAGCTGAAGTAGAGGGAGAGCTTGAGCTTTTTGTCGTTGACCAGTGTGGCCACCGCGGCGCCGTCCGCAACGTCGTCGCCCACCTGGAACTCGCTGATCTCCACCAGTTTGCCGGCAAAGGGGGCCCGGACGGTGAGGTTGTTGGCCTTCTTCACCAGATCGTTCATGTCCTTCTGGAGATTGTCCACCTTCTGCTGGGCAGCGGTGACCTCGTCCTCGACGTCCTGGCTGCGGATGGTATAGAGAGGCTGCCCCGCAGTGACCGTATCGCCGGCGGTGACGTAGACCTCCTGTACGGTGCCGCCCTGGGTCAGCGTGATGGCGGCGGATTCCTTGGCTTTGGCGTTGCCGCTGCCCTGTACGGTGCTCTGGATCGAGGAGATCTGGGCCACGGCGGTCTGGATCTGGCTCTCCACCGCGTCCTTCTTGGTGAGAAAACGGTACAGGAAAACCCCGCCCACCGCCAGCGCCGCCAAGACGACCAGGGTGATGATGGTATTTCGGGCCTTTTTCCGGTTTCGCTTCTTCTGTCCGCTGGACTTCTTGGGTGTTTCGGGCGGCGCGGGGGTCTCTACGGACGTCGCCTTCTGCTCTGTCATTTCAGCCATGTTGTATTCCCTCCTGAATTGCTGCGCATACTTATGCTATTGTACCACGCTCCTCCGGAAGCGTAATTACAAAGCAATGACAATTTCTTAAGGTTCTCTTAAGAGTTCTGTATGACGTGTCATTCATTAGACGATGCTCGACCCCGAAAAGTTACAGCATACGAAAGAAAAATTTGTTTGCCGCCGCGCCGGGCGCAATTCTCCGCACACAGGCTTGAAAACATACTATTCCTGTGGTATTATAGGAACACAGTTTGGTATACTTTTAAGAATGAGGATGATTGCATGAAAATTTCCACCAAGGGCCGCTACGCCCTGCGGCTGATGCTGGACCTGGCCCTGGCCTCTCCCGGGGAGCCGGTCCCCCTTCGGGACGTGGCCCAGCGGCAGGAGATTTCCGATAAATACCTGGAGCAGATCGTCACCCCCCTCTCCCGCGCCGGCCTGGTGCGCAGCGTCCGGGGCGCCGGCGGCGGCTATCTGCTGACCCGCGCCCCGTCCGCGTACACCGTGGGGGAGATCCTGCGGCCTCTGGAGGGGAGCCTTGCACCGGTGAGCTGTGTGGACGGCAGCGAGTGCTGCGGCCGCGCCGTCCAATGCGTCACGCTGGAGGTCTGGCAGGAGATCCAAAAGGCGGTGTCCGGCGTAGTGGACCATATCACACTGGCGGATCTGGTGGAACGCCACCGCCAGAAATCCCTTCTTCTGATGGATCAGGCCCGGTCGTAATTCAATTCAGCCTGCCGGGGGGAGCGGCTGCTCCCCCGTTTTTTTCCTCTTCACCTCTTGACAAGTTGTGGGGCACGGCTTATAATTCATAATCATAGTAATTCTATATGAATTAAGTAATTTATGTTCCTGAAAGGAGCTGTCAGTATGTCCCGTTTTCTCTATGCCGATCACGCCGCTACCACCGCGCTCTCTCCCAGGGCGCTGGAGGCCATGATGCCCTATTTTCGGGACACCTATGGGAATCCCTCCAGCCTCTATGCATTCGGCCAGCAGGCCAAGTCCGATCTGGATGCCGCGCGGGCAGAGGTCGCCCGGTGCCTGAACGCAAAGCCCGAGGAGATCTTCTTCACCTCCGGCGGGACGGAGAGCGACAACTGGGCCCTCAAGGCCGTGGCCGAGCTCCGGGGCGGCAAGGGCAGGCACATCATCACCTCCGCCATTGAGCATCACGCCATCCTGCACACCCTGGAGCACCTGGAAAAGGCCCAGGGCTTTTCGGTCACCTACCTGCCGGTGGATTCCCTGGGCCGTGTGGACCCTCAGGCGGTAAAGGCGGCCATCCGCCCCGACACCATCCTCATCACCGTCATGGCCGCCAATAACGAGATCGGCACCATCGAGCCCATCGCCGAGATCGCCGCCATCGCCCGGGAGGCTGGTGTGCTCTTCCACACCGACGCCGTTCAGGCGGTCGGACACATTCCCGTGGACGTATCCGCCTGGAACTGTGATATGCTCTCGCTCTCCGGCCATAAATTCCACGGCCCCAGGGGCGTGGGCGCGCTGTATGTCCGCAGGGGCCTGCGCCTGCCGCCCCTCATCCACGGCGGCGGGCAGGAGAAGGGCCGCCGCTCCGGCACGGAAAATGTGGCCGGCGCCGTGGGCCTAGCCGCTGCGCTGAGAGAGGCGGTGGACGGGCTGGAGGCCCGCTCCGTCCGGCTCGCCGCCCGGCGGGACCGGCTGATCGAGGGCCTCACCCGGCTGCCCTGCTCCCGCCTCACCGGCGATCCGGTGTACCGCCTGCCCGGCACCGCGTCCTTTGTCTTTGAGGGCGTGGAAGGTGAGGCGCTCCTCCTCCACCTGGACGCCAAGGGCATCTGCGCCTCCTCCGGCTCGGCCTGTTCCTCCGCCTCCCTGGACCCCTCCCATGTCCTGCTGGCCATCGGCCTGCCCCATGAGGTGGCCCACGGCTCCCTGCGCCTCTCCCTGGACGAGGAGAACACCGACGAGGACGTGGACTACCTCCTCCAGGCGGTCCCCGAGGTGGTGGAGTACCTCCGGAACATGTCCCCCGTGTGGGACAAGGCCCAGCAGAAGCCCGTCTGGAACCTGTAAACGACGAAAGGAGAATTTCTTATGCTTTATACAGAAAAGGTCATGGACCACTTTGAACATCCCCGCAATGTGGGAGAAATCGAACATGCCGACGGGGTGGGTCAGGTAGGCAACCCCAAGTGCGGCGACATCATGAAGATGTATCTGAAGATCGATGACGGCGTCATTACCGATGTAAAGTTCAAGACCTTCGGCTGCGGCTCTGCCATCGCCACCTCCTCCATGGCCACCGAGCTCATCAAGGGCAAGCGGGTGGAGGAGGCCTTGGGCCTCACCAACGCCGCCGTGGCCGAGGCGCTGGACGGCCTGCCCGCCTACAAGATGCACTGCTCCGTGCTGGCCGAGGAGGCCATCAAGGCGGCTCTCGCCGACTACTATCAAAAGCAGGGGCTGGAGGTGCCGGAGGCCTGTAAGCTGGCCTGCGAGGACGGCGAAGGCTGCTGTTGTCACTGAGGCCCGACCCCGCCCTTTTCTCCTTGACACTTTCCCCCGTATGACATACAATAATTTGTACGTGAATTTTCTTCTTTGCTGGTGTAAAATTCCCGCGGGCGCGCTCTGCGCTCCGTTCCGGCACCTTTCAGAGAGAGAAATAAGGGGGAACGGCCCTGTGATCGAACTCAAACACCTGTCCAAAACCTTCTCCACCGGCGAGGGTGAGTTTCACGCCCTGGAGGATGTGAGCCTCACCGTCCAGACCGGGGACATCTTCGGCATCGTGGGCATGAGCGGCGCCGGCAAATCCACGCTGGTCCGGTGCATCAACCTGCTGGAGAAGCCCACCTCCGGCCATGTGATCATCGACGGCCAGGACATGACCGCCCTGTCCGCCCGGGCGCTTCTGGAGATGCGCCGGTCCATCAGCATGATCTTCCAGCAGTTCAATCTGCTCATGCAGCGCACCTGCCTCAAAAACATCTGCTTCCCCATGGAGATCGCCGGTGTCCCCGCGGCCGAAGCCAAAAAGCGGGCGCTGGAACTCCTGGACGTGGTGGGACTTCCCGACAAGGCGGACGCCTATCCCGCCCAGCTCTCCGGCGGCCAGAAGCAGCGCATCGCCATCGCCCGCGCCCTGGCCTCCGACCCCAAGGTCCTGCTGTGCGACGAGGCTACCTCCGCCCTGGACCCCACCACCACCCGCTCCATCCTGCGCCTCATCCAGGACATCAACAAGCGCCTGGGTATCACCGTCATCATCATCACCCACGAGATGGCCGTGGTGGAGGAGATCTGTACCCACGTGGCCATTCTGGACCACGGACATATGGTGGAGACCGGCACGGTGGAGGACATCTTCTCCAATCCCAAGACCGAGGCCGGGCGAAGGCTGGTCTATCCCGAAGGGGCCCACATCGATCAGTTTCCCGCGTCGGGCGTGGTCCGTGTGGCCTTCAACGGCGGCTCCTCCTACGAGCCGCTCATCGCCTCCCTGGCCATCGACTGCGGTGTGAAGGTGAATATTCTGGGAGCCGACACCCGCAACGTGGGCGGCAAGGCCTTCGGCACCATGCTGCTGGGCCTGCCCGCAGACAAGGGCGAGGCCGCCAGGGCCATGAGCTATCTCATGGCGCAGAAAGACGTGACTGTGGAGGAGGTGCCGGACTACCATGCATGAGCTGCTCAACAACCCCGAGGTCCAGCGCCTTCTGGCGCCGGACACCGGGCTGCTCTTCGCCGTCTGGGAGACCATGTATATGACGGTGGTCTCCACCCTGTTCGCCTATGTCATCGGCCTGCCCCTGGGTGTGCTGATGGTGGCCGGCGAGGAGGGCGGCGTCATGCCCCTGCCCCGCCCGGTGATGACCGTCCTCAATTTCATCATCAACATCCTGCGCTCGGTCCCCTTCCTCATCCTGATGGTCCTGGTCATTCCCCTCTCCCGGCTGATCATCGGCACCAGCATCGGCACCGTGGCCACCATCATCCCCCTCATCGTGGCCGCCTTCCCCTTCGTGGCCCGGCTGGTGGAGGCCTCCATCCGCGAGGTGGACAAGGGTGTGGTGGAGGCCGCCCAATCCATGGGCTGCTCCCCCTTCCAGATCATTTCCAAGGTGATGATCCCGGAGAGCCGTCCTTCCCTCATTTCCGGCTTTACCACCGCCTTCATCACCATCCTCAGTTACGGCGCCATGGCCGGTGCCATCGGCGGCGGCGGTCTGGGCTCCATGGCCCTCAACCTGGGCTACCAGCGGCGCATGTATATCGTTCTCTATGTGGCGGTCATCGTCCTGGTGGTGCTGGTGCAGATCTTCCAGTCCGTGGGCACCCGCATGGCGGTCCGTCTGGACAAGCGCATCACGCCCAAGGGGAAAAAGCGCGGACTCAAGGAGGCCGGGAAAAAAATCAAAAATGACCGGCACATCCCCGGCGCGATGTAAAGGAATTGGCGGGTCTGACAAAGTCCTCGCTTTGTCAGACCCGCCTTTTTGATCAAACGCACCATTGACAGAGCCGCTTCTCCGGGGTAAACTAAGTGCAACCCGGAGACAATGGAATATCGCTGACAAAGGCAATGAAGAGAAGAGTACGTGCGGAGATACGTCACAGAGAGCCCCGGCTGGTGGGAAGGGGTATGGAAGGCCGCGCTGAACATGGTCTCGGAGCCGCGCACCGAGTGTACCGGCGTACATAAGGCTGCGACGGGGGCGCCCGTCATAGCGCAGGCGTATCGGATCCTCCTGTACGCTCCAAGGCCCCGGCCGTGAGGTCCGGGCGAAACAAGGTGGTACCACGAAGCGAAATGCTCTCGTCCTTGATGCAGTGGCATCGAGGGCGTTTTTTTGTCCCTTGCCGGCGATATGCCCTGGTTCTCATGGTTCAAAACGTATCATAGAATAGGAGAATGAAACATGAAAAAGCTCGTCTCTCTGCTCCTCACCGGCGCTCTGGCCTGCGGCCTGTTGGCCGGCTGCGGCGGCAACGCCGCCAGTACGCCCGCCCCTGCCGACACCACCGCACCTGTGGGCACCACTGCACCTGTGGACACCACTGCCCCCGCCGAGACCAATCCCCTGGATGGCACCGTGCTGAAGGTGGGCGCCACCCCCGCCCCCCACGCCGAGATTCTGGAAGTGGTGAAAGACCTGCTGGCGCAGCAGGGCATTACCCTGGAGATCGTGGAGTTCAACGACTATATCCAGCCCAACCTGGCCGTGGAGGACGGCTCCCTGGACGCCAACTACTTCCAGCACATCACCTACATGAATGAGTTCAACGAGAGCGACGGCACCCACCTGGTGAGCGCGGCCGAGATCCACTATGAGCCCTTCGGACTCTACGCGGGTAAGACCTCCTCCATCGCCGACCTGGCCGACGGCGCCCAGATCGCCGTGCCCAACGACACCACCAACGAGGCCCGCGCCCTGCTGCTGCTGGAGCAGGAGGGGCTCATCACCCTCAAGGAGGGCGCCGGCATCACCGCCACCAAGGCCGACATCGCGGAGAACCCCAAGAACCTGGACATCGTTGAGCTGGAAGCCAGTCAGCTCCCCGTGCGCCTGGCCGACGTGGACATGGCCGTCATCAACGGCAACTACGCCATCGACGCCGGCCTGAAGGTCTCCGACGCCGTGGCCATCGAGGCCGCCGACGGTGAAGCCGCCTCCGCCTATGTCAATGTGCTCGCCGTCGAGGAGGGCCGTGAGAATGATCCCGCCATCCAGGTCCTGGCTGCGGCCATGACCAGCCAGGAGGTCAAGGACTTCATTAATGACACCTATGACGGCGCCGTGGTCGCCGTATTCTGATCAAATCCCCATGGGAGGACCCGCCCGCCCTGCGGACGGGTTTTCCCAACGCCAAAAATCATACTAAATTGGAGGGAATACTATGAAAATCGCCCCTGTGCTCACCGGTCTGATCGGCAACACCCCCCTGCTTGCCCTGGACCGTTACGCCCCCGGCACCCACATCCTGGCCAAGCTGGAGTCCTTCAATCCCCTCTCCTCCGCCAAGGACCGGGCGGCCCTCTATATGATCCGTGACGCCGAGGCCAGAGGCCTTCTGAAGCCGGACACCGTCATCGTGGAGCCCACCAGCGGGAACACCGGCGTAGGTCTTTCCTACATTGCGGCCATTCGGGGCTACCGCATCATCCTCACCATGCCGGAAACCATGAGCCTGGAGCGGCGGAACCTCTTGGCCGCCCTGGGGGCTGAGCTGGTGCTCACCCCCGGCGCCGAGGGCATGAAGGGCGCCATCGCCAAGGCGAACGAACTGCTCACCACCCTGCCGTCGGCCTGGATGCCCGGCCAGTTTGACAACCCCGCCAACGCCACCGCCCACTATGAGACCACCGGGCCCGAGATCTGGCGGGACACCGACGGGACCGTGGATATTCTGGTGGCGGGCGTGGGAACCGGCGGCACCCTCACCGGCGCAGGACGCTTCCTGAAGGAGCAGAAGCCCGGCGTCCGCCTGGTGGCGGTAGAGCCCGCCGAATCCCCCGTCCTCTCCGGCGGGAAGGCCGGCCCCCACAAGATCCAGGGCATCGGTGCCGGCTTTGTGCCCAAGGTCCTGGATCTGTCGCTGGTGGACGAGGTCCTAACCATCCCCAGCGTGGAGGCGCTGGAGGCCGGAAGGGCCCTGGTGAGGACCGAGGGGCTGCTGGTGGGCATCTCCTCCGGTGCGGCCGCCCGCGCGGCTGCGCTCCTGGCCGCACGGCCTGAGAATGTCGGAAAGACCATCGTCGTCGTCCTGCCGGACACCGGGGAGCGCTATCTCTCCACAGAGCTTTTCCGGAGAGACTCCTGACGACGGCCCGCCGGGCGGAGCACCCGCCGTCTCTCCCTGCTTTTCCAGGCCGCCTGATCCAAGCAGCATCAAACCAGAAATGAGAAATGAGCGCCGCAGAATTTTTATTCTGCGGCGCTCACGCTGTTGATTCCTATTTTACCTGAAACATGTTGGTCATATCCAGGGTGATCTCGGTGGTGGAGGGATTCAGGAGCTCGTTGAATATCTCCAAGCATCCCTCCCGATCCAACTGATAGCACCAGGATACGCCGTTGTAGCGCGCGTCTCCGTCGCCGGGCAGGGTGCCGGTGGAGACCCCGGTGCTGAAGTCCACACCCACTGCCTGGGTGGCAAACCAGGCGATATCCGTGGCCGACAGATCTGTCTTTACGTTCTGGGTGAAAATATCCACAAAGTTATTGAAGAGGCTCAGGCTGGACCAGGAGAGGACTTTTTTTGCAATGGCGGTGAGCATCTTCTGCTGAGTCTGAGTCCGGCCCACATCGGTGTAGCCGCTGCCGTCATTGTTGTGGCGAAAACGGACCACCTCCAGGGCCTGCTGGCCGTTGAGATGCTGCATCCCCTCCTTGTAGTGGATGTAGAGCTCCTGGCCGGGGGTGGAATCATCATAATCCATATCGCAGGGGACGTAGAAATCAATGCCCCCCACCGCATCCACCAGGGCCTTGAATGCCCTGATGTTCACCGTCATATAGTGGTCGATGGGGATACCTATGAGATCGGAGACCGTCTCTTTCAGCGCCTCGATCCCGCCGGAGCCATAGACGGCGTTGATCTTCGGAAAGCTGCGGTCTACCAGGGTATCTCTGGGGATGGAGACCACGCCCACCTTCTGCTCCGCCGTGTCGTAGGCCGCCACCATGATGGTGTCGGTGTTTCCGCCCCCCACGTCGGTGGCGGCCAGCAGAAAGGTATAGAAGCCCTCCTTGCGCACCAGGGGCACGGGTGTGGGGGTGGCCGCGCTTTCATCCTCCGGCGTGTCCGGATCGTCGGAAGCCGGGGCACGGGAAGGGATCGAGGCGGTCGGAGGCGCCGCCTGTTCCGGCGGGCGGACCAGGGCCTTGAACCCGCAGAAAAACACCACGATGAGGACGGAGACAGCCACGGCGGTCCGGTACAGCGCCCGGCCAAGCCGCCGCACCCCGGAGGCCTTTCGCCGTTTCTTTTTCAGTAGACGCCTCGCCAAACTCCGCTCACCCTCTCGATTATGTCAACGGATATCAGTATATCCGCTCCACGGTCGTTGGGCAAGCAAAAGTTTTATATTTCACAAAATTTTTATCTTTTTCCCCGCAGGCGGAGGATCGGGTCCATATCCTGTTCCGGCGCCGTGATCGGCTTCCGGTCTCTGACCGCCCTCAGTCCTCGATGTGGATAACGGCCACCGGGCATCCGTCGGCCGCCATCCTGACCTGCTCCTCATTCTCCCCGGTCGGCGCGCGGTATACCTCCGCCAGTCCGTCGTCCGCCATCTGAAAAACCTCCGGGCAGGTCCCGGCGCACAGCCCGCAGCTGATGCACCCATCCCGATCTATCATGACCTTCATCTCTTACTCTGCCTCCTTGTTTTAACGGCCTGTTCTGAAATCCTGGAATCATGCCCGCCGCCAGGGCGCAGCCGTCCCGGCGTTTGAGCGGGCCCGCGTTTTTCAGCCAGGCCTCAGGTTCCCGCATAGTATGGCTGTGCCGCGTTCAGGCTATTCATTTTTCCCATAAGCCGGTAAAAACAAACTCCCCCCATCCTGCGGCCCGGAGCGCAAGGAAAAGGCACGACAAAACGTCGTGCCTCACTTCTTGTTTTGTTGTTGGTTCGAGCGGCGATATGGCGCTGCTCCGCTCACAACCCGGCGCAGCGTTCGTGATTGGGAAAGGAGGAGGAGGGGAGCAGGCGGATGGCGTTTTTTTGCCATAGGCAAAAAAACGTCGGAGCAAAGTTCACTTTGCTCCGACGTGGTGCGGCTGGCGGGAGTCGAACCCGCACGCCCATACGGACACAAGCACCTCAAGCTTGCCAGTCTACCAGTTCCAGCACAGCCGCAGATCACAGCAGCTCAACAAGCTGCCTGATTATTATATTGCGTTTGGCCCTGTTTGTCAACTCAATTTTTTCTCCCGCACGCAAAAAAACAGCGAAAAAAGTGTTGACACCGGGGACATCCTATGGTAGTATATTTCTTGCGCTGAACGGCGCAAAACCACTTGCGCGAGTGGTGGAATTGGTAGACTCGCTGGCTTCAGGTGCCAGTGTTCGCAAGGACGTGCGGGTTCGACTCCCGCCTCGCGCACCACGCCGGAGCAAAGTCCGCTTTGCTCCGGCTTTTTTATGCCCGCGGCAAAAACACACGCCGTCCGTCATCTTTCGAGATTTTGTGGATTTTGTAAAAATGGGACATCCCCCTTGACTTTTAAGGGTTACGTTGTATAATAAAAGGCGACAGAAATCCAGAAATAACCTTACAACTTTATAACGTGCATTGTGCCCCTGCGCCTGGGACCCGGGCAGGCGCAGGGATGAGGGAATTTCGGTGAGACTCCGGAGCTATTCCGTATCCGTGTGTGCATGAGGCTGTTGTTCGCGGCGTGAGCCGGCCATTGGGGGGACCCCGAGAAGGTGGAGCAGCAGACGTGGGCCCCTGTGCCGGGGCCCGGAAGCATAAGCCGGTAGACCTACAGTGTTCGAGACCGCGTCCGCGTTGTGTGGGTGCGGAGATTGTCTACGGGAACAAACGGCCGTGACGAATGGAAGTACATTCGTCACGGCCGTTTTCTATTTTTCGGGCGTGGCCCGCGGCTTTCTAGGGGCCGCCGGAGCGCCGGTGCACCTTGCAAATTCAATAGAGAAAGGAGACATGCCCACAGATCAACTGCGATCCCGTTCCCAAAATATGTGTATGTGAAAGGAAGGGTAACATGCAAACGAAACTGAACCTGAGAAAAGTCCTCGCCCTGGGCGCCACCCTGGCTATGCTGGCCACCAGCGCCCTCGCCTCCTCCACCAGCTCCTGGCCCGTCTACGGCGGGAACGCCAACCACAACAGCGTGGTCAGCGGCGCGCCCACCTCGTCCCCCACAGTCGCAGAAATCAACCTGCTTAACGCGAACAGCGGCTGGGACGGCGTGGACACCGTGCCCGTGATGGAAACCGTGGACGGCGTGACCTACGCCTATGTGCTCTATGACGGACATGCGGCCGGCTCCCACCTGGCAAAATTCAATTGCGGTACGGCGATCAGCAACACTGGGAGCAGCGGCGACGCGATCTATGCCGCCGCAAAGGAATGGGACGTACAGCTTGGGAGCACCTCCGGCTTCCAGCTCTCCACCCCGGTCCTCTATGGAGGCAAAGTGTATGTGGCCACCAACGGCGGCGAGGTCTACGCCGTGGACACCAGTAACGGCGCAAAATCGCTGGTCGTTTCGGTGAGCACGGGCCAGATCAACACCCCGCTGACCATCTATGACGATTATCTCTACTTCGGCACCTGGGTCGGCAACGGCACCATCGAGGGCGCCACGGCGCCGGGCCGCTACTACCAGGTGGATCTGACGACTGACACTAATAACGTGCAGTCCGTGTCCTCCATCGCCAAGGGCTTCTACTGGGCCGGGGCCGTGGTGTCCGGCAGCTACATCTACTTCGGCGGCGACGGCGGCTATCTGTACTACCGCCCGGTGGGAAGCGGCTTCGGGACCACCTCCGACACGGATATTCAGAGCACCAGCCTGAACCTGGCTACCGCCACGGGCGGCGCGTCCGACGTGGGCAACGTCCGCTCCACCGTCATGCTGGACGGCGGCAAGCTGTACTTCACCAGCCAGGGCGGCTACCTCTGGTGCTGCACCATCGGCAGCGGCGGCGCCCCCGCCATCAGCTGGAAGGCCTCCCTGGACGGCACCTCCACCTCCACCCCCACCAAGGTGGGCGACCGCATCTACGTGGGCTACTACTCCGGCTTCAGTGCCGGCGGCGTTCAGTGCGTCGGCGCCAGCGGGAGCCATACCGTGGCCACGGTGGCCTCCGGCTTCCCGGTCCAGAGCTCCATCCTGGTCCAGGGCGCCGGCACCGGCACCGACTACCTGTACTTCAACACCAACTCCGGCTCCGGCGCGGGCTACTGCTACAGCTACAACGGCAGCGCCGGCACTCCGGTGTGGTCCACCAGAGGCGACACCTACGCCCTGGGCGGCATGGCCTGTGACAACGGCTACCTCGTCTTTGGCAACGATAAGAATCACCTGTACGTGGTGAAATAATCCCAGGGACCGTCGCCGGGGCGGTCGACCGCCCCGGCGACGGATTTTCCCATATTCTAGAGAGAGGTGAAGGAATTGATGAAAAGGCGACTGCTGTCCCTGTTCCTGGCCCTGACCCTGCTCCTGTCCCTGTGCGCCCCCACCGCCTGGGCCCTGGAGCCTACAAGCGAGCAAATCAAGTTTGTCATCGACCTGACCGGCTATACCGGTGAGGTCGACAATGGACTTCAATATAGGCCCTCTGGTTCGAACTCATTTACTCCGATCTCCATCACCCCCGGCCAGAAGAATGAATTCTTTCTGTCGACGGGGGATAGTCTTTCTCCTGATAATTCGCAACTCACCTTTACCACCCAGACAGTGAAGGAGTGGACGGTGTCTGTCACCGGCCTGGGTAACCTGAACAACTATCTGCTGACGGATGATTCGACGGGCAAGGCGACTCTGTATTTTAAAAATACGACATCCATATCATCTACCAGTGATCGAGTCTGTAGCGTCGAGGGCAACGTCTTCACGCTCTATTATATCCCTCGTGGTGTAAAATATATATTTAATTCAAACAACTGGGGGACGGGTGGCCAGACCATCGAGATTACCCCGGTCTTTTTCACGAGCCAATATTCTCTCGCCGCAGCGCCCGATGACTCGGTCAAGGGCTCTGTCTCCGCCGCCGTTACGGGAACCGACGTCTATACCCTCCGGGCCACAGCCGGCGAGGGCTACTCCTTTGACTACTGGCGCGACAACGCCTACGACGCATATCCCCACGACCCGGTGTATCAGATCCGGGAGAACCCCTATACCACCCCGGCGCTGACCCAGGATGCGCGCTACACCGCCTATTTCCGGAAGAGCCATACTCCCACCGTGTCCGCCTCCCCGGCGGAGGCGGGGACCGTGTCGGCGAAGCAGGTGCACGAAGACACCTGGAGGCTGGCCGCCTCCGACGGCGAAAGGGACTATGCCTTCCAGTGCTGGAACCGGGACGGCTATCCCCAGGACGACCCGGTGTACCGGCTGACCAGTCCGATAGCGGAGGTGACCCTGGACAGGGACGCGGCCTACACCGCCTACTACGCTCCCAAGCAGGTCACCGGCGTGGCCATCACAGGGGCCGGCTGGGGGAACTATGGCCCCAACGCCGGGGACCTCCCCATCTATGCGGGGACCCGCGCCACCGTGTCTGTCCAGATCGCGAGCAACACTTCTGTTTATAAATTGCCAAACAGCCATGTGGCGGTGTACGCCGGGGATCAGGCCGCCGTGGAGGCCGGGACCGCCGCCCTCCTGGGCCAGGAGGACAGCGGAGAGTCTGGGCTGGGCAGTACCATTTCCGTGGCGGTGTGGCCCCAGGGGGTGGAGCGGATCACCGCCGTGGCCTGGACCGACGGGTTTGAAAAGCACTATGACACCATGGCCGTGAAGACCGCCGCTGTGGACGCGCTGGACCTCACCTGGCTCTCCTCCCCCCAGGCGTACCGCACCTCCGCCGGCTCCGCCATCAACCACCCCGCCTTCACTGATGTGGCGGCCTTCGTGGACCGGCAGACCGGGCAGCCCGCCCTCTACGCCGCCGGTCTCGGCGGCGTGTTCAAGCTGGACTACGGCGGCAAGACCGACCTGGTCCCCATGGCCGGCCTGGAGGACCTGGGCAACGGCGGGGACAACTCCTCCTACTGCTCCTACGTCCTGGGAGTGGGGGGGCCCGACGCGGAGACCCTGACCGCCTTTGTGAAGGTGGCGCAGCTCAACGATTGGGGCGGTGCCGACCGCACCTATGAGCTGCGCCGGTACGACGCCGCCCAGGGAAGCTGGATCACGGTGGAGGGCACCCAGATGCCCACCGCGGTGAGCTGGCCCGGCGACGACTGGGACTCCCCCGTCCTGGTGCTGGACGGGGACGACGTGTGGACCGGGCGCGCCCACTGGGACGGCGCCGAATGGACGAACCACGACTACCACTTCACCGCCTTCTTCCAGGGGGAGGACGGCGCCGCCTATGCCACCAACCAAGATGCATGGGCTCAGTATTCCTCCTACCGCTATGACGACGGCACCTGGACCAGGCTGGAGGACCTGCCCGGCGCCCTGGTCGGCGCCTCCCCCGACGGGAAGCTGCTGGTGGGTCTGGGGACCTGGCAGTATGGCGGCTTGTGGACGGAGGGCTACGCCGTGGTGGAGGACGGCAAGACCACCGCCTCCTACCCCGCCGTGAGCTACTCCGCCCTGGGCGGCTACTGGACCCCTGCCGGCTGCACCGTCTCCAACCAAACCCTCGCCCCTGCGGCCATCGGCTTCGGCGGGGACGGCGCGGTGTACGCCGCCGTGAACATACTCTCGAGCGGCAGCTACCTCCTCCGGGCCGGTGAAGCCGGCTGGCAGCCCATGGACACCTCGGAGGCCTTCGACGCGGCGGGCGCCTCGGACGCGTATACCCGCCCCACCGCCATCAGCCGGATCACCGCCGCCGCCGAGGGCGTGACCCTCTTCTACGGCACCGACGGCGCGATGTATCTCCAGACCGCCGATTTCACCATCACCTTCCACTCCAACGGCGGCAGCGAGGTGGCCCCCGTGACGGGCCAGGCGTGGAGCGCCGTCTCCGTACCCAGGCCCACCCGCGATGGGTACACCTTCGCCGGGTGGTACTATGACAACGACACCTTTGAAAAGCCCTGGAGCGAGACGGTCATCCCCGCCTCCAACCTGGACCTCTACGCCAAGTGGACCAAGAGCGGCAGCGTGATCGACCCCGACAAGGACCCCTATCACGAGGACCGCCAGAAGGCCCTGGCCCAGTTGGATGAGGCCCTGAACCGTATGGACCGGAAGGACTACAGCGAGGACAACTGGAAGACCATCCTCCTGGAGTATGAAAACGGCGTATACGCCATCGGCGTCGCCAAGCCCAAGCCCGTCAGCGACGACATCGACGACGTCAACCAGGCCATCTACAACACCATCTATAAGGCCCTCAACGCCGCCATCAACCGCATGAACGCCGTGCCCGTGCAGTCCGTGGGGAACATCACCGTGGCCGTCTCCGTGGACGCCGACACCATCGGCCTGGGCTATCTGGTCCGGCCCACCCTGGTGACGGTGCCCAAGTACACCCGCGCCTCCGTGGTGCTCACCGACCTCCTCACCGCAAACGGCTACCGCTGGGAGAACACCGGCACCATCGAAAGCAGCTTCTATCTGGCACAGATCAAGCCCGTGGACCAGACCGACGCCAAGCCCGCCGACTTCCTGCTGGAGCTCAAGGACTTCACCTTCAACGAGGCCGACAAGAAGGACACGAAGCTGGGCGAGTTCGACTACAACAGGTGGTCCGGCTGGATGTACTCCACCGGCGACAGCGACAACGACGATTACCCCTCCTTCCCCGGCGTGGGCGCTTCCGAATACCGGATGATCGACGGCGAGGTCATGCGCTGGCAGTTCACCTGCTACGGCTACGGCGCGGACCTCAACGCGGACAACTCCGCCTGGGGCACCGCCAGCGTGGTCCCCGAGCTGGGCAACAAGAGCGCGCTCACCTGGGAGGTGGCCGCCCTCCGCAAGGAGACCAAGGACGCCGAGCTGGAGAAGGATGAGAACTTCGTCAAGGCCATCGCGGTCCTGGAGAACCCCGCCGCCACCCAGAGCGAGATCGACGCGGCCTATCAGGCCCTCACCGGCCAGGGCGGCGGCGGCTCCGGCGGCGGAGGAGGCTCCGCCATCACCACCCAGCCCTCGGCCCCCGTGAATGAAAGCGGCGAGGCCAAGGTGGAGATGAGCGCCGAGGATATGGCCGCCATCGTGGAGCGCGCCAAGGAGGACGACGCCGAGCGCATCATCATCGATCCCGACGTGGACGGCGCCCCCGACAAGATCACCGTGGTCCTGCCCAAGGAGTCCGTGGCCTCCATCGCCAAGGACACCAAGGCCGCCCTGGTGGTCAAGGCCGGCGCCGCAGACGTCACCCTTCCCACCGCCGCCCTCTCCGATCTGGCGGGCCGGGACGGCAAGACCGTCTCCATCTCCGCCGAGACCCTCAAGGATAAAAGCGGCAAGGCCACCGGACAGGTCCGCGTGGAGGTCAAGTCCGGCGACACCGTGGTGGAGCAGCTCGCGGGAGGCGTCACCGTCTCCCTCACCGTGTCCGATCCCACCTCCGGGACCGTGCTCATGCTCATCACCGACGAGGGCGCCAAAATTATCAAAAAGTCCAGCCTGGACGGCAAGACCCTCACAGCCAAGCTGGACGGCTCCTGCACCCTCATGGTCAAGGACAACAGCAAGACCTTCTCCGACGTGCCCGACAACTACTGGGGCAAGGACGCCATCGCCTTCGTCACCGCCCGGGAGCTCTTCAACGGGATCAGCGACGACCAGTTCGCGCCCGCCGCGCCCATGACCCGCGCCATGCTGGTCACGGTGCTCCACCGCCTGGAGGACACGCCCGCCGCCAAGGTCGACGCCGCCTTCCCCGATGTGGACGCCGCCGCCTGGTATGCCGACGCGGTGGCCTGGGCCAGCGGGAACGGCATCGTCACCGGCACCGGCTCCGGCTTCGAGCCTGACGGGCAGATCACCCGTGAGCAGCTCGCCACCATCCTCTACCGCTACGCCGACTTCCTGGGTCTGGATACCTCCGCCGCCGGTGCGCTCTCCCAGTTCTCCGACGGAGACAAGGTTTCCGCCTGGGCCGAGGAGGCCATGCAGTGGGCGGTGGGCTCCGGTCTGCTCACCGGCAAGGGCAACGGCACCGTTGATCCCACCGGAAACGCCACCCGCGCCGAGGTGGCCGCCATCCTTCAGCGCATGGTCGCCATGATGGTGAAGTAACCGGCCAAAAATACCGCTGCTGTGCCGGCTGCGGCGCAGCCGGCACAGGCCATTCGATCCCATGCGGTACGGGCGGACGCCCCCTCGGGCTCCCCGCCCGTACCGCGTCTTCTTTCAATAGAATAAACGGAAGGGCGCCCCCTGTAGATGGTTCTACAGGGGGCGCCCTTCCGTTTGCCTATTCCCGGGGCTCCTTCGTCCCTTGGAACATCTTTTTCTTTTCAGGCTGAAGGCCCAGTTGAAACAGCGTGTTGGACCACGACCCGCACCATTTTTGCAGGTCCTTGCGCAGCGCCTCAGGCGCCTCCTTTCGCTTGGGAGGCCGCCCCAGCTTCTCCGCCAGCCGCCGCACCTCCTCCAGCTCCCTCTTCGCCCGCTCATCCAGATTGAGCACCTTATAATAGCACTCGTGCAGGACCGTGCGGTGCCGCTTTGTGCCCTTATTGGTGTTGCTCAGGACGGTCCCGGAAAAGGGCGTGATATGGGCCACCGGCTCCAGCCCGATCTGATAGAGCGTATTTCTCCAGGATCCGCAGCGTGCGATCAGTTTTTTTCGGAACGGCTCCTCCACTTCGCTCCGCAGCGGAGCCCGCCCCAGCGCCCGCGCCTGCTCCAGCAGTTTTTCCAGCATCGCGCGGTACTCCGGCTCCAGGTCCCCGATGGGGTGCACGGTATCCTCCCAATGGATGCCCGCCGCGGTGAGGACCTGATTCCAGGTCTGATAATACTTCGCCAGGTCTCCCAACTCCTCCTGAAAGTCCTTTGGATGGGGAATGCGCCCCAATTGGATGCCCCGCTCCCGCACCAGCTCCAGCAGTTCCCGATGGTGCTTGCGCTCCGCCTCCATCCTGGCCATCGATGTGCCGCCTCTCCCGGCCGCTTTGCTCAGACCTGCCTTTTGAAGGGCATAGGGCCACTTTTCAAACCGCCGTTTCAAATAGCACCGGTAGACCCAAAAGACCTCCCGTTGGGCGGGAGAGTGGCCCAGCTGTTCCGCCGTTTTCCGCACCACATTCAAAAGTTCCTCATCTGTAAAACTCTCATAGAGCAGCTTCCCCGCCGCTGTCTGGAGAGAGTATTCGTCAAGTTCCTCCTCAGACGCCTCGCTTTCTGTCTCGGACGGGTCGGTACACGCCGCCGCAAGCTGCGCAAGCCGCCTCTTTTTCTCTTCCAAGTTGGTCATTCTCTTTCCTCCACACAGGAATTGGCGCCCGTTGTCCGCCGCCGCGCGCGCTCATGGCGTCTCGGTCTCTATCAGCCCGTATTTGACCTTGATGCGGTCCAGCTTTTCCAGCATGGGCTCCGCGGCAAACCAGAGAAAGAGGAAGGTGGCGGAGGCGTGGACCAGGTCCATGGGGAAGCCCGTGATGTAATACACCAGCAGGACCTTCCAGTTGAGCTCACTGGCCCACATGAGCGCCGAAACCGGGTTCATGATGCCACCGTAGATGAGGATGGCGGCCAGAGCGCCGAAGACACACAGCGACATCCGCGCCCGGCGCAGCAGCCCCTTGCGGAACAGGACGCCGGCCAGGAACCCGATGATGCCCATGGCGAACATCTGCCAGGGCGTCCACGGCCCCTGAGAGAACATGACGTTGGACGTCAGCATGGTCACCGCGCCCACCAGGAACCCGGTCTCCCCCCCGAAGGCCACGCCCGCAATGATGGTCAGCGCCATGACGGGCTTGAACTGGGGCAGCATGAAGAATGCCGCCCGCCCTGCCACTCCGATGGCGCAGAGCACGGCGATGATCACAAGCTCCCTGGCCTGGGGCTTGTGCCCCTCGAAGATGAGGAAAAAGGGCGCCATGCATTCCAGCAGGACCAGCAAGGCGATGAAGTAATACTTTTTGTTGCCCAGATAGTAGACGCCCACAAACAGGGTCACGGGGACAAGCAGCAGAATCATCACCGCCGCCGCCACGGTGCGCTTGGAGAGCCGGCGTTTCCCTCTCGGCACCTGCACCGGCACCGTCGGCGGCCTGGAGCGGCGGCCGATGGCCAGAGCGAAGACGAACAGGGCGACGATCAGCGCCCCGTAGATACCGGCATAGCCGGCGCCCAGGGCGGTGGCGCCGTCCGCGCCCACCAGGGCCGTGAGGTCGGTGATCCCCAGCGCCTGCAGGAAGGCGGCCGCCGCCACCAGGGCCGAGACCGCCGCGATGGCCTTGCGCCACCAGGGGAGCGGTCCGGGCTTTTTGTCCGGGCTCCCCTCCGCCGGAGGGGGCAGCGGTCCGTCGTCCTCCGGCAGTTGGGGTACAGGGGGCAGCTCACCGCCGCAGGCGGCGATGATGTCCTCCGCCGTTACCGCCTCCGGCAGCAGGCTCCGCGCCATGCGGTTTGCGGAGGTGGTGTAAAAGCTGTTGCCGGAGAAAAATGCCCTGGGCGCGGCCTCCGTAACGATGCCGCCGTCAAAGAACAGGGCGCAGCGGTGGGCGTACCTGGCACAGAACTCAATGTCGTGGCTCACCATGAGGATGGTCACGCCCCGGCGGAGCAGCGCCTGGAGGATCTCGGCGAACACTTGCTTGAACTCCGCGTCCAGGCCCTTGGTGGGCTCGTCCATCAACAGGATCTCAGGGTCCAGCAGCAGCACCTTTGCCAGCGCCGCCCGCTGCTGCTCGCCGCCGGACAGGTCGTAGGGGTGGCGGTCCAGCAGCTCCTCCAGGCGGCACAGCCGCGCCGCCCATGCCGCCCTGGCCATCTGGACCTCCCGCGCCATGCGCCGGTCCCTCAGGATCTCAAACAGGTCCTCCCGGACCGTCTTTTTCACAAACAGCGCCTGGGGGTTTTGAGGCAGCACCCCCACGCCCCCATGGGTCCGGACCGATCCCCGGTAGGGCTTGTGCAGTCCTGCCAGCAGCTTGAGGGTGGTGGTCTTGCCCGTGCCGTTGCCGCCCAGGAGGGCCAGGAATTCCCCCTTCCCGACCCGCAGACCCAGGCCCTTCACCACATCGGGCAACTCCTTTTCGTATTTGAACCACAGGTCCTCCGCCTCGATGGCCGCGCGATCCAGGGGATCGACCGAGAACGAGAGGGACTTCGAAGCCGTGATCTCGGGATTGGCCTTGTCGGTCACCGTGGCCACGAGGTCGACGTCCGTCGCCGCCTGCCCCGGCAGAGGCCGGAAGACGCTGGCCGCATAGCCGTTCACGACCAGCGCATCGGACGATGCCGTATAGGTCACGGCGTAGTCCTTGCCGTCCACGCCCAGCTTGCTGGGCGTCGGCAGGCGCAGGTCGCCCGTCACGTGGTCGG
>OGDN01002267.1_pt1 | contig 25923 bp, 24 predicted proteins | sample 1570271 | NCBI WGS metagenome assembly OGDN01 (sample SAMEA4384481, study PRJEB24528) | human gut metagenome | reverse complement strand
CACTGCCTCTACCAATGATCTCTTATGATATTTGCTTTTATTTCCGGATGGAAAGTATTCTTTGATTGCTTCCCATTGTTTGTCTGTCAAATCACTTTCGTAATTTGTTGCTTGATACTCTTTTTTCATATTTCCTATTATACCACTTTTTTGCTATGAACACAAGCTCTCATGGATTGGATGTTTTCAATCGACCATTTACAAGATGCATGCAGCAAGCCTGCTCCAACGAATCAAAATATTTGCTGCTTGTTCATCCGAAAAGCGGACGAAGGAACAAATCCCCCCATGATTGAAAATCAAAAAAGTTTGGGGGATCTGATACCGATAGGGGGAACAGACAATTCCGCTGAATACTTCCCCGTGTAATTTTTTCTGTAAATCCGAAAAATGCACGATCCAGATTCAAGAACAGTGAACCGCTTTCAGAGCAGAAAGCAACCAATATCAATTTGAGTTTGGTTCTTTCGTTTCGGAACAGGTGATCTCCTGACGTCGGTTTTCCCGACACCAGCCTTGCAAGCCTGCCTGCTCCATGATACAAAATAAGACAAAACGAGAGTACACGCTTTTCTGATCCGTTTGTATCTATCATTTTCGTGACCCCACGAAAACCCTAACACAAAGTTCGCCTTACGCTTGTCGCTCATTTTTGAGCAGCGAAAAGCACACCCTCTCTCGTTTGAGAAAAAGTAATCGAAATCAATTTAAGTTCGGTTCTTTCGTTTCGGAACAGGTAATTCCCTGATGTCAGTTTGACTGACACCAGCCTTGCAAGCCTGCCTGCTCCATGATACAAAATAAGACAAAACAGGGGAGCAGGTTTTTTGATCCGCTTGTATCTATCATTTTCATGACCCCACGAAAACCCTAACACAAAGTTCGTCTTACGCTTGCCGCTCATTTTTGAGCAACGAAAAAGCACACCCTCTCTCGTTTGAGAAAAGATGTGCTCTTTGTGTTTGTGTATGCGGTTATCACTGGAAGAACGATTCGTTCTGTCAGGTCAATTCTCTCAGCTTTACGATGTACGCTTGCAAGGCTGCAATTTCCTGTTCCATGACTTTATTTTTCTGTCGCTGCAAGGTCAGTTCCCGGCTCTCTGCTCGCCGTAGCTGTAGCCGTTCCCGTTCCTCTGCTGCCTGCTCTGCGGCTGCTTCTGCCTTTGCAAGGGCAACCTTTCGCCGCTTGTTTCTTGCCCACTCTGCTTTCCGCTCCTGGTCACAAATCTTTTTACATTCCTTGCAATACTTTTGGCTGATGTATGCATACCAGTCCGTATTATAAGCATCGCCAATGACAACGCCACACCGCTGGCAGTATTTTACTTCCTGCATATTCAAGCCCTCTCGATTTCTGTAACCATTCCCCACGGAAAATAGGGGTCTGTTCGGTCTGTGTTTGGTCGCTGTTTTGTCGTCCGTTTTGTCCATGCCGTACCGCTGTTTCTGGCAAGCTTTTCAGTAGGGAAGAGAGGGACCTGCACGTTCTGCCTTTGCTGCGGTCAGGATTGCCGGGAGAGTCGCTGTGCTGCCGTCTGTGGGGGCGAATGTATAGGTGTGCTGTTTGGTATCCTCAGGCTGATTTCAATCCACGCCCCGTAGGGCGACAAGCGGTGATGATCAGGTCAACAGCCGGACGGCAGCCGTAAACCCCACCGCAAAGGCGTGCTTCTGCCAGTCCTCGCACAGCTGCAACAGAGCTTCCAGCGTTTCCAAGCTGACAGCTGGAGCAATTGCATCTATTTGCTTGTGCAGCGATTCCGGTTCAAACAAGTCCGGCTCTCGCCTGCATAGCCCCTCATACAGGGCTTCTAATTCCATAAATGCCACCTCCTTTTTTTATAATTATAACATACGTAAGCACGTATTGAAAGACGCAATTTGCACAAACTTATGCACGTATATTTATGTAAAATTATACTTGCATACGGCTTGTAATTGTGCTATAATGATGATAAAATAGGTAGTTGTACCAATTCATAAAGGAGGAAAGAAATGGCGAAAGCAAGCACAAAAGCAAAAAATAAGTATGCTGCAAAAGCGTACGACCGTATCACGCTGCTTGTACCAAAAGGCAGCAAGGAAACCATCAAACATGCAGCAGTTGCAACGATGAACGGCAGTGTGAACGGCTATGTCAACCAAGCGATTAACGAACGGCTGCAAAAAGACGGCTTTCCGGTGATGCAGCGGCAGGAGCAGGAGGGAGCAGGCGAACCGTGAAACAATATACCATTGTTGGCGGTGTCAACGGCGTTGGAAAGAGCAGCCTTTCCGGCGTGTTACGGCATCAATTGCCCGATATGGGCGTGATTATCGACCCGGACAGCATCGCTGTACAGGAGCATTGCGACCGCCTCACCGCCGGGAAACTTGCAATCTCCAAAGTCAATGACTGCCTGAAAAAGGGCATCAACTTTTCACAGGAAACAACGCTTTCCGGACGGCGAACTCTGCGAACCATCCAGCAAGCCAGAGAAAAAGACTACCATATCCGCCTGTATTATGTCGGGGTCAGTTCGGCAGAAGAAAGCCTGCTCCGGATTGAAAACCGTGTCCGGAAAGGTGGGCATGACATCCCCGTGCAGGATGTCCGCAGACGGTACGAGAAGCGATTTGCAGACCTTGCCGCAGTTGTACCATACTGTGATGAAGTCCACTATTATGACAACGAGAACGGCTTTCAAGAAGTTGCGTTTTACCAGAACGGGACAGTGTTCCCCCTGACAGACCATCTTCCACAGTGGTTGCATGATTTTATTGCATACCAGAAGCAGGCTTGACAGTCGCCCCTTACATAGGGGCGTGGATTGAAAACAGACGAACAAAAACACCGGCTCCAGAGTAGACGTGCAAATGCTTTGACAAAACGGTTTTCTGTTGCAAATTCTGATGTACTGACAAACTGAAAGTCCATACTGATGACAACATAGTCGTTTTTCAGATGCTCTCGTAGTGCTTTTAGAATGGTAGTCTTTCCGTACTGTCTGCCTTTGTTGATAGAAAAATACTGTCCCTTATCCACCATTTTTTTGATTTGTGCAAGACGACTGTCTAAATTGACCATATAGTGTTCCTGTGGATTGCAGCAACCAGTAATGTTAAAGTAACGGATGCAACAACACTTCTGAAATTCCGTCATTTGCTGGAAGAAGCCATCTGGGGGGAGTGTTTTTCAAGGCGATCAATCGTGTGATGGAAGCCACTGGGCATATCATGTACGGCGGTTTACACGAGAGATATTTTCCAGAGAGATTAAAAAGTGAGCAGATTATATGGATTGCTTTCCGCGTTTTTCAAAACCCCATGTGCATCGGGGTGCAGTTTGCAGGAGGTGCTGTCTAATGCCAGAACCTCCACTTTGATTGCAATAATCTTTTCCTGTTGCAGAGCATGAAACACACGCTGTATCACACCATTTTTACACCATCTCTTAAACTTTTGATAAACACTGTTCCATTTGCACCCATTTTCGGCAATCTATAAGATGGCATTGATAAAAGCGTAGTTGTCAATCTTTACGTTCCCTCGCTGAATTGGAAAATACTTTTCGATTTTTGCGTACTGTTCTTTAATGTCAACAGGCTCTAAAAAGTTCAAATCTTAAACTTGAGGTATTGAGATGACAAAAAGAGAGTTAAAAAAAATTAAATGCGTTAAATATTGACAAGTTTGCATATGACCTGAATGGTGGTCTTCCAAATGAGACATATTGTATATAGCATAATACAGCCCATTTGTTAATCGAAAATGTTGAAAAACAGATAAAACTCTACGAAACTGCAAAAAAATACTGCCCTTTTAAAGAGGACAGTATTTTTTTACTTTGTCGTTTCTCTGCGAATCAGAACGGGAGTAAACACTTTGTGAATGGGTGCGGAAAGCGGCTTTGGTCTGCGTTTCTTTCGTTCGTTAATTTGCTGTGAAAGCAGTTCTACTGCTTCCTGTGCGATTTTGTCCATCTGCTGACCCACTGTAGTAATTGGAATAACAGCTTCTCTCGAAACAGGAGAGTTGTCGAAACCAACAATTTTATATCGATCCGGCAACATCCCATATTTTCGAATCATACAGTTCAGTAAAATGTTGGCATGCGTATCATTTGGCATAAAAATTCCCACTTTTTTCTCTGAATATGCTTCTTCGATTTCCTGCAACAGCTTTGCAATTTCAACATTGTTTTCCTCAAAGCTGGCACCAAAATTCCGAATTAGGATGCGATGTTTAAATCCATTTGCCTTACAGAAATCCTGAAATCCTTGGATTCTGCCATAAGCTGGAATGTTGCTTGGAAAATCTGCATTGGCATGAATCAGAATTTCGCAACCGCTTTTGGCGAGAATGGTTGCTGCCTGCATGCCTCCCATGTAGTTATCTGTGTTGACACTGCACACATATTCGTCTTCCCGTTCAATCGTTACAATGGGAATATGGTATTCTGACAATTCTTTAGAAGAAAGCGTATGGCTCAAGATAATCAATCCCTCTGTTTTGTAAGCAAGAAGTTCCTGAATGTACTGCCGTTCGACCTCTGCATCTTCGTTTCCGGCAAATACGATGAACTTATAGCCATACTTTTCATAAGTGGATATGATATGATCCAGCATATCCGAATAATAATGCATGTATAAATTCGGGATGATTACCCCGACCATCTCTGTTTTTCCGTTTGCCATCACTCTTGCCAGTTTATTTTCCTTGTAATTTAATATTTCCAAGGCATTGGCAATCTTCTCTTGATTTTCCACGGTAATAGAATCCGGATTATTAAAATATCTGGAAATCGTTGTTTTTGAAAATCCGGTATATGCTGCAATATCTGCAAATGTCACATTTTTTTTCGCCATTTTTCTGCCTCCTATTTTTATCTTCATTATAACACAGAACCATTCTGGAATCAACAAAAGAATTAGTAAAGTAACTGGTTTTGTAGAATTGCACAAAACATTTTCATTATTTTTAGAAATTGCTACAAAAATCGGGGGAATGCTTGACAATCCCCTGCTCCTATGGTATGATGTAATTAGTAAAGTAACCGGTTACTTAACAAGGAACGGAGGAAAACAGGAATGAAAAAGCTACCAATCTTTTTGACAGCTCTTTCCATACTGACAAGCACAGTTTCATTGACAGGATGCAGTAAAACTGTGAAACCTGGTGATGTGCAGGGCTATGATGAGGGAGAGCAGTACATCAGTATGTGGGTACATACCATTGAGGACACACCAGAGGGAGAAGCCTATAAAAAATCGGTGGAACGTTTCAATGAAAAGTATGACGGCACTTACTTTGCAGACATTGAATTTATTCCGAGAAATGACAGCGGCGGCGGTTATTCGGATAAAATCAATGCATCTGTTATGTCGGGAGATCTCCCCGATGTCATCACCGTGGACGGACCCAATATCTCTGCTTATGCAGCAAACGGCATCATTCAGCCGCTTGCCGAACTGAGCGAGGAAGAAAAATCGGCTTATTTGGATTCGATTCTGGATCAGGGAACGATAGATGATAAACTATATGCATTAGGTGCAATGGAATCCAGTGTAGGACTGTATTATAATAAGGCAATCTTAGAAGAAGCTGGCATTGCAGTGCCAGACAAGGATCACCCTTGGACGTTCTCGGAATTTTTGGATATTTTGGAACAGCTGAAACCAATTATGGACGGCAAAAACGGGTATCCCTTGGACATGACCTTTCCGGTCGGGGAAGCCAGTATTTATTATTATGCTCCATTCATCTGGTCAAACGGCGGTGACCTTATCAGCGAGGACGGACTGACCGCAGACGGATATTTCAACTCGGACAAAAACGCAGCCGTATTCCAGTACTTCCGAGGACTGGTGGAAAACAAATATATGTCTGCAACCCCGATTGAAAACTTATTTGAAAGCGGACGTGCAGCATTTAAGTTTGACGGTGCTTGGGAAGTCAATACCATCTATCAAAGCTACAGCGATATTGATCTTGGTGTTGCACCGTATATTGTCAGTGACAACTGGGATGGAGGCAGATATACCCCAACTGGTTCGTGGGCATATGCGGCGACTACCAAAACCGAACACATCGAAGCAGCTACAGAATTGGTAAAATGGATGAGTGGCGTGGACAGTGGTATCCTTCTCTATGAAAATACAAAAGGCAACACCGCATAATCTCCACCTACAAACAAAACCACCCAGCAAAATGCTGAGTGGTTAGAGAAATGTTCCATTTTCCATCGCAAAGGCACACTGAATCAGACCGTCAGAGATTTTCTGGCAGCCAGATACAGATTCGCCAATGCGAACATAATATTCAATTTCGCAGTCTGTTTTCGCAGACCTCGGTATCGGGTCTTTCGATATCGAAAAATATTTTTTATGACTGCAAAGACATGCTCCACTTTACAACGGACAGATGATTTCTGATGTTCCTTTTTCTTAGCGGCATACTGACCACTCTTCGATAACTTTTTGATGGATGACGGACGTCTGTTGATCAGGTACTTGATCTTCTTCCCATTTTTGTTTTTCTTAATTGCTTCCGGTCTCTTATTTGCTCCGATATATCCGCTGTCACCATAGGCACGTTCTTCTTCTCCATGCAGCAATTCACTCATAATGGTAACATCATGTTCGTTTGCCGGAGTTGCCTTTACCGTGTGGACAAGACCACTTTTCTCATCTACTCCAATATGTGCCTTATACCCGAAGTGCCAAGTATTTCCCTTTTTCGCAGAATGTGCTTCCGGATCACGTTTCTTTTCCCGGTTTTTTGTGGATGAAGGAGATTCGATAAATGTGGAATCCACAATTGTTCCTTTTTTTCAGGATGAGCTTTCGTTCCATCAGAATTTTCACAACAGCAGCAAATATTTTTTCCTGTAATCCATTGCGAGTCAGGATATTACGAAACCGTCCGATTGTATCACCGTCTAGGACTTCGCTCGGTGAGTTGATTCCACAAAAATTGGAAAATGCACGGCTGTCAATCACTTCGTTCATGACTGCCATGTCTGCGAGATTGTAGACATTCTGCAATATGAATATTCTCAGCATCAATTCCAATGGGTATGGTTTATTGCCAAGTTCTCCTTTGTAATAACTCGGCTGTATCAGTTCAAAAAATGTTTCCCATGGGATGATCGCTTCAAGCTTCTCTAAAAATTCTTTTTTATTGGTTCTGGTTGCACCAAGTTCATCGTTGTTCATCGTTGATTTCTGCCAGTGTCATTTGTCTTTCCATATATCTATTATATCATATTTTTGCTCGTTTGGCAATTGTGCGGTGTTGCCTTAAATTCCATCACATCCAATGACAATACCACGATGGGACAGACACTTGCTGTCATCACCTTGATTACGATTCCGGTTATTATCATCTATGCCCTTTTCTCCAAGCAGATTGTAGAGGGTGTTGTTTCCACAGGTTCCAAGGAGGGTTAACTTATGAGCTTTATTGAAATGAAAAACATCTGCAAGAAATATGCAGGTGCAGAGAAAAATTCCGTAACCGATTTCAACCTTTCCATCGAAGAGGGCGAATTCATTGCCTTTGTTGGCCCTTCCGGCTGCGGAAAATCGACCACACTTCGTATGATTGCCGGATTTGAAGAAATCACCAGCGGCGACTTCTACATTGACGGAAAACGCATGAATACCGTTTTGCCAAGAGATCGTGGAATTTCTATGGTGTTCCAGAATTATGCACTCTATCCGCATATGACCGTGGAAAAGAATATTTCCTATGGCTTGAAAAATATGAAAGTTCCAGCAGACGAAATCAAGAAAAAAGTGGACTGGGCAATCGAGATTCTGGGACTTTCGGAATATCGTTACCGGAAGCCAAAGAATCTTTCCGGCGGACAGCGGCAGAGAGTCGCACTGGGGCGTGCAATTGTCAAAAATCAGAAACTGTTTCTGATGGATGAACCGCTTTCCAACTTGGATGCGAAATTGAGAGTCAGCATGAGAAGCGAAATCAGCAAGCTGCACTGTCAGCTGGGCAGCACTACGATTTATGTGACACATGATCAGGTGGAAGCAATGACGATGGCAGACCGCATTGTTATTATGAAAGACGGCGTGATTCAGCAGGTGGGCAAGCCAATGGACTTGTATGAACATCCGGCAAACAAGTTTGTGGCTGGGTTTATCGGTTCGCCGCAGATGAATTTCTATGCAGTAAAAGTGACTGGAACGACCATGACTTTCTCCGATGGGAATAAGATGCACTTGCCGGAATCTGTGGTATCGAAACTGAACGGCAGACAGGGTGCATTCATTCTCGGCATTCGTGGTGAGGACATCAAGCTGGATCCGCAAAATCTGGATCTATACAAGGAAAATATCATGTCTGCAACCGTGGACAGTGTAGAAGTTATGGGAAATGAGAATAATCTGTACTTTAACTTTGGTGGCACTGGTTCCGTTGCAAGAGTGTCTAAGTATGAAATCAGCAAACCTGGCGATACCATTGATTTTACCTTTGTTCCGTCCAGAATGCACTTCTTTGATACACAAACCGAAGAAAGCCTTTTCTAATAGGAGGATATGATTATGATGCAGAACATTCATTTTAAAGCTCCAAATTGCTGGATCAATGACCCAAACGGATTTATCTGGTACAAGGGACAATATCACTTGTTTTATCAATGTTTTCCCTATGCTCCGCAATGGGGCAGAATGCACTGGGGACACGCTGTCAGCAAAGATTTGGTAAACTGGGAGGAAAAAGGCATTGCCCTGTATCCGACCAAAACAGATGACCGCAGCGGCTGTTTTTCCGGAAGTGCTGTGGAACAGGATGGGACACTCTACTTATTTTATACAGGTGTCAATTATTTGGAGGAAAATCCAGAAGACATTAATCAGTGCCAAAACGACCAGTTTCTTGCTGCACAACTGATGATTGCTTCCGATGACGGTATGACGTTCGATAATGTCAAAAGAAAAAAGACCATCATTCCACCCATTGCAGAAGAAGCCATTGGCAGCAAGACCCACACCCGTGACCCGAAGGTATGGCGTGGAAAAGATGCGTGGTATCTGGTTCTGGGAAGTTCCGTTGACCACAAGGGCAGACTGCTGATTTATAAGAGCAGTGATTTGCAGAATTGGACATATTTCAGTCACGTGGAAAAGGACAACTTTGGCTGGATGTGGGAGTGTCCAGACTATTTCGAGATGGATGGCAAGGGCATTATGGTGTTCTCCCCGATGGCATTGCTGAACGATGGAAAAGCATATGATTCCGCAGCGATTTGTATGTTTTCCGCATTCGATGAATCGACTGGAACGATGCAGTTTGCAGAAGATTATCAGTTTTTGGACTACGGATTGGATCTCTATGCCCCGCAGAGTACAACGGATGAAGACGGAAACCGTATTGTCATTGCATGGATGAGAATGCCGCAGGCAGTAGACGGGAAATGGAACGGCATGATGTGTATTCCAAGAGTGGTTTCTGTGAAGAATCAACAGATTTATTTTCAGCCCCATCCGCATATCCAAAACGCATTTGTGAAAGAGATCTCCTCTCCAGAGCAAGCTGGCAAGTCTGGCTATCTGGTAAAAACAACACTGGAAAATGGCGAATGCATCAATATTGGCGGATACCAGATTTGGAGAAAGCAAAACAAGCTTTTCACTGACCGCTCTGCTGTATTTGTGAAAGATGACAATTATCGGCTGACTGCAGAAACGCCAGTCCTCAAGAACGGCTGTGAACTGGAAATTTATGTGGATTCCAATTTGATTGAAGTCTATGCCAATCAGGGCGAAGCTGTGATTAGCAACGTGGTATACGGGTTATCAAATCGCATTGATGGCGAAGCCTATACGTTGTATACAACAGAGTGAGGAAAATGCAATGAAAAACTATGATGTAACAGCTTTGGGTGAACTGTTGATTGATTTTACTGAAAGTGGAATCAGTTCACAGGGGAATCCCCTACTGGAAGCAAATCCAGGTGGTGCTCCTTGCAATGTGCTTGCCATTCTTTCTAAGCTGGGAAAGCGAACTACATTCATTGGAAAAGTCGGAGCAGATATGTTCGGAAGACAGCTTGCAGAAACCATAAACGAGGTTGGCATTTGTACAGACGGACTCATGACAGATGCGAGCGTTCCAACGACGCTTGCCTTTGTGCATACCTTTGCAGATGGCGAACGGGAGTTCAGTTTTATTCGCAATCCGGGTGCAGACATGATGCTGAGCAAGCAGGAAGTGCGTACAGATTTGATTCGGGATTCCAAAATTTTTCACTTTGGCACGCTTTCCTCGACCCATGCAGGCGTTCGGGAAGCCACCAGATTTGCTATAGATACTGCAATCGAAAGCGGAGCGATGCTTTCCTTTGACCCGAATTTGCGGGAACCGCTTTGGAAAAATCTTGAAGATGCAAAAAAAGAAATTGAATATGGAGTTTCAAAATGCAATCTTCTGAAAATCTCAGATAATGAGGTGGAGTTTCTGTTCGGGCATTCGGACTATGACCGGGCAGCAAGGGAACTCTTGGAAAAGTATCCGCAGATACAGCTGATTTGTATTACTCTTGGTGGAAATGGAAGCTGTGCTTATACCAGAAATGCAATCGCAAAAGCACCGGTCTATGATGTGAAACCCGTGGAGAAAACTGGTGCAGGAGATACATTTTTCGGTTGTGTACTGAACTATGTGTTGGAGCATGAAGCGGACAAGCTCACGAAAGAGCAGCTTCTGGAATTGCTGTATTTTGCAAATGCAGGAGCATCGCTGATTACAACAAGAAAAGGGGCATTGAAGGTGATGCCAAATCGGCAGGAAATACAGGACTTGATGAACGCAGGAATCGTTTCAAAAGCATAAAAAAGCTAAAAAGCACGTTACTTTTACGTCTATCGGTGTGGAAAGTGATGTGCTTTTTGATCCTATATAACAAACTTGACACGTAAGCCACAAGGGAATAAAATAGAAAAAAGGAAAAATGAAGGATACGACGAGGAATACAAAGTGCAGGCGGTCAAGTTCGCCAAAAACCTTGAATCAGCAAAAGCAGCAGAGGAGCTGCAAATCCCTGCCAACAAACTATACAGCTGGATGCAAAAGGTGAAAACAGCCGAGCCGATCGGATGCGACGAACGCAGCCAGGAAGAAGTGTTGAGCATTGCCAAAGAGAATCAGCAGCTGAAAAAGCGAATCAAAGCGTTGGAAAAAGAAAATCGTCGTCTGAGTGAAATGAATGAATTTCTGGAGGATGCAGCAGCTTTTTTCGCTGCATGCCGTCGGAGGTCCGGAAAGAGCAGCGATTGAGATATACCATCCTCTATTTTAAAAATCAATAAAAATCAGAAAAATCAAACACCTCGAAGCGAAAAGTCAAAAGGGAGGAAAGCTGTTCAAAATAATTTTCATGAAGCGTTTTTACAAAGCTTTCAATCGCAGAATAAAAATCCCGATAGCTATGATAGTATTGATTGGCAAGGATTTCTTTTCGGAGAAATTTCCAAAGTCTTTCTATCAGATTCAGATTTGGAGAATAAGGTGGCAAGAAAACTAAATTGATATTTCATTTTTCTGCTTTGTCCCTAACTTTTCGGCAATGCTGATAAGCAGCATTGTCAAGAATTATGTAAAGATATTGATCAGGGTATCGCTTTCGCAATCTTTCAAGTTCGTCACAAACAATGTCTGAATTAAGGTAGGAATCATTCATTATGCTTGTAGTTTCAAACGTTACAGGGTTTAAAAATCCAAGGAGATTTGCTCGTTTCCGACCATAGGCAGAAGGTACAAATTTTCTCTTTTTGCACCAACAATATCCACCATGATACCCATATGTCAAATGCACTCCATCGCAAAACAATAGTGTCATTAAGCCGCTTTTTGCCATGTTTAAAAGTGGTAAAAGAATATTGTTCAGGAAAAGCGACTGTGCTTTTATGTTTGCTTTTGCAGGTATGCTTTTTGACTTTTTGTACGAATAGCCTTTGCTTTAAGCCAGTATCGAACTGGCTTAGCTGTGATAGGAATTCCAAAATTTTCTTTGATTTTTCTGACCGCATCAGGCACATCTTTCAGAGGATTTTCATCAAAATAAGCTTCTAATTCATCAGATATTTGTTCCAAGTGATGGATTCACTTACCACGCTTGCATTGATAAATTGCATCTGTTTCCATTGTTTCATAGAGTTTAAGAATTCGTGTAACTGTTCGATAACAATTTTCTGTTTTTTTACATAATTCTGTGATTGTGTCAGTTCCCTGGTGAGCATAATATAAAACTTTTGCTTGATTTTTAATCGTCTTATTTCGTCCAAATTCCATCTCATAATGAACAAGTGCATATTCCTTTTGATTTAATTGTATATTAATTTTGCATTTCGTTCCCATTTTTATCACCCTATTTTATGATATCATATTTTTGTTATAATTGCAATGGTGGTGAGTATATTAAAAAATAATGGAAAAGCAATGAAAATTCTTTCTGCATGAAAAAAGCCGCTTCCCCGTATCTTATAGATACGCTGGGAAGCGGCTTTTGATTTAGATTGTATGATTATTTTGCAGACCAGCTATCCATTTCCGCCTGCCCACTGAACACAAAATACAAATCCTGTGTACCATTCAATCCCTGCACCATAGCAGAAACTGTTGTCATCGTTCCGCCAGATGGAATTTCTGCATATCCAACCGCTTTTCCGGTTGGAGAACCTGTGCAAATCTTAACAGCACAGCCATTCTTAGAGGAAACTTTCATTGTAATCTGTGCAGCACCCTTTGAAAAATTGACACCGCTTACTTTTATCCAGTCGCCCTGGTCAATTTCTGTTACAACCGTATCGTCCAACCCACGCACCTGAATGCCTGCCTGATTGGACATGGTTTCTGCTTGCACCGTCTGATACGGATTAATGTTTTTTTTCTGTGCAATGCCAGTCATCGTTCCTGTAACTGCTTGTATTTTCGTTCCCTGCATGGTGACTGCATCCACCTGCGGACTGCGATAATTGCCTTCTATGCCCATTGCCTTTTCTACGCTGCGGTTGTGATAGAACAAATACAGCTGCCCATCCAATGTGCAGAGGGAATGATGATTGTTTCCATACAGTCCGAAAAATGTTCCTTGATTCCGAAACAATTCTCCACCATAAGTATACGGTCCAAGCGGATTGTTGGATGTCATGTATTCAATCGCTCCACTGGTCATTCCATAGGCATTCCCAGCGGTGTTCCAGTTGGAACAGTAGGTATAATAATATGTATCTCCAATTTTATTGATGCCGGAATCTTCAAATAAATAGGGTGCTTCAATGGTCACAGGTGTTCCGGCAAGGCTAATCATATCATCTCCCAACTTGACAATGCGAGAAGTTCCCGGCATGGCATCCTTTCCATCTGGAACACCGCCGCCGAAACAGAGATAGCCCGTTCCGTCATCATCCACCATCACTGCCGGATCAAATAGCCAAGTAATATCGCTGCAATTTGGCGTTGCACGGGTAATCAGGGCTTTTCCAAGTGGATCTGTCCAAGGTCCAGTTGGACTGTCTGCGGTTAATACACTCACTCCATTTCCGCCATTGCAGAAATAGAGGAAAAATTTTTCTTTGCCGTTGATGGTTTTATGAGCTGCACAGGGTGCCCAGGAACAAGTTGCCCATTTGGCGATGCCATCTGTTCCAGCTACTGGAATTGCACCGTGGTCTGTCCAGTTCACCAAATCCTCAGAAGATAAACAATTGATTTTGTTTACCTGTGCATAGGTGTTTTCTGTAACCTTTCCATTGCTGTCATATTCAATGACATCGTTTGTGGTATAGACATACACTCTGCCGTTATATTCCATCACGCCAGGATCTGCACCAAACCGTTGTGTAAAGAGCGGATTATTTTCATCATCTGCCTTATAGCTGGCAGTTGGCGTGATTCCGGCAAACAATGCCTCCATTGCAGCTGTGTCTATAACTTTTTCTGCCTTTGAAAATACGGAAATCCGTCCAAGCAGATAATCCTGCAACATCTTGACATCTGCTGCATCAACGATTCCATTTTGGTCTACATCTGCTGCCAGTTTTGCAGCATTGCCGGAAAAGCCACTGGAAACGCCATGTTTTGCAAGAGAAAGGTCTAATACATTGATGACACTATCGGCATTGACATCTCCCAGTGTAATCGTTGGTGCTTCGCCTGCTCCGATGATGCTTGTTCCGCCCACTGCTCCAATGACTTCATCCAAATAGAAGTTGTTGGTGCTGTCTTTTGTTTCTACATAAATCTGTAAGTTGGTTGCATCCGCAGGAATCGTGTAATTTTTGTTGGCAAGCTGCATCCATTCTCCTTGAATGGCAGTGCCTTCTGCAATGGTATCATATTGCGTATCACCATTTGCATCGGTATACTGCAATTTGAAATAGAAGGTATCCGTTGCATCACCATCAAAATACTGCACATTTGTACTGAAACTATATGTCTTTCCTGCCACAAACGCCTTTGGATTTAAGCTTCGTGCAGCACCGTTCCAAGCGGCGGTACGATTCTGTACCAATAAAGCTTCTTTTCCAACATAAGCAGTTCGTCCACTCGTGGATACTTCCGCATCACCTCTGCCACTCCATCCATCTAAATCCCCTTCAAAGGTACTCTGGAAGTACCAGCCATATTCATTCGGTTCAACTGGCTGTTCCGTTGTACCCGGATTGCTGCCATCGCCCCATTCTGACTGTGGAATCATGGATGTTAAGGTTGTATAGGCAAGCTTTGGCTGATGATTGGTATCATAGAGCAACGGTGTGTTTTCTGTTTTGATCCAAGTGTTGGCATCATCTGGCCCCCAGATACAAACTGCCTTGACCCGTCCATCGGAGGTCGGATTTTTATTCCAGTCCATAGCTGCCTGAAAAATGGCTTTGTATTTGTCAGCCTGCTGCTGCAAAGTATACTTGCCATTTTCCATGGTAATATCCAATTCTGTAATTTGAACATCACAGCCAATCGAGAGGAATTTTTTCATGGCAGTGGTATAGGCAGAAACGCCGGAAAATCCGTCATAGTCTGCATTGATGTGGGACTGCATCCCGATTCCATCCAGCAAGCCCTTTTCATAGAGGGATTTGCACATGCTGTAAATCGCATCCCGCTTGTGATCCCAGTATTCGTTATAATCGTTGTAGTAAAGCTGGCAGCTTTCCGGTGCGTATTTTCTGGCGTAGGTAAAGGCTTTTTCTACAAAAGCATTGCTGCCATAAATCTGCACCCACGGGGATTGTCCGCTGATATTCTCGCCCGGTTCTCTTGTTCCGCCATAATTGGCAGTTCGATTCTGGTCATCGCTGATGCACTCATTGGCAACATCATAGGCATAGAGATTCAGTTCTGGATATTGTGTCTGGATTGCCTCAAACATATTTTTAATGTAGGTTTCCATTCGCTGATCCATAACCGCAGAAGAAACCCAATTGCCATTTGCATCGAAATTTTCTTTGAAGAACCAGACAGGGGTTTGACTGTGCCAAACTAAAGTATGTCCACGCATGGCAAGATGATTGTTTACACAGAAATCCATAATGCTGGCAGCGTTTTTCAGAGAAACGCCGATATTCGTACCATTGCACTGCGACTGCACCAATGTTGCATCGGGCTTTGTTTCGTTTTCACATTCCACACTATTATAATCTTTGAGGAAGCTGGCGGTGATGGTGGAATTTTTCACAGTTCCGCCGTTCAGAATATTACCGACCCGAAAATAATTGGCAAATTCGTCTTTTAACCCCTTTTCCGCAGAAGCAGCAGAAACGGTATTGCTGGATTTTTTTGCGGTTACCGTCACATCATCGAAATAAAAATCATGGGTGCTGTCTGTGGTAATGGTAAGGCGAAATTCTCCGCTGTTTTTCGGTGCCTGATAGGAAGCTTGCAGTTCTGTCCATGTTCCAGCAGCGACTTGTTTTGTAACCAGTTCGGTTTCTGTTTCTTGACTGGTGTCTAAATCTGCACAGGCAAGGGTCACATGAAACTGTTCTGCAGTTTCGCTGTAAACCCAAATGCGATAAGTATTGGTTTCTCCGCCGGAAAGATACAATCCCTTTTCAGAGCTGACGCCATCGCTTGCACAGGTTCGTCCGGAAACTTCCATGCCACGAGAATCCTTGTGTCCAATGCCTGCTTTTGCTGTCATAGATACGGCATCTGCATTGGCATACCATCCGTCATAGTTGGTTTCAAAGTCGTTGTGCACCAACTCCACTGCGGATACGGGTGCTAAAAACGATGGCAGATAGGATAACATGCCCATGCTGCAAACAACAGCGGTTAAGCTGGCTGCAAGTTTTCGTGTATTCATATAAAAATATCCTCCTTTTGTTATGTGTAATTTGCACTTTTTTCAAACTACCTCTATTTTAACAAAAGAAAAAGCTCTTGTATAGCATATTTGTTCTGAAAATGGTATATTTGTAAACCAAATTTAGAGGAGTTTTTCTTCTTCATCCAGGTTTGCCAGTTCTCTATATGCTCTTGGTGTTTTTCCAGTGACCTTTTTAAATACCTTGATAAAATGACTTTGCGTCGAAAAACCAAGATAGCTGCTGATGTCAATAAAACTTCTATCGGTATATCGAATGAGTTCTTTCGCCTCGTTGATTTTCAATTCAGAGATATAGTCGGATAAATTCATACCAGTGATTTTTTTAAATTCTGTTGTCACATATCCACGGCTTTTTGAGAGATATTCTGCGATTTCGGATACAGTAATCCGTTCTGTTAGATTTTCCTTGATGTAATTCGTGATGTTTTTTACCAGCTGAGAATGATTTGGATTTCTTTTGTGGAGTGCTTGAACCCGTTCTGCCAAATCTAATATCATATGATACTGCAAATTTTTGATTCTTTCCACATCCTCTAAAGATTCGCATTTCAGAATATAGAGTTCCTCCAATTCTGCAATTTCCGTGGAATTCACGCCGGCTTCCATTGCTGCAAAGCAACAAATCGCAAGCAGTCGGATAAAAAAGTTTTTGGTATGTCTTAAAAGATGCGGGGCAAAGTTTCTTGGATTGGCAGAAGGCACTTGATTTGCACCTTGCTTTAATCCTTCTACATCTCCTGCCTTGATTTTTCTTACAATCCCTTGGTCAATCACATAGGAACGAGAACGGGTTAAAAAGGCATCTTTTTTCTCAAAGGAAGTATGTTCCTTAAAATCTGTGGTAATCCCGATTTGTTGTTCTTTTTTGATTCGGACATCTGAAATTTCCATCATGGTTTTATTGATGCAGAAATTCAAAAAAATCAAAGATTGCAGCAAAGTATCTGGATGCATAATACAAATGGCTTGCATTTGTGCAATCAAAAATTCTGTGTTTTGATAATTTAGCTTAAATGCAATGTGCCGAAGTTCCTGCTTTGTTTTTTCCAATTCACTGACAGGGCCGACAATGATTTTTCGGTTGCTGCTTGTAATAAAGCCATAACAAAAGTGATTGGAATCTAAACAATATCCAATTTCTCGGTTGTCATTCATGATTTTTGGAAGAACCAATTGCACAGGGTCTTCGGTATCAATAAATGGAATCTTTTGAAAAATCAATTGCTTGTTTTCATATAGCCGAACAGGAATTGCAAACAAGCTATAATATTGTAACAGCAAATAAATATGGGGATCTTGTTTCATTCGTTCCATCTCCAATCCGTGTTTCTGTGGTTCTTTTATTATAGCATGATACACAGAGATTTTCAACAATTTGTGTAAATCTTTCATGGCTTTCGTTTCAATCAGTAGCTATTGTCAGAAAACTTTAGTTAGTATCGTTTTTTACAATACAAATCCGAACAGCTGTGATAGAATAGAAGCATCAAAAGAAAACAGAACAGAAAGAACAGTCAAAGGCGTCTGGAATGAAAATTTCAGACGCCTTTTTTGTTTTGGCAGAAAGGAAGGATCCATCATGGACGTTCGGATGCAGGAACACCCGATTTTAGGAGCAATGGGGCTCTCAAAAAAGGTGAAATTTCAGGGAACTCTTTTGCGGCATTTTTCCAATCCGTCCGAACTTGCGAACCGAGCAGCAATGCGATTTGGAACGCATATCTCTCTCATTTAGCAGCTGCTATCCGGAATGTCAACACGGTCATAGACAGCGATGTGATTCTGAGCGGATTTCTTGTGCCATATTTCACAGAAGCAGATTTGAAATTCCTGAAACAAAAAATCACAGCGTTGTCATTTTTTGCGGAACGAGATATCAAGATTCAATTGGGCAAACATGATGAGTTTGCACCGGCAATCGGTGCTGCATTGCCGTTTGTAAAAAGAACCATCGAGGAAATTTAAGCAGATAACATCACAAAAGCCGTTTTGTCACACCATGTAGCAAAACGGCTTTTTCTGATTATTTCCAGTAATTTTCGCCGCATAAAAATGAGGTCGATGCCATTCAATCTTTGATTTCCATCAAAATCTCCAGCTTGTCCATCGGTAATCGTGCCCGCACCAATCAGCCATTTCTGCAACGTGATTCCATCTGTATTATAAATTTTGCTATACGATTATATGCAGGGTATATGCTTTTCCATCAATGATATCCGATAATCCGTATACCACGCTGCTAATCACAGCTTCTCCTTGATTGGCATAGACTTCGATTAGGTTGGCATCTACATAGATTTCCAATTCACAGCCATCTCTGAGTACTGGCGTTTCCGCAATTAGTCGGTAATTGCCGTCTTTCACAAATACGGTAGAGCGGTCTGTGAAAAGTTTGTCTTGTTTCCGCCAAATTTGATATCTGCCAATGTTGATGTAGTCACCATTTTCCAGTGTCGTTTTTACCAGATAGCCAGACTTGCCAGCTTGCTCCGGAGAGGAAATCTCTTTCATAAATGCATTTCGGATATGCGGATGGGGCTGAAAATAAATCTGTTGATTCTTCACAGAAACCACCCTTGGAATACACATCATACCGTTCCATTTTCCGTCTACTGCCTGCGGCATTCTTGCCCATGCAATCACGATGCGATTTCCGTCTTCATCAGTCGTACTCTGTCCATCTCGAAATAGTCTGGACACTCCCACATCCAGCCAAAGTTGTCCTTTTCCACGTGACTGAGATACGTCCAATTCTGCAAATCATTGCTTTTATAAATCAACAGTCTGCCTTTGTGGTCAACGGAGCTTCCCAGAACCAGATACCATGCATCTTTTCCACGGCATACCTTTGGGTCACGGGTGTTGGTTTTACTGCCAATCTGTTTTTCTGTAATAGGTGGAATGACCGTCTTTTTTCTTTTGATATTATCGAAGGTCATGCCATCATCAGAAGAAATCATCATCTGTGCAGCGAGAAACTGGTCGTTTCGACACTGATTAATGTCTTCTGGATTTTCCTCCAAATAATTGACACCCGTGTAATATAAGTAGAGTGTCCTATCCTGTTCCACAGCACTTCCGGAAAAGCAACCGCTGCGGTCATCTATTTTGGTCGGATACAGGGCAATGCCTTTTTTCTCCCAGTTTACCAAATCTTTGCTGACGGCGTGTCCCCAGTGCATTCTGCCCCATTGCGGAGCATAGGGAAAACATTGATAAAACAAGTGATATTGTCCCTTGTACCAGATAAATCCGTTTGGATCATTGATCCAGCAATTTGGAGCTTTAAGTGGAACGGTGAATGTAGAACACTTGTTGCTGATTGTATTGGATTTTTGTTTGATGCGGCGGGAACTTATGCTGTAAGCAGACTTTTTGAGCTTTATAGAAAAATGACAGGAGGGCTTTGGTGGCTCTCCTGTCATTTTTCTGAGATTATGCGTGATTCTTGTTTTTTGATTTGGAATGTAGTATAATGAAAGAATAAATTGAAAGCTGGAGGTTTTCTATGAGTACAATGAAAGAAATTCTACATAAAAAAAGAGAAGTAACTGAAAAACATATCAAGCAGCTTCAGCAAGCGGGAAAACAAGATGTCCGTTATACTGCTATGATGCCAGATATTCCATTTCTAGTATTAGGGTTGTTCAGTGATGTTGGTTGGGGGGATTTTTAAACTTTGCTTTTGGATTGCCAATTTATCTTTCCTTTAAAAAAGGAATTTTTTATGGGGTAAAATAACTTTTGATTTATCAATCCTTTGGAAGTGCAGCAGATGCAAATTACTATCTGAATTACTATAAGTTAATTATTAATATGATGTTATTGATAAAGCACATAATTTCAGGAAATTTGAAATTATGTGCTTTTCTGTTTTATGAGTGATGAATTCAAAATCCATCAAAATCAGCCTTATTTTTGAGCATCCTTTGCAAGAACTTCATCAATTGTACTCTGAAGTGTATTCAAATTGTCGTCATTGTTGATACCGCCAAGGAGTGCCTCTCCAACAATATTACCGTTTCTGTCAATGACATAAGTGGTCGGGAATGCCGTAACACCCAGAGCAAACTTTCCAGCATCGCTGTCAGAATCAAAATAGATGTTCCGATACTTTGCCCCTTTTTTTTCAAGAATTTGTTTTGCTGTTGCGATATTCTCTTCGTTGTTATCCAGTGTTCCGACATTCACACCAATGACTTCGCCACCCTGTTCTTTGATGCGGTCATTCAGGGCATTCATTTCGCTGAGTTCTTCTACACAAGGCTTACATTCATTGAACCAAAAATTTACAACTGTTACCGCATTTTCTGCAAAAATACTGCTGTCTACTTTGTTTCCATCCAAATCGTTTCCCTCAAACTGCGGAAAAGAACTGCCTGCTGCGGCATTGGTCGATTCATCACTGGAATCTGTCGGAAGTGCAGCAATTTCATCTTCAATCTTGCGAATTTGTTCTGCATCTGCTTTCAACATTTCATATTCTGCATCCGAAAACTGGTCTTTTGCATTTTCCACGGCAGCTATCAGAACATCCCCATAGTTTGAACTCAGTGTATCGCTAGTAACGTTCTTATCCATGGATGCAAAGACTTTTTCCCAAAGGTCTTTGTTCTTTTCTAAAATATTGTTTTCTTCGTCCATCAAATCCTGTTCAGATTTTCCGGATGTTTCTGCCTCGCTGGAGGATTCACTGGATGCAGTTGAAGAAGCGGTATCCGTTGCAGTACCGCATCCGCTAAGAGAAAGGGAAAATACCATACAAGCTGCCAATGTAACGATCCAATTCTTTTTCATTTTTGAAACTCCTTTTTTTCTGTTGTAAGTTTTTTTGTTTTTGACGACTTTTCAAAGCCATATTGATAGCAAATTGCATTTGTTGGACAGGATTTCATACACATCCCACAACGAATACATTCGGCATGATTTGGATGCTTTGTGACATCGACATCCATTTTACATGCCTTTTCACAAGCACCACAAGATACGCATTTGTCTTTGTCAACCTTCATTTGGAAGAGGGACACTCGATTCAGGAGTGCATAAAACGCTCCCAGCGGACAGAGCCATTTACAGAATGGGCGGTAAAAAAACACACTGCCCACGATGACTGTCAGCAAAACAAATGCTTTCCAAGAAAATAGTACGCCCAATGCACTGCGAATGCCTTCATTCGTGATAGATAATGGAAGTGCACCTTCTAAAACGCCTTGTGGGCAAAGATATTTGCAGAAGAACGGGTCACCCATTCCCATTTCATTTACAATGACAATTGGAAGAAGAATTACCATTACCAGTAAAATACCATATTTCAGATAACGCAATGGTTTCAGTTTTTTGGTGGAGAACTTCGGGGATGGAATCTTATGCAGAAGTTCTTGAAACCATCCAAATGGACACAAAAATCCGCAGATAAATCTTCCCAATAAAACGCCGAATAAGATCAGCATGCCTGTAATATAATAGGAAAATTTGAATTTAGATGACCCTACCACCGCTTGAAATGCACCAATGGGACAAGAGCCGGCTGCTCCTGGGCAGGAATAACAATTTAATCCCGGCACACAGGCATATTTTCCTTTTCCCTGATTTAGAGAACCATTCAAAAAATTTGGAAGATGAATGTTGGTTAGAAGCGTTGCTCCTGCCTGAATCCAACCTCGAAATCGTGCAAGAAGATGCACCTTCTTTTTGTTACGCTGTTTTTTCTTAGCCAATTCCAACACACTCCATACACAATCGAATTGCCTTTGAAAAAACTGTCTGTGCTTCGCCACGCCAGATGCCAAAGACGAGCATTGCCATTCCGATGAGCAGAAGAAGCACTTGCACCGTTGCTTTTTTTAATACCATTTGTTTCCCTCCTGTGATTTGATGATACCAGTATACACCATGCAGTATAAAATCTGCGTTAAGAGAAATTTAACACAGATTTTATCTGCATCTGTTATAATGAAGAAAAAATATAAGGAGCTTACTATGAGACTTTTGGTAGTAGAAGATGAGCAATCCTTGCGAGAGGACATCACAAAAAAATTGCAGCATTCAGGCTATGAAGTGGATGCCTGCGGCGATGGAGAAACAGCTTCAGAATATTTAGCAGTTGAATATTATGATTTGGTACTATTAGACTTGAATCTTCCTAAGATAGATGGAATGACGCTTCTCCGTAATTTTCGGAAAGAAAATCAGGAAACACCTGTACTGATTTTATCGGCACGAAGTGAAATCAATGACAAAGTGGAGGGGTTGGATGCAGGTGCAAATGATTATCTTTCCAAGCCATTTCATCTTGCCGAACTGGAAGCCAGAATTCGCAGTCTTACACGTAGACAGTTTATTCAGCGGGATGTCTGTCTGCAATGCGGAAAAATTACATATGATACCAAAAGCCGGATTGCAACAGTAGATGGCGTTGCAATCAATCTGACACGTAAAGAAACTGGCGTACTGGAATATCTGATGTTGCATCAGGGCAGACCCGTCAGTCAAGAAGAGCTCATTGAACATGTATGGGATAGCAGTGTGGACAGTTTCAGTAATTCGATTCGTGTTCATATCTCTGCACTCCGAAAGAAACTTCGTGCAGTGCTTGGTTATGACCCCATTCGGAATCGAATTGGAGAGGGCTATGAGATAGAAGGAGAATCAAAATGAAACGAATGAAACGAATGAAACGCCTCTCTTTTCAATGGCGAATCACATTGCTGACGGCAATTTTAATTGCCGGAACTTGTATCTGTTTAAATCTTCTGCTGTATCGTTCTGGTACTGTCAGCATGGATTCGCTGAATGGTTTTGTCATGAAATATGACCCCGGAAACTCTGATGTTGTGAAAATTGAATTCGATGATCAGCAGATGTCTGCATTTCTCCATCAGTTTTCTCAGGAAGTTTATGATGCTAAGGCAGCTTTTGGAAAAAAAGGTTGGTGTATTACAGCCGTAGTCACACTGCTGAGTGCGGCAATTGCGTATTTTGTAAGTGGCAGAGCCCTTAAACCATTGAAACAATTTTCACAGCAGACAGAAAACATCAATCAGGACAATCTTACCAGCACACGCCTTGATGAAGATACAGCAGCAGAGTTTCAGCAGCTGAGCTGTTCGGTGAATCGGATGCTTGACCGGCTTGCATTGTCATTTGATTTACAGCGTCAGTTTGCAGGAAATGCTGCACATGAATTGCGGACACCCTTGGCAATGATGCAAACAAAATTAGAGTTATTTGCCGAAGAACATTCCAATATTAATACAGAAACCACAGAACTGGTGCAATTTCAAATGGCTCAGGTAGACCGTTTGACTGCCCTGGTTCGTACGCTTTTGGAAATGAGCAATTTGCAGTCTGTTTCTCGTTCTGATGAAATCGAGTTAGCACCACTCATTGATGAGATTCTGACAGACCTCACCACACTTGCCGAACAAAAAAACATTACATTCCATCAGAATTGTGAAGATATTTGTATGATTGGCAGTGATACGCTGATTTATAGACTGTTGTTTAATCTCATTGAAAATGCAATTAAATACAATCGTGCAGGTGGCAGTGTGACCGTTTCCATGCAGCAAGAAAATCATCAGGTTTTGCTGCATATTGCAGACACAGGCTGCGGCATTTCGGAAGAATATCGAGAAAGTATTTTCCAGCCATTTTTTCGTGTAGACAAGTCAAGAAGCAGACAGATGGGCGGTGTTGGTTTGGGGCTTGCCCTTGTAAAAGAGATTGCTGTTCTGCATGGGGGAAGTGTATGCGTGGAATCTAGTTCCGAAGAGGGGACAACTTTTGCCGTGAGATTGCCATTGCCGAAAGAAAAAATGGAATAGTAGTTCGTATTACCGTTCGCAAATCGCTTGAAAGCACCGACTGCGTGGAAAGAAAAAGCCGCCTTCTGATTGTCTCATGTGGACATGTAGGGAAGCGGCTTTTGGTTTAGATTGTGGATTATTACAAAGTGAATGGTATACATAGTTTATCACATTTGAAAATGAGTTGTTTCATATGACGCAAAAGCACTCATAAAAAAGAACATTGCTTTTTGGCTGTTACAGGGGATAAATAAAAGATGACAATCTCTAGGCTATGAGATTCAGAAAATACTGCTTTTCATTCTTTTTGTGGTAGTCCATCACACCACAGCTTCAATGACCGTTTTTCCATTCATCTGAATGGTCTTCATACCCGATTTCTTATTCTTGTTGAAGTTAAAACTGAGCAGATACCCTTTCTCAAGGTGATAATAGTTCAGATATTCCGCAATCTGTTTTTCGCCCTCCGTGTTGTATTCCTCTCCACGCCAGATTTTCAGCTCTATGATATACTGTTTTCCAAGATAATCTACAATCACATCGGTTCGCTTCTGATCACGAGTCTGTGCTTCAATGTAGTAGTTGCCTGTACCATTAATAATAGGGCGAAGATACAGCAAGAATAATTTTCTGCCATCTTCTTCCTTGAATTTATCTGACTGACTGCCATAGATGTCATTAAAATGGAGAATAAACTTCTCCAGAATTTTTTCCATATTCAGATAGCCATCTTGAATAAACTGGTTTTTGTCGTTAACACCCTCGGAATACATTCGGTTATCGGTTGCTTCCTGCGAAATAAACCAGTTATAAATTCTTGTTTCAAAGATGCGATTTGCAACAGAAACACAGTCGTTTGTGTTAGAAATAAAGCCATACATTGCAGCATTTTCAATCACAGTATTATCAATATTATAGGAGATTTTCTGTCCTAAAAAAAGAACGTTGTATAACAGATTTCTCAGATTTTTGTCATCCTCTAACTTATTGATTAGTGATTCTACCAGTGGGTTTTTCTCTTTCACAAGATATTTAACAGCATTTTCAAAAGATAGATCATTCCAACTTTGATTCTCGTCCATGTACTTACAAATAGAAGAAACCAGCACTGGATAACCAGAAGTATAATCGTAAATTAACTGAGATAGTTTCTGAATATCCATGCCAGTATGATGGTCGTTTTCATACTCCGTGAGCATTCCTGCAATGTCGCTCACACTAAAACTCATGTCAATATCAAAGTTTGATGCAATATTCCACGGACTGTTATGTTTATGCTCTGCATCTGGGCGGATTTTTTGGCGAAGATTTCGGATATCATGAACACCTGCCAGAATCACAGATTGGAACGTTGGGCGTTTGTTTCTCTTTAGATAGTAGAAACGAAGCTGTGCCAAGAAATCCAAAAAAACTTGATTGTTTGATGCCTGATCTATCTCATCAATCATCAACACGATTTTTTTCTCTGCTTCCATACACCATTCACTTAGGCAGACAAACAGATCTGCCATCGTATAGGCAGAAGAACTTCTAATCTCTTTCATCGCAGTTTGGATGTCGTGGTTCATGAAGTGTTGTGTTCTTCGATCCAGCCATAATTCACGAGCAAATGCCTTGACAAACATTCCTTCTGTTGAAAACTCTGGTGTACTAAGTCCCTGAAAGTCCATGCTGACTACGATATACTCTTTTTCCAAATAGCTTTCTAATGCCATTATGAGTGTTGTCTTCCCGTACTGTCGTCCTCGATTGATACAGAAATACTGTCCTCTATCCACCATTT
>OGDN01002259.1_pt1 | contig 25993 bp, 18 predicted proteins | sample 1570271 | NCBI WGS metagenome assembly OGDN01 (sample SAMEA4384481, study PRJEB24528) | human gut metagenome | reverse complement strand
GTGAAAAATGGATATAAGAAAAATATCAAAGCATGTATTTTTTATCAAAGCTATAATATTCAACTTTATGAAAAAGATTTATTTTTTGATGATAAAATCACAACAGGAAAAATGAAAGTACCAATGGGAATTGTCTTTATTGTTAGTAAAGATATAAAACAATTACAGAACTAGAAATATATCATAATTGTAAATACGATTTTTGCACAAATTTTGCATAAATCGGAATATTAAAAACATTACAAAAATATTACAAAAATATTTGCAAAAAATGAAAAATGTAGTATTATATATAAGAAATCAAAAAATGGGAGGAAATATGAGACATAAAATCAAAAAAATAGTGATTTCTTATATTTTGAGTATTTGCTGTATTTTATCGTTTACGATAGGAAGCTTTAAATCGCATAATGTATATGCTTCATATTCAAGATATATAACAGCAAGATCCTTAACAGTTCGTAAGAAAGCATCTATCAAAGGAAAAGTTGCAGGATATTATAAAAAAGGGACAAAAGTTACTTGCTATAGCAAGAGTGGAAACTGGACGAAAGTTAAATATGGAAGTCACAAATATTATGTATCTACGAAATATCTTTCTACAAAGAAACCATCAACGGCTACAAAAAGTAGTACATATGTCCGTTATGTAACGGCAAGTTCTTTAACAGTTCGTAAAAAGGCAACAACAAGCTCAGCGAAACTGGGTTCTTATAAGAAAGGTACAAGTATTACCTGCTATGGAAATAAATCTGGATGGACAACGATAAAATATAGTGGAAAGAGTGCTTATGTAAGTTCTAGTTATTTATCTTCGACTAAGCCATCTAAAACAAATTCAACAGTATCAAAAGGACGGCAGGTAGCTAACTATGCCAAACAGTTTATAGGGAATCCTTATAAATGGGGTGGAGAGAGCCTTACAAGGGGAGCAGACTGTTCTGGATTCACGATGAAAGTTTACCAGCATTTTGGATATTATCTTCCACATAGTTCTATTTCACAAAGAAGCTATGGAAAGTCTGTTTCATGGAGTAGTAAACAGGTTGGGGACTTAATCTGTTATAATGCTATCAATGGAGTTGGACATGTAGGAATTTATATTGGTAATAATAAAGTGGTTCATGCCGGAAGTACAGCAACAGGGATTCATACATCCACAGCCAATTACAGATCTGTTAATTGCGTTAGAAGAATTGTAAAATAGTTAATACATAAAATCTTAAATACAATAGATAGAGGAATCAGTGATATCAAGCAGATAACACTGATTCCTTTTTCGTTATGGGCTTATAGCCCTAGAGCAAACCACTCGTTGGACGGGTGGTCCTGATTTTGAATATTAAAAATATTAAGGAGTTATTACAAAGATATTTACAAGTCAAGAAAAGAATAGTAGAATAAGAAAGAAAAGGAGGATTTATGAAAAATAGAATAATCAAAACTACAATAACTTTTGCATTAAGCTTATGTTGTATATTTTCATTTTTAACAATTTCTAAGGCGCATGAAGTATATGCATCTTATTATAGATATGTAAATGCCAATTCACTTATTGTCCGCAAGACTGCATCATCAAAAGGTAAAGTTATGGGCTCCTACAAGAAAGGAACAAAATTAAAATGTTATAGCAAAAAGGGAGATTGGACAAGAATTAAGTATGAAAATTCTAAGTATTATGTAGCAACAAGATATCTGGCAACAAAGAAGCCAGCAGTGGCAACAACTACTACAGCTTCCAGTACAAAGACAAGTACATATACCCGCTATGTAACAGCCAGTTCTTTGACGATCAGAAAGCAGGCATCAACAAGTGCAGCTAAGGCTGGTTCTTATAAGAGAGGGACAAGCATTACATGTTATGGAAACAAATCAGGATGGACAACTGTAAAATACAGTGGAAATTACTGTTATGTAAGTTCAGATTATTTATCAGCAACAAAACCATCCACAACAAGTAGTTCATCACAGACAACAAGTACAGCAGCAAAAGGTGAAGAAGTCGCAAAATATGCATTGAGATTTAAGGGGTTAGCATATAAATGGGGCGGAGAAAGCCTGACAAGCGGAGTTGACTGTTCTGGATTTACAATGAAGATTTATGAACATTTTGGATATTCACTTCCACATAGCTCTACAGCACAAAGATACAGTGGAACAGCTGTTTCATGGGCAAATAAACAGCCAGGAGATCTGATCTGTTATGAGATGATCAATGGAGTCGGACATGTAGGAATCTATATCGGTAATAATCAGGTGGTTCATGCAGGAAGTACTTCAACAGGAGTTCACGTATCTGCAGCGAATTACAGAGCAGTGAATTGTGTACGAAGAATCGTAAGATAAGATTTATGAATAAAAGAATAAGAAGAGATAATAATGGCCGTATCAGTAATAAGTTGATACGGCTATTTTTAATTTGTACGAAAATCCTATAAAGTATAAAAAGGAAATCCTGTTAATTCAGAATTTCCTTTTAAATATTAATTTATATTGTTCTCTACAGAACTGCGTATTTTAAAATAAATAATACTGCAAGTACATACATCAAAGGTGTAATCTTCTTCGCTTTTCCGCAAGCTACATTTAAGATCACATAAGAGATGATTCCAATAGAGATTCCCTCAGAGATACTATAGAATAATGGCATAGCGATGATGCAAAGGTAAGCAGGTACCGCTTCTGTCATATTATCATCTGTAAATTTGATGTCAGAGATCGCTCCGAACATTAAGAATCCAACCATGATCAGCGCTGGAGCTGTTGCAAAGGATGGGATTGCTGTAAAGATCGGTGCAAATAATGTTGAGATCAGGAATAAGAATCCTGCGACAATAGCTGTTAAACCAGTACGTCCACCAGCAGCAACACCTGAAGAAGATTCAACAAAGGTTGTAACTGTAGATGTACCAAGTACGGCACCAGATGTAGTAGCAATAGCATCAGCCATTAATGCAGGTTTGATTCCAGGAAGTTTACCTTCTTCATCAAGCATTCCAGCTTTTGTGCTGACACCAACTAAAGTTCCAAGTGTATCAAACAGATCGACAAATAAGAAGGATAATACAACGGCAATAAAGTTAAAGATTCCAACTTTGCTTAAGTCATACTGGAAACATTTACCGAATGTTTCTCCCAATTTTGAGAAGTCTGTCATTTCAAATGTAGGGAACAGGCTGTAATATTCTGCGTTGATATCTGGAACATAGATTCCTGTTACCTGACAGATCATTCCAATGATCCATGTAGCAAGGATTCCGATCAGGATAGATCCAGGTACTTTTTTGATGTAAAGAATGACTGTGATCAGTAATCCAATGACTGCGAGTAAGGAACAGATTCCAGCAGAATGGAAGTCCTTTGTAAAGTCAGTGATCGTTAATAATGTTGAGTCATTTCCAACAACAAGTTTTGCATTCTGAAGACCAATGAAAGCAATAAAGATACCGATTCCGACAGAAACACCTTTTTTTAGGTTTAATGGAATCGCATCAAAGATTGCTTGACGAACATTTGTTAAAGATAATACGATAAAGATCAGACCTTCAACAAATACAGCAAGTAAAGCAACTTGCCAGTGATATCCCATTACGCCAACAACTGTGTATGCAAGATAAGCATTTAATCCCATACCAGCAGAAAGTACAAATGGCAGGTTCGCAGTAAGCCCCATACATAATGTTCCGATAAAGGAAGCGATACATGTAGCCAATAAGACGGCAGTAGGGTCCATACCAGCTGCAGAAAGCACACTTGGGTTTACCGCAAGGATGTAAGCCATTGTCATAAATGTAGTAATACCAGCGATGACTTCAGTTTTTACGGAGGTATGATTCTCCTTCAATTTAAATAAGTTTTCCAACATAGTTTTTCCGCATGTAAAAACATACGCTCCTTTCTTTATTGAAAATCGATAAAAAAGTGACAATCTAAAAGAAAACCACCTGGGGTATGATGGTTTTCTTTTTTGAAAAGAGAGGATTAAAAATATATATGAAAAAACTATACCTGTAGGATGTTTCCTGAAATTCTTTTTTGTCTTATCTTTTAGGTCTTTCCTTGAGGTATGGTTATAGTATAGTCATTTCCATTTCGAGATTCAATATACAGAATATAAACAAATATAAATGATTTATAAAATGACATTAAGAAATTCTTACGATTTGGTAAGAAAATCAAAAGATGATGCAATCCGTGCAGGTGCATCATCTGTAGCAGCGTATATCAAAGTGACATACAAACCGGAAGGGGATGTACTGACAATTGACAAAAAAGTTACAAAACACCACCAGTAAGATTTTGCCATTGGCAGCCATTCTTGCGATTTGTGTAATATGGCATATCGCATCTGTGACGGGAATGGATCGTCCAAAAGGAATGGAAGGAAAGAAATATGCAACATGGGATCTTGACATTCCTGAGACAGCAAAGAAATTCTTATCCGCAGTGAAAAAAGGATATGAATATTCTATTTTTTACAAAAACATCACAAAATGATTCCGATTTTTCTAATTTTCTTATATAATAATAACAAAGTCTAAAGGAGGAATTATTTTTATGCCAAAGAGAACAGATATTAACAAAGTGTTGATCATTGGATCTGGTCCGATCATTATCGGTCAGGCATGCGAATTTGACTATTCGGGTACACAGGCGTGTAAGGCGCTTCGTAAACTTGGATATGAAATCGTACTGGTCAACTCCAATCCAGCAACGATCATGACAGATCCGGAAACAGCTGATGTAACTTACATTGAGCCGCTGAACGCAGAACGTTTAGAGGAGATCATTGCGAAAGAACGTCCAGATGCCTTACTTCCAAACTTAGGTGGGCAGTCCGGATTAAATTTATGTGAAGAGTTATATAAAAAGGGTATTTTAGATAAGTATAATGTCAAAGTAATTGGTGTACAGGTAGATAGTATTGAACGTGGAGAAGACCGTATCGAGTTTAAGAAGACAATGGACGAACTTGGAATCGAGATGGCTCGAAGCGAGGTTGCTTACAGCGTAGAAGATGGGTTGAAGATCGCTGATAAGCTTGGTTATCCAGTGGTACTTCGTCCAGCTTACACAATGGGTGGAGCCGGTGGAGGACTGGTATACAACAAAGAAGAATTAAAGACTGTCATCGCAAGAGGACTTCAGGCAAGTTTAGTTGGGCAGGTACTTGTAGAAGAATCCATTCTTGGATGGGAAGAATTAGAGCTTGAAGTTGTACGTGATGCTGAAGGGAATATGATCACAGTCTGCTTTATTGAGAACATTGATCCATTAGGAGTGCATACAGGAGACTCTTTCTGTTCTGCACCAATGCTTACGATCTCTGAAGAATGCCAGCAGAGATTACAGGAACAGGCATATAAGATCGTAGATTCCGTACAGGTTATCGGTGGAACAAACGTACAGTTCGCACATGACCCAGTGACAGATCGTATCATTGTTATCGAGATTAACCCAAGAACATCAAGATCCTCAGCATTAGCATCCAAAGCGACAGGATTCCCAATCGCTTTAGTCTCCGCAATGCTTGCTGCAGGACTGACATTAAAAGATATTCCATGTGGAAAATACGGAACATTAGATAAATATGTACCAGACGGTGACTATGTCGTTATCAAGTTTGCACGTTGGGCATTTGAGAAATTCAAAGGTGTCGAAGACAAACTTGGAACACAGATGCGTGCTGTTGGTGAAGTTATGAGTATCGGTAAAACATACAAAGAAGCATTCCAGAAAGCGATCCGAAGCTTAGAGACAGGACGCTATGGACTCGGACATGCCAAAGATTTCGATACTTTAACGAAAGAAGAATTATTAAAGAAATTAGTGACACCATCCAGCGAACGTCATTTCGTGATGTACGAAGCATTAAGAAAAGGTGCAACGGTTGAAGAAATCTTTGAACTGACAAAAGTAAAAACATACTTTATCGAGCAGATGAAAGAGTTAGTTGAGGAAGAAGAAGCCCTTCTTGCATGCAAAGGAAACATGCCATCCAATGAAATGTTAACAGCAGCCAAGAAAGACGGATTCTCTGACAAATACTTAAGCCAGTTATTAGAAATCCCAGAAGAAGATATCAGAAATAAACGTATTTCCATCGGTGTCGAAGAAGCATGGGAAGGAGTTCATGTAAGTGGAACACCAGACAGTGCTTACTATTATTCAACATACAATGCCAAAGATAAGAACCCAGTATCCACAGATAAACCAAAGATCATGATCTTAGGCGGTGGACCAAACCGTATCGGACAGGGTATCGAATTTGACTACTGCTGTGTACATGCATCCCAGGCATTAAAGAAAATGGGATTCGAGACGATCATCGTAAACTGTAACCCAGAAACAGTATCTACAGACTACGATACATCTGATAAATTATATTTCGAACCATTAACAGTCGAAGATGTATTAAGCATTTACAACAAAGAAAAACCATTAGGAGTGATCGCACAGTTCGGTGGACAGACACCACTGAATATCGCTGCAGAACTTGAGAAAAATGGTGTGAAGATCCTTGGAACATCTCCATCCGTGATCGACCTTGCAGAAGACCGTGATCTGTTCCGTGAAATGATGGATAAATTAGAGATTCCAATGCCAGAATCGGGAATGGCAACAACAGTAGAAGAAGCATTAGAGATTGCAGGAAAGATCGGATATCCTGTGATGGTAAGACCTTCATACGTTCTTGGTGGACGTGGAATGGAAGTTGTCTATGATGACGAAAGCATGACAGGATATATGAAAGCAGCCGTTGGTGTAACACCAGACCGCCCAATCCTGATCGACCGTTTCTTAAATCATGCAATGGAATGCGAAGCAGATGCGATCAGTGACGGAACACACGCATTTGTACCAGCAGTGATGGAACATATCGAACTTGCAGGAGTTCATTCAGGAGACTCCGCTTGTATTCTTCCATCTGTTCATATTTCAGAAGAAAACCTGGAAACGATCAAAGAATACACAAGAAAGATCGCAGAAGAAATGCACGTTAAAGGACTGATGAACATGCAGTATGCGATCGAAGACGGAAAAGTCTATGTATTAGAAGCAAATCCACGTGCATCCCGTACAGTACCTCTGGTATCTAAAGTATGTAACGTGAGAATGGTTCCACTGGCAACACAGATCATTACATCTGAATTAACAGGAAAACCATCACCAGTACCAGAATTAAAAGAACAAAAAATTCCATACTATGGAGTCAAAGAAGCAGCCTTCCCATTCAATATGTTCCAGGAAGTAGACCCAGTTCTAGGACCAGAAATGCGTTCTACAGGTGAGGTTCTTGGATTATCCAAATCTTATGGGGAAGCTTTCTATAAAGCACAGGAAGGTGTTGGAGCGAAACTTCCTTTAGAAGGAACTGTATTGATCTCTGTAAACCGCAAGGATAAAGAAGAAGTCGTAGAAGTAGCGAAAGCATTTGATCAAGATGGATTCAAGATTCTTGCAACAAACAATACATGCAAGCTGTTAAATGAAGCAGGAATCAAAGCAGAGAAAGTCAATAAATTAAGTGAAGGAAGACCAAATATCCTTGATCTTATCACAAATGGTGATATTGACATTGTTGTAAACTCTCCAGTTGGAAAAGACAGTATTCATGATGATAGCTACTTAAGAAAAGGTGCGATCAAAGCAAAGATTCCATATTATACAACAATTGCAGCAGCGAAAGCGGCAGCAGAAGGAATCGCTTATGTGAAGGCACATGCAGATCAGAATGAAGAGGTGAATTCACTTCAGGGATTACATGCACAGATTACTGAGAAATAGTGATTTGTAGGGTAGTCGTTGGGATTGTATATGAGAAAAACAAAATAATAGTATAAAAGATCCAGACCAGGAAATTTATGCACGCCGTTTTGAACGGTCGCTGATTCGCTAGTTTTCCTTGCGCAACTCGCTTCGCTCAAACAGCGCACCAAACTAGCTGCGAACCGTTCAAAACGACGGCAAAATTTCAATGGTTCTGGATCTTTTATACTATTATTTCTATCGCATTAACCTACGACTACCCTCCAAATCACAATCTGCATAAAATACAAAAATCTGCACATATTATTTCTATTACGAGAACAAAAAAGGAGAAAAATGATATGGCAGATATGTTTTGCTTCCAATGTCAGCAGACGGCAGGAAATAAAGGTTGTGTTGTGACAGGAGTTTGTGGAAAACAGCCGGAGACGGCTTTGCTGCAGGATGAGTTGGTTTATGAATTGATACGATTGTCAAAGGCAGTAAAACAGACACACAGGACGAAAGAGGCGGATCGTCTGTTGATGGATGGTTTATTTACAACGCTTACGAATGTTAACTTTGATAATGGAGCGATTCGGAAATTTATGGATCGGGTTCGAAAAGAAACAGAGGATCTTGGAGGTGCAGATAAGCCCAGGGTCAAATTGTGGGAAGGAGATACAGATATTGTTTCGCTTCGCTCAACCTTACTTTTTGGATTAAAGGGTATGGCGGCCTATGCACATCATAGCATGAATCTAGGTTACGAAGATGATGAAGTGACTTCATGGTTTTTTAAGGGATTGACGGAAATTGATGAAGAACATACAGCAGAAGAATGGCTGAATCTCATTATGGAATTTGGTCAGGTAAACTTAAAATGTATGCAATTATTGGATCGGGCGAATACAGAAACATTTGGGACTCCGGTACCAGCGAAAGTAAATACAGATATCAAAAAAGGACCATTTATTGTTGTTTCTGGTCATGATCTTGAGGATCTTCATCAGTTGTTAGAGCAGACAAAGGATAAGAAAATTAATATCTATACACATGGGGAAATGTTACCGGCACATGGATATCCAGGGCTTAAGAAGTACAAACATCTTGCAGGCAATTTTGGGACTGCATGGCAAAGTCAGCAGCAGGAATTTGAGAATATTCCGGCTCCTGTCTTATTTACAACGAATTGCCTGATGCCGCCAAGAGAAAGCTATAGAGACTGCATTTACAATACTTCAGTTGTTGGATACGAAGGACTAAAGTATATTGAGAGAAAAGAAGATGGAACGAAGGATTTCAGTCCATTGATCGAACAAGCATTAAAGTTAGGCGGATATGAACATGACCATAGTATGAGTGGAATCAATGGCGGTCATATTTTGACAACTGGATTTGCGCATGGAACAGTGCTTGCAAATGCAGAAAAGATAGTATCAGCAATTAAGAAAGGGGCCATTAAACATATATTCCTTGTAGGAGGCTGCGATGGAGCTCATCCGGGACGTAATTATTATACAGAATTTGTGAAACAGACACCGATGGATTCTTTGGTTTTAACTCTTGCGTGTGGCAAGTATCGATTTAATGATATAGATCTTGGAGAAATTGATGGACTTCCAAGAATTTTAGATATGGGGCAGTGTAATGATGCATATAGTGCAATTAAAGTAGCGGCAGCACTTGCAGAGGTGTTTGAATGTGGAATTAATGATCTGCCGTTGACATTAGTTCTTTCATGGTATGAACAGAAAGCGGTATGTATTTTATTAACATTGTTATCATTAGGAATCAAAAAAATATATTTAGGACCAACTTTGCCGGCATTTTTGTCAGAAGGAGTGGTCAAGATATTGGTGGAACAATATGATCTAAGACCGATCACAGCTCCTGAACAGGATATGGATGCGATTTTGGGACGATAGCTTAAGTATGATGAAGATTTAAACGAATAAAAAGTTAAAGATAAAAGAAAATCTCAGAGATTACAAAAACTCTGGGGTTTTCTTTTGTTTTTTAACGAGTTACAATAGAAACAATATCTAAAAGCAGACAAGGAGGATATAACAACGATGAAAACAAATAAAAATATTCTGGTGGTTATGCCAGTAGAAGATGAACATAAAAAGACATTAGAAAAACATGCAAAAGGAAGCCATTTTGTATATAGTTCCTACGACAAAGTAACACCAGAAATGGTAAAAGAAGCGAATATCATCATCGGAAATGTAGATCCATTTTATCTAAAAGAAGCAGAAAATCTGGAATGGTTACAGCTAAATTCAGCAGGAGCAGATCCATATGTAAAAAAAGGAGTTTTGCCTGAAAATGTAATCCTGACAAATGCAACAGGAGCTTACGGCCCGGGCGTTGCGGAACATATGCTGGCAGTCTTGTTTTCTCTCCAGAAAAAGTTACATCTATATAGGGATAACCAGAATCAGTGCCAATGGCAGGATGAAGGAGCTGTTATGTCGTTACGAGGAGGTACCTTACTGATCGTTGGACTTGGAGACATTGGATTATACTTTGCAAGGCTGATGAAGAATTTTGGCTACCGCATTATCGGAATCAAACGAAGACTAGGACAGGTTCCACAGGATATCGACGAACTTCATACAATGGACGACTTAGATCAATTACTGCCAGAAGCAGATGTAGTATTTTCCGTACTGCCGGATTCCAAAGCGACGAGAAACATATATAATAAACAGCGTTTCAAAGAAATGAAAAACACAGCAATTTTGTTAAATGCAGGAAGAGGAAGCGCAGTAAATACAGAAGATTTATGCGAGGCATTGATTCAAGGAGAAATCTACGGAGCAGGTCTGGACGTAACAGATCCAGAACCACTTCAGACCCAGCACAAATTATGGAATATAGAAAATGCAATCATCACACCACATATCTCAGGAGACTTTCATCACCCCGCTACATTGTATCGAATTGTGGATATTGCAGCAGGAAATCTGCAGAGGTATGTGGAAGGAGAAGGATTGATGAATGAGGTGGATTTGGAAACAGGGTGTAGATTGTAATTTGTAGTTTGAAAGGTAGTCGTGGGGATTGTATATGAGAAAAACAAAATAAGAGTATAAAAGATCCAGCCCAGGAAATTTATGCACGCCGTTTTGAACGGTCGCTGATTCGCTAGTTTTCCTTGCGCAACTCGCTTCGCTCAAACAGCGCACCAAACTAGCTGCGAACCGTTCAAAATGACGGCAAAATTTCAATGGTTCTGGATCTTTTATACTCTTATTTTGTTTTTGTCATATACAGAAAGACTCCAGTTGGCCAACCAACTCACAAAATCAAAATCTTTATTTCTTGAGATTTATATTGTAAATTCTTATAATTAAGTAAATACTTAATTAAGTAAATGCTTTATTTTGGAGGGAAAGATGATAGATATCGAATTACTGCATACTATTACCATGCCAACACGCTACCAGATTCTCCTGCTTTTACTGGAACATCATTACTGTGGGAAAGCATTGGCTGCGAAAATTGGAATCAGTGAATCAGCAGTATCACAGCATCTACAGATATTAAAAGATTGTGGAATGGTGACGGGACAAAGGATTGACCGTCAAATGCATTATCAGGTTAATACAGAACTTCTGATACAGAGTGTTGGTATTTTTCATCAGAAAGTATTGGAGAAGAGTGAACATATGCCAAATAGAGATTACTGTGATTGTGAGCTTGCTGAGTTTTGTAGTCGGAAGGGAGATGTAAAGAAGTAATGAGAGAGAATAAAGATTATCTGATTACAGAAAAACCATCGAGAGCTTTACTTATTTTTTCGATTCCGATGATTATTGGAAATCTGTTTCAACAGGCATATACAATTGTAGATTCTGCCATAGTGGGACGTTATGTGGGAGAAACTGCTTTAGCTGCTGTTGGCGCATCTTATGCCCTGACAAGTATATTTATTTGTATTGCTATTGGAGGCGGTATTGGTGCATCTGTTATTATCAGCCATCACTTTGGTGCACACAATTACGGACGTATGAAGACTTGTATTCGTACTGCGTTACTTTCATTTCTTTTCATTAGTTTGATACTTGGAGGCGTTGGATTAATTTTTAGCCAGCAGATTATGGAGGTTTTAAATACACCGGCAGATGCCATAGATATTGCTGTAACTTATTTGAATATTTACTTTTTGGGTCTGCCATTCTTATTTATGTACAACATTCTTTCTTCGATGTTTAACGCACTTGGAGAATCACGGATTCCGTTGTATTTATTGATTTTTTCTTCTGTATTGAATATTTTTCTGGATTTATATATGGTGGCAGTATTGAATTTGGGTGTGGCTGGTGCAGCATATGCAACGTTTATTTCTCAGGGAATTTCAGCAGTGTTATCTTTGATTATTTTTGTTGTTACACTTCAACAGTTACAAGGGAAAGCTGAGGGCTGGTTTAGTAAAACAGAATTTTCTGATATGTCCAGGATTGCACTACCATCTATCCTTCAACAATCTACGGTTTCTATTGGCATGATGCTAGTTCAGTCAGTGGTAAATAGCTTTGGGACACAAATTCTTGCTGGATTCTCTGCTGCGATGCGAATAGAATCTCTTTGTGTTGTGCCAATGTCAGCAATTGGTAATGCAATGTCTTCTTATACTGCACAGAACATTGGCGCAGAAAAAGAGGAGCGAATCTCACAAGGTTATCGGGCAGGCAACTTTATGATTATTGTTATAGCGGTTATTTTATGTTTCTTCCTCGAAATAGCTCATAAACCTCTGATTGCCTTGTTTTTGGACAATGAACCTTCAGCGCAGACGATTGTTACTGGAGAAAGTTATCTGAAATTTATTGGTTTCTTCTTTTGTATGATTGGATTTAAAATGGCTGTCGATGGTATTTTGCGGGGAGCAGGAGCAGTGAGAGTTTTTACTATTGCGAACCTGGTAAATCTAACATTGCGAGTTACCATTGCAAAATTCGGAGCTCCAATTTGGGGAGTTTCTATGGTATGGTATGCAGTACCGCTTGGCTGGCTTGCCAACTTCCTGATTTCCTATGGATATTACAGAACTGAAAAGTGGAAAGAAGCTGCGTCAAAAACGGTAGATTAGCCTTTAATGAAAAATTATTTTCTTTACAATTAGAAAAAATTATTTTATAAACCGGAAGTTGTCAAGTTCTTAGTCAATAACGATCATGAATTTTACTTGCGTCCTGTCCCACCAAAGTAATCGGACATTTTCATCTTATCAAGTGCGGAATCAATTTTTTTCACATCCTCACTTGAAAGCTGGACATTAGCTGCCTCCTGATTTTCTTTCATACGTTCAGGCTTTCTGCTTCCGGGAATTGGAATAATCCACGGTTTTTTATTCAGCATCCATGCAAGTGAAATTTGGCTCATAGTCGCATTCTTTTCTTCTGCCATTGATGAAATCAGATAAAATAATTCTTCATTCTGTTTATAACTCTCATCTTGGAACTGTGGCATTATGGCTCTGAAATCCGTTTGGGAATCAAATTGCATTCCCGCTTTGTATTTCCCGGTAAGGATTCCATTCGCAAGCGGAGAATATGCTACATATGCGATATTTAATTCTTCAAATGCAGGAAAATCTTTTTCATAAAATCTCCCCATCATAGAATATCTGTTTTCAATAGCCGATACTTTACATACGGCATTTGCACGCCTCATATATTCTGCATCTGCTTCTGACAGTCCCCATGCTCTTATTTTTCCTTCTTTGATAAGCTCCGACATGACTCCGGCAACTTCTTCAATTGGAGTGTCCGGATCTTCCCGATGCTGATAATACAGATCAATATAATCTGTACCAAGCCTTTTCAGACTCTTTTCTACGGATTTTCTGATTGTCTCTGGCCTGGAATCTCTTTCTTTTGCTGACTCTCCAATGCCAAATTTTGTTGCAATGACTACATGACTTCTAATTGGCTTCAGTGCCTCGCCCACCAGTTCTTCATTATAAGATACAGTACCATCACTGTTAACACCAATATATGCCTCCGCTGTGTCAAAAAAATCGTACCCCATATCATAGGAATTTCTGATCAGTTTTATTGCGTCTGATTTATCAGTAGGTGTACCATAAGCATGAGAAAATCCCATACATCCAAGTCCCACAGGATTTACTTCAATACCAGAATTTCCAAGGATTCTTTTCTTAATCATTTCATTATTCCTCCTGTTATTTATTCTCAATCAGTTGATTTTATTTCTTTATATGAAATATTATACTTGTCTTTGATTTAGAGTTTACTTTATTTTTTAATATAATGTACACTATTGATTATGAACAAAGTATTTCATATTTTGAAAAGCTATAATTGGATTTCAATATTTAGGAGGATATCATGTTAGATCTTAATGAACTGAAACACCTTGTATTATTTGCAGAATATGGCACTCTGTCCAGAGTTGCCGAGGCTTGTCACATATCGACTCCTTCTATAACAAGATCAATGAAACATCTTGAAGAACGTTTCGGCGTTTCTCTATTCATTCGTGAAAAGAGTAAGATTAAATTGAATGAAACAGGTTACATTGCTGTAGAAGCAGCCAAAAATATTCTTGCGGAAACAGAAAGGCAATTCCAAATCTCACATCCTTATATCCTGATAAAAATATTTCTTCTCAGCTTACAAATTCTGAAAAAATCATAGAAGAATATGAAAACGGAAATGTCAACTATGCTTTTTTACCTTACGCATATAAAAATTTTGTTCCTTGTCTCACAGAGCAATTGTTTCTTGCGGTAAAGAAAGATCATGCATTTGCCAAGCATAAATATGTATTTTTTTCTGAATTGAATGGTGTAAATTTTTTAATCCGTTCTGAAATTGGATTTTGGAATAAATTATGTCATGATAAATTGCCTGCGTCCAGATTTCTTGTCCAAAAAGATGAATTTGAATTTTCAGAACTGATTAAGACTTCCTCTTTACCATGCTTTGCAACAGATATAGGAGTTGCTCATGGATTTTCTTATGAAGATCGTATTTTAATTCCAATTAAAGATGCAGAAGCAACGGTAACATTTTACACAAATATTAGACTTTAGAAATCTATAAACCTACCTTAGTTTGTAAAAATTTTTCTTGATGGCTCAGTGTCTATTACAATATACATCTTGTCTTCTTTGTATGCCACATACAAATTTTGATTTGAATAAGTCGTGTAGATTGTATATGAGAAAAACAAAATAAGAGTATAAAAGATCCAGACCAGGAAATTTATGCACGCCGTTTTGAACGGTCGCTGATTCGCTAGTTTTCCTTGCGCAACTCGCTTCGCTCAAACAGCGCACCAAACTAGCTGCGAACCGTTCAAAACGACGGCAAAATTTCAATGGTTCTGGATCTTTTATACTCTTATTTCTATCGCATTAACCAACGACTACCCTTCAAACCACAAAATCAGAATTTGAATTTCAAAATACATTTTCCGAATCATTCACTTTTCAAAACAAACTATTTAGAATCTGAATACCTACATACGCTTTAAGTATTTCCACAAATACAATCCATGTGTTATGATATTAACAAAGATAAGAACAGATTCAACGATGTTATGTATTTGTACTTGTGCAATGTTAAAAAAATATAGAAAATTATTTCAGGACGATTGTATATTTAGGATAATTTTTATATATAATTACAAGTTATTCTAAATTATTTTTGGTTGCATTTGTTACAAAAATAACGAACTTTGTGAAACAAAGATACAAACAAAAGAGAATCAGAAAAGGATGTAAGGTGGAATGAACGAAGAGAATAGTACAGGAAAGATTAATAAGCTGGCGTTTTGGCCGGCGGTTATTGCGTTGGTGGTATTTGTTATTGCTGGAATTGTGAATACACAGGCAGTGGGAAATGCAATGACGAAGATCCTGAGTGTGATCGCAAATTATTTTGGAGCGTATATCAATATTTTATCACTGGTATTCTTAATACTCGCGGCAGTGATCATCATTGGAAAGTATGGGGATGTGATCATTGGCGGAAAAGATGCCAAACCAGATTACAGTATGCCAACATGGTGTGCGATGTCAATCTGTTCAGGAATTGGAACGGGATTGTTATTCTGGGCGATTGGGGAACCGATTTTCCATTATATGCAGACACCAACAGCGATTGGACAGGCACAGACAAGAACAGCAGGTATCTTTGCGGTAGCACAGGCGATGTGGGATTGGAGTTTTATCCAGTATGCAATGTATGCAGTCTGCGGAGCAGCATTTGCGGTTTTATGTTTTAACAAGGGAAAGAGTTTATCAATCTCTTCGATTGTGGAATGTGTTACAAATAAAAAGATTCCATGGTTAAATACACTTGTGACATGTCTTGTAATCTTCTGCCTGATGGGAGCGACAGCAAATTCTATGGGAGTTGGACTGATGCAGATCGGGGCTGGACTTGAGACGGTCTTTGGAATTGCACAGTCACCAATTGTATGGATCTTGATCGCAGCATTTGTATCAACGATATTTATTTTATCCTGTGTTTCAGGAATTGGAAAAGGATTAAAAATTATTTCAAGCATTTGTATGTATTTCTTTATCTTCTTACTAATCTTCGTTTTCATCTTTGGAAATACACCATTTATCGGAAAGATTACATCCGAGGCAATCGGATTTATCATTGACCATTGGGGAACTCAGACCATGCTTATGAATGCAATGGCACCAAAAGATACTTGGTTCTCTGAATGGAGTGTTATGTACTGGAACTCATTTATCATGTATGCGCCAATTATCGGTATGTTCCTTGCACGTATGGGAAAAGGAAGAACTGTTCGTACATTTATGTTAGTACAGGTATTAGTACCATCTATCTTCTGTATCATTTGGATCGGAATCTTTGGTGGACAGACAATTTATTTGCAGACATCTGGAACTTTAGATGTTTGGAATGCGGTACAGACATCTGGAATGCAGGCGACGGTATTCCAGATCCTTGGAAGTCTGCCATGCAGCAAGATCATTACAGTTTTATTCTTGTGTACGATCACTTTAAGTTTTTGTACACTTGCAGATCCAATGGCATCTGTAGCATCAACATTATCTGTCGATGGATTATCTGCAGATGATGAACCACCTAAGAAACAGAAAGTTTTAGTTGGTATCATTCTGGCAGCGGTTGCATGTACTCTTGTGATCAGTGGAGGAACGACTGCGATCAAAGGTATGATCAACTTAAATGGATTATTGCAGAGTGTTGTTATGATCCTGTGTGCAGTTGCGTTCTTTAAATCTGGTAAAAAAGAAGATAATGAACATGTAGATTAAAAATTGAAAACCCATAATATCGCTGTAAGTGCCAATCAGTAAATATATTATTGATTGATACTTACAGTGTAACATAATAAATAACCAAATGGGGGAGTCATCTGATATGAATGAATTATTGGACGACTCCCTCATTTTATTTTTAAGATTTTCATAGCTGACGAGGCAAGTCGAATCAATGCTTGCCTCTGTGTGATCATGTACTATTCATATTCTAAATAGTAACATACAGTACCGATATTTCACATATAAATACAATGTTGTTATAATATTAACAAGGTTAGAGAAAAGGAAAAACGATAGCTGATATACAAAGGAAAATCAAGGATTTCATGGAATGACAGAAAATAAAAAATCCTTGGAACAAATTTGCTTTTAAAGATCGTGATATATTTTTTTGGCCTTAAATGTTACATTTTTAACGAAAAATATTTACAAAAAAGGGAGAAAAAGAAAATAAATTACAAAGAAGCTCCGTATTCTAAGTTTCATAAAACGTTATTCTTTTGTGCTGTTTTAGGGCAGATCGCATGTGGTTTTGCACTTGGAATTGCAGGAACAGCGGTAACAGAAGGAAAAGCTGATCTGGGACTGAGTACATTTTGGGTAGGACTTCTTGGAGCAGGAACTCTGATCGGTCTTGCCGGAAGTTTAGTAGTAGGAAACCTTGCAGATAAGATTGGAAGAAGTAAATTAGTATTGCTTGATATGGCATTCTTTACAGTATTCTCAATCGCACAGTTCTTTACATCAAGCGTACCAGTGATCATGGCATTAAGAATTCTGATCGGACTTTGTATCGCAATTGATTATACAGTAGGAAGCACGATCGTTTCTGAGTGGTTTGATCCAGAAACAGCACCATCTTACTTAAGTAAATTCATCATTTACTGGACATTTGGTTATGTTTTATCATTCTTCACAGGATTGGTTATGAGTAACTTACATACAGATTATCATATCATCTTCGCAAGTTCTGCAATTCCAGGAGCGATCGCAGCAATCGCAAGAATCACTTTAGGAATCGCAGAAGCACCAAGCTGGATGGCATCTGTAGGAAGAGTTGAAGAAGCAAATAAATTAGTAGCAGAAAAATTAGGACCTGAATATAAAATTGTTGCAGAAGAGAAAAAAGAAGAAGAAAAAGTATCTGTTGCAGAACTGTTCAGCCCTAAATATAGAAGAAACACTTTAGTAGGTGGAATGTTCTACGCATGTCAGGTATTCCCTTACTTCGGAGTTGGTATCTTCCTTCCAATCTTAATTGGACAGTTAAACATGGGAGATGCAAATACATCAAGTATTATCTATGATGTCTTCTGTATGGCAGGAGCATTTGCAGGAACATGGTTATGTGCAAGAATGTCAAGAAGAAGCTTCTTAACATCAACATTCTTTGGAGCAGCGATCGCACTGGTAATTATGATCATTGGACAGAACATTTCCATCGTCATCACAGTTATCGCATTCGCAGCATTCGCATTGATCATGTCAATCGCAGTCGTTATGGAGTGGCCTTATCCACCAGAATTATTCGATGACCGTGTAAGAGGAACTGGTGTTGGTATCGTCGTAGCATTCAGTCGAATCGGTGCAGCACTTGGAACATTCTTATTACCAATCTTAATGGACAGTATCGGAGGAACAGGAACACTGATTGTATGTGCAGCGGTCCTTGTATTAGGTGGAGTTGTGTGCCAATTATTCGCACCAGAAACATCTGCATCTTACTTAAAGAAAGTAGCAGAGAAAGAAGCAGCAGTAAATTAGTTTACATAATTAATTTTACATAAAGAAGCTTTAACAAAAATTAAAATAAACCCTTAGTAATCTTTTAGGAGGAAAAATTCATGGCAAGAGATTATATGAAGAGAATCAATGCGTTAAGAGAAAATTATATGTCTCACCGCGTTGAAATGGATATCCTGGATGCATATTATGTAACACAGGGATTTAAAGAAACAGAAGGACAGCCTTGGCAGATTCAGAAAGCTACAGGTATGAAGAAAGTTTATGAAAATAAACCAATTTTCATTCAGGACAACGAGTTATTAGTTGGTGGTGTAGCATTCAAACCTCGTGCAGGTATTTTAAACCCAGATTCAGCTTGTTCTGTTATCGAAAAAGAGTTAGATACGATCAGCACACGTAAATACGATCCATTCTATTTATCAGATGAAAATAAAAAATTATTCATGGAAGAAGTAGCTCCATACTGGAGAGGAAAATGTGTCCTTGACCGTTGGAACGCTATGATGCCAGAAGACGTAAGAACAATGCGTGATGGTGGAATGTTATATGTAGACAAGAAATTCGTTCGTGGATACGGAGAAAACACACCAGGTTGGAGAACTCTTCTTGCAAAAGGTATCAAAGGTATCAAAGAAGAAGCAGAAGCTAAACTTGCAGCATTAGATACAGCAGCAGGAGAAGATACATTAAAACAGCAGATCTTCTACAAATCTCTGATCATCTCTGCAGAAGGAATTATTGCTCTTGCAAACCGTCATGCAGACTTAGCTGAAGAAATGGCAGCAAAAGAAACAGATGAAACTCGTAAAGCAGAATTATTAAAGATCGCTGAAGTTAACCGTCACGTTCCAGAGAACCCACCTCGTAACTTCTACGAAGCATTACAGAGTATGTTAACATATGAATTCTGTATCTTCATGGAACAGAACGCTTCTTCTTACAACTTAGGACGTATGGATCAGTACCTGATCGAATACTACAAGAAAGATATCAAAGAAGGAATCATGACTCAGGAAGATGCTCAGGAATTACTTGACTGCTTCTGGATCAAGATCGCAGAAATGGGATTATTCCAGGACGGAGAGAGTGCAGCATTCTCAGCTGGATATAACATGACAGTTCAGGTATGTGCCGGTGGTATCGACAAATACGGAAATGATGCAGTTAACGATCTTTCTTACATGACAATCCAGGCGACAGAAGATACAGCATTAAAAGAGCCTAACATGACAGTACGTTACAGCATTTCCAAGAACCCAGATTCATTCTTAAGAAAAGCTGCTGAATGTATCCGTATGGGACGTACAATGCCAGCTGTATACCATGATGATGCAGGTATCAAGATGCTGCTTAACAAAGGTGTACCTCTTTCTCAGGCATGGGATTGGACTCCATGTGGATGTGTTGAGACAAACCTTGAAGGACGCTTAAAATCTTATACTGACATCGGAGAAGTCAGCATGGGTGGTGTCGTAGACATGGTTATGAACAATGGCAAGAGCCGTCTGACTGGAGAACAGGTATCTATCCAGACTGGTGATCCTCGTGACTTCAAGACATTTGATGAATTCATGGGAGCGATCAAAAAACAGATCGACTACTTTGTACATACAATGGCAACAATGAACTCTTATCTTGATTACTTAAGTGAAAACTACCGTCCAGTACCAGCATTATCTTTAACATATCCAAACTGTATGGAAACAGGAAAAGATTATGCAAACGGTGGAGCAGAATTCAACGTAGGTAACGGAATCAACATCATCGGACAGGCAGATATCATCAACTCTTGTGCAGATATCAAATATTTGATCTACGATGAGAAGAAATTAACAATGGACGAACTTTGCAAAGCATTAGATGCAAACTTCGAAGGATATGATGAAGTTTATAAAATGTGTATGGAAGCTCCTAAATATGGAAATGACGATCCTAAGGCAGACTTCTGTGCAGGTGAGATCTACAACTACTTAGTAGACCAGATCGAAAGCTATGATTCAGCATTCGGTAAATTAACAGCTGGTATGCTTCCAGTATCAGGAAACGTTCCAATCGGACAGAGCGTAGGAGCCCTTCCTTCCGGACGTAAAGCTTGGACACCACTTGCAGACGGAATCGGAGCAACAGGTGGAACAGACGTAAATGGAGCAACAGCATTATTAAAATCTATCAGTAATCTTCCTCATTCTCGTTTCACACAGGGAACACAGATGAACTTAAAGATCGATCCAAAACTGTTAGAAGGAGAACGCGGATTAAATAACATGATGACTCTGTTAAAAACACAGTGTACATTAGATGTTTACCATACACAGTACAACATCATTGATCCAGAAGTACTGATTGATGCTCAGAAACATCCAGAAAACTATAAAGATTTACTTGTACGTGTAGCTGGATACACAGCATTCTTCGTAGAATTAGGAAAAGATATCCAGGATGACATCATCCAGCGTACAGAAATCGAAAACTGGGGATAGGATAACAGGTTAAAACACTATGATGTATCAGACTTATGAAGGGATGGACATCGAAGGAACTGTTTTAAGAATCGAGAAAAGTTCCATTTTTGATGGAGATGGACTTCGAACGGTTGTATTCTTAAAAGGATGTCCATTACGCTGCAAATGGTGTTCAACTCCGGAGAGTTATCAAAAGAAAATACAGACAACGCTTGATGGCACGATCACATACGGTCAGATCATGACAGTAGAAGACGTGATGGTGGAAGTCAGAAAAGACAGTCTTTTCTACTTCCACTCAGGCGGTGGTGTGACATTATCAGGGGGAGAGATCTTAGCCCAGCCCGAATTTGCATATCATATCCTTCGTCGTTCCTGTTATGAAGGAATCAATACGGCGATCGAATCTTCCTTCAATGCAGACTGGGACAAGATCGAACCGATCCTTGGATGTTTAGATACTGCATTTGTCGATATGAAATTGATGGACCCGGAAAGACATAAATATTATACCGGAGTAGATAATGCTCTTATTCTGAGTAATATCGAAAAAGCAGGGAAAGAAAGAAGACCGAATATGAAAATGATCATAAGAAGGCCATTGATCCCTGGGGTAAATGATTCCGAAGAAGATCTGACTGCACTGGCACAGTTTTTAGGAAATCTTAAGGGAGTTGATCATTTACAGTTACTTCCATATCATCGTCTGGGAACAGACACTTATCGAAAACTCGGAATGGAATACCCATTAGCAGAAATAGAAGTTCCAAGTGAAGAACATATGCAGTGGTGCAAAGACATCACAGAAAAATACGTTAAAACTATCATTTAATATATAAAGTATTTATAGGAGGAAAATTTTATTATGTTACGTTATGGATTTATTGCAGCAGGAAACATTATTCGTAGTATGCACAGAGGTGCAGAGATGAACGAGGATTACAATCCAGCAGAAATCGGTATCTACGACATCAACGAAGAAGTTCGTAAAGACTATGCTGCAAGAGGTTACAAAACATTTGACAGCATGAAAGAATTAATTGACAATTCTGAAATGTTAGTTCTTGGAGTAACACCAAAAGTTGTAGGATTCATCATTGATGAACTTGCAGAAAATTACAGACCAGACCAGGTTATGTTAACAGTTGTAACAGGTGTTGAACAGCCATGGTATCAGGAACATCTTGGAAAAGACTGCAAAGTCGTTATCTGTATGCCAAACATGAGCTCTCAGGTTGGAGAAGGAGCATTTGCTGTATCTCGTTCTGAAGCTTGTACAGACGAAGATGTTGATAAAGTATGTGCAATCTTAAGATCTTGTGGATTAGTTGAAGAAATTCCAGACGGAATGATGGCTGAAATCCTTCCATTCAACGGATCTGCACCAGGATTCTTCTACCACATTGCTAACTTAATGGTAAAAGAAGCAAAAAAATTAGGATTAGATCCAGAAACAGCAGTACGCTTATTTGCTGAAACAATGAAAGGTAGTGCAGAAATGATCCTTTCTTCAGACACAAGTCTTGAAGATCTTGAAAAGGCATTAAGACTTCCAGGAGGAGCTACAGTTACAGCTCTTGAAAAGATCGAATCTATGGGATTTGACGCAATGTACCATGAATTCGTAAAAGTATCTGTAGAACACTGCAGAGAACTTGGAAATCAGAAATAATTCCAGACAAACATATTAGCCTCTATATATAAATTTATTTAAGAACATATAAATCATAAAATGATATAAAAGGAGAAAAATCATGATTACAAATCACGACAGAAAATTCAAATTAGGAATGCACAGCTACACATTACATTTATCAGGATTCGGAGAAAGCTGGGGATTCCAGGAATATGGTGAGCACCATGCATTCGAACAGGTTGCTACATTCAAAGATTTAGTAGACATCGCTGTTGAAGTAGGTCTTGACGTTCTTCACATCACATTAGTAGATATCCAGAACGATACATCTGATGAACATCTTGCAGAATGCAGAAAGATCGCTGAAGATGCAGGAATCGAACTTGAATTAAACATTTCCTTCAACGCACCATCTGATCCTCGTGTAAACTGTGGATTAGAAGAATCATTACACATCGCTCACAAATTAGGATGTAAACTGGTTAAATACAGCACAGACGTAGAACACCCAGAAAAATCTTCTCACTCTTGCTTATCACCAGAAGTAATGAAACAGCTGATCGCTCTTTATGATGACTTTGCAGCAAACATTCCATTAATCGAAAAATACAACTTAAAAGTTGCTATCGAAAACCACTGCGACTTATTCGCAAACGAAGTAATCTGGTTAGTAGAAAAATTAAATCATCCATTAATCGGAGCTTGTTGTGATACGATCAACTCCTTAATGTTAATGGAAGGTATCGCTGATTGTGTAGACAGAATGGCTCCATACTGCTACTGCGTACACTTCTGTGACAACAGAGTATTCGCTGATCCAGACGGAACACATTCTTTAGGAACAGCAATCGGACAGGGTAACGTAGACTGCCGCGCGATCATGGATATCTTAAGAGAAAAAGCTCCAGAAGGACTTGACACAATAGACTTAGAAATCGAACTTCCATTATCTGGACACAGCATTGAAGAAGGACGTGAAATGGAACTTCAGGGATTAAAAGAGTCTGTTGAATATATGTACAAAGAATTAGGTATTGGATTCAACGCTGCTAAGATCTACGGAGAAAGCAATTACTTCTTAAATAAATAGTTTGTTTGTTGAATGAATTAAATTGTTGGAAATAAAATAAATAGCAACTACTCAGGGACGCACTCTCGTTCGATTCGCACGCAGCTGTACTAAGATCTTGACAGGTCTATCAACCTGCTACTCGCTAAGTGCAGGCAAGCTCTTACGGTCCCTGAGTAGTTGCTATTTATTTTATTTAAATTTACTTTATTCAAAGGATTTAGGTAAGGGGTACTTGCTGAGGGATAGTTGTATGATATAATGTAAAGAGTGAAAAATTGATGGGTACAAAGGAGAATTTGGGTATGACATTGCAACAATTAAAGTATTTTATCACGGTTGCTGAGATTGGTAATATTACATATGCTGCACAACGTCTTTATACTTCACAGCCAACGATTAGCAGACAGATTCAGATGTTGGAATCGGAATTGGGTTACCGTTTGTTTAACCGCCATAGTAAGCCTTTGAAGCTTACGGAACCGGGGAAGATCCTTTATGATGGGATGAAGGAGGCTCTTTCTCAGATTAATCATACGATGGAGACAGCGAAGGTTGCTTCGGAAGGAAAGAGCGGAACGCTTTCGATTGCTTTTCAGACAGGATATTACTCAGAATATATGTTTTTTGAGATCATTGATGAATTAAGAGAAAGCTGGCTGGCATTGAAATTAAATTACAATAAGATGTCCACAACAGACCAGCACAGAGGACTTGAAAATGGAAGTATCGATATTGCGATCGGACTGGAACTTCCACACTGGGAAGAAGCAGGATTTCAGGTGCGGAAATTAAAGAAAGAGGAAACTTTGATCGTAGTATCCCAAGATCACAGATTAGCAGGAAAAGATCATCTAGAATATAATGATCTGTGCGGAGAGACTTTCTATTTAACATCACCAAACGGATATCAGGTAGATCGGATTTTGAAAGATATCTTTTGCTTGGATGGTGTACATCAGGTAGGAGTAAGCTCATCAGAGATTGCATACTTTAAGGTAATGTCAGAAAACGGAGTGACGATCTCTAATCCACATGATCCTTACTTGCTGAATAATCCTTATTATCACAGTATTCCATTCGAATCAGAATATTCAGATTCCTATGTGTGCGTAACGAATCCAAATAATACGAACCCGGTTATTAAGTTGTTTATGGACTTGATAGAAGACGAGGAAGTGTGATTTGGGACGGTAGTCTACGATCAATGTGACACAAATAAGATAACAAGAAATATTTATAATATAACGGTGGCAACACGCACTTAAAATATGCTAATCGTTGCCACCGTTATATTATAAATATTTCTTGTTATCTTATTTGTGCCACATAAAACTGAAGTCTATCGAAATCACTACAGGGTGTGTATGTTAAACGGTATTGGCTAATAATTTTTGTATTCACTGATGAAAGTAAAAAACTTTAGGTTTCCAATCACTTAATTTGCAGCCAACACAGTACAACATACATCCCATCCGCGAGAAACATCCTACAAATCAAAACCTAAGCTTGCGCCTTAGCCCACTCAGCAAACTTAGCACTTTCAGCCTGAGCTTCATCCATGCTGGATGCTTTCACACCATAGTAGAATTTAATCTTAGGTTCTGTACCAGATGGACGAACGCATACCCATGCTCCACCTTCAAGTTCATAGTAAAGAACATCAGAAGCAGGAAGTCCTGTAGGTTCTACATTACCACTTTCTACATCAAGAACTGTGTCATTCTTGTAATCACGGATCTTAACAACTTTGTATCCAGCAATATCTTTTAATGGATTCTCACGAAGGTTAGCAAGCATAGCTTTCATCTTATCCATACCTTCTAATCCTGGGAAATCCATAGCTGTGATGCTGTCTACGCAGTATCCGTATTTCTCGTACATGTCGATCATAACATCCCATAATGTTTTACCTTTTGTTGCATAGTAAGCAGCAGCTTCACAAAGAGCAACAGTTGCAGAAACAGCATCTTTGTCTCTTGCATATGTACCGATCAGGCATCCGTAGCTTTCTTCTAATCCGAACAGAT
>OGDN01002255.1_pt1 | contig 26024 bp, 17 predicted proteins | sample 1570271 | NCBI WGS metagenome assembly OGDN01 (sample SAMEA4384481, study PRJEB24528) | human gut metagenome | reverse complement strand
CAAGCTTTGAAATCCGACACTTACGGAGACTTTCGCTTGGGTCAGCTGACCCAAGCGAATATAGTCGCAGTTAGTGGCTAGTTCAAAGTTGCCCTGCCCAAGTTGTTGCCCCCGGAACCCCCGATCCCTCTCGCGTCCCCTTGAGAAAACTATCTACAAATCTTACATTACAACAGCGGAATATTATGCTCCTCCGCCAGTTTCACCGTCTCCTCCGGCCATAACGAACAGTGAACCTCTCCGATATGAGCCTTCCGCAGATAAAACATACAGATACGGGACTGTCCGATACCGCCACCGATCGTAAACGGCAGTTCATCATTCAAAATAGCTCTCTGGAAATCCATTTCCGCACGTTCCTCACAGCCACAAACCTCCAGCTGATGCTTCAGAGCAGCTGCATCCACACGGATACCCATGGAAGAAAGCTCCAGAGCGATATCCAGAACCGGATAATAAACGATGATATCACCGTTCAGCTCCCAGTCATCATAGTCCGGTGCACGACCGTCGTGTGGTTCGCCGGATGCCAGCATCTTACCGATCTGCATGATGAACACGGCACCCTTCTCCTTCACAATCTTATATTCACGATCCTTGGGAGAAAGACCAGGATACATATCTTCAAGTTCCTGGGAAGTGATAAAGAAAATATCCTTCGGAAGAATCTCTTCGATATAATCATACTGAATTGCCATGTATTTTTCAGTCTTCTTCAGTGCAGAATAAACGGTGCGGACAACATCTTTTAAGGTGTCCACATTACGCTCTTCCCGTGTAATGATCTTTTCCCAGTCCCACTGATCCACATAGATAGAATGGATATTGTCGGTATCTTCATCACGACGGATGGCAACCATATCGGTATACAGTCCTTCTCCATGTGCAAAACCATACTTTTTCAGTGCATAACGTTTCCATTTTGCAAGAGAATGTACGATCTCAGCTTTCTGATCCGGTGATTCCTTGATATCGAAGGTAACCGGGCGTTCTACGCCGTTCAGATTATCGTTCAGACCGGATGAAGGGTCTACAAAAAGCGGTGCGGACACACGCAGCAGATTCAGGCGGTCAGAAAGGGTTTTCTGAAAAAAATCTTTTACGGTCTTAATACCAACCTGTGTATCGTGAAGCGACAATGCAGGCTGATAATTTTCCGGAATAATAAAATGTTCCATAACAATCCTCCTCAAATTTGAAAGGCATCCAGCTAAGAATCACGGCAGACACCAACAACTCTTTACCTGTCTACCCCGGTATTATGGTAATATTATAGCAGAAAACCCCCCGAATACAACAATTGATTTTGCTATATCCATGCCAAAACATTCCGCGGGATATTACCAGTGAACAGTAACCGGAATATCGCATATGCACAGTAAGGATCAATTCTGCCTTGTAACTTAACATCAATTGTGCTACTGTAGTAAGCAGAGTACGTTTGGGAAGGTCGGGAAACGGGATGGAACAGGAAAAAATACTTGTGGTTCTTCCTGTAAAAGAAGAACATAAAGAACGAATCAGAAATGCAGCACCGGACGCAAAGACAACTTACTGCCTGGAAGCAGAGGTGACAAAAGAACAGGTGCAGGATGCAAATATTATTATCGGAAATGTGAAACCGGAATTCTTAAAAGATTCTCGGAATCTGCGCTGGATACAGTTAAATAACGCCGGAACAGAAGGATTTTGTGTACCGGGTATTCTGCCAAAACAGGCACAGCTGACCAATGCAACCGGAGCGTATGGAATGGCGATCTCCGAGCATCTGATCGCGATGCTGTTTGCGCTCCAGAAACGCCTGGACATTTACCAGAACCAGCAAAAAGACCACCACTGGGAGAAACAGACCCATATGATGGTTACAGAGGGAAGCCATGTCCTGGTGATCGGTCTTGGAGATATCGGAACGACATTTGCAAGAAAAATGAAAGCACTGGGCGCGCATGTGACAGGTATCAGAAAGAGCCGGAAACCGAAGCCTGAATATGTGGATGCACAATACACGATGGAAGCACTGCCGGAACTTCTGCCACAGGCAGATATTGTGGCACTGAGCCTTCCGGGATACAGTGACACCAAAGGCGTCATCGGTGAGAAAGAATTACACCTGATGAAAGAGAATACTATTCTGTTAAATGTAGGCCGCGGAACTGCGATTGACAGTCTGGCTCTTGCGAAAGCCCTGCAAGAGGGAGCGATTTATGGGGCAGGTCTTGATGTCACAGACCCGGAACCACTGCCGGAAGATCATCCGCTGTGGGATGCGCCGCATTGTATCATTACGCCACATGTGTCTGGCGGATATGCACTGCCGGAGACACTGGAAAAGATTCTGGAACTTTCCATCGAAAATCTGGAACGTTATGAGACAGGAGAAACCCTCCACAATATCATCGACTTTTCTACCGGATATGTGAAAAGATAAAAAAGGCATTGGAAAAGTTGCATAAAAAACAAAATAAAAAAAGAGAAGAATTTTCAGGGTTCTTCTCTTTCCTTTTGTAGTTAACCGTGTTATACTGTTGTCTACAATATGTTGATTAAAGTAAAAGAAAAATACTATATATAGTAGTGAGGAGCGGGAACAATGGTATATATTATCAAGAAAGACGGCACCAAAGAAGAGTTTGATGCCAGTAAGATCAAGCGTGCGGTCAATAAGTCAGCCGGCCGTGTAATGTATCGGTTTACCGATGATGAGATTAATTTTATCTGCAAATATGCAACTGACCGGGCGGAAGCGATGTCAAAAGAGCGAAAAGGCGGAATCCTGATCCAGGATATGCACAACATTGTGGAAGGTGCCCTGGAACAGGTGAATCCTGCAGTAGCAAAAAGTTACCGCGATTACCGGAATTATAAAGTGGACTTTATCCACATGATGGATGAGGTATATACAAAGAGCCAGTCCATCCGTTACATCGGTGACAAAAGCAACGCGAACACTGACAGCGCGCTGGTGGCAACCAAGCGGAGCCTGATCTTTAATGAACTGAACAAAGAATTATACAGAAAATTCTTTATGAACCGGAACGAACTGCAGGCATGTAAAGATGGCTATATCTATATTCATGATCAGTCTGCCCGTCTGGACACGATGAACTGCTGTCTGTTCGATGTGGGATCCGTTCTGCGTGGCGGATTTGAGATGGGAAATGTCTGGTACAATGAGCCGAAGACACTGGATACCGCATTTGACGTTATGGGGGATATTATCCTCAGCACCGCAGCTCAGCAGTACGGCGGATTTACTGTGCCGGAAGTAGATAAGATCCTGTCTCCGTATGCACAGAAAAGCTATAACAAATATTACGAAGAATTCCTGAAATATTCCGATCCGTCCTGGGAAGGAAGAGAAGAAAAGGGTCGTGTATATGCCTGGGAAAAAGTCTGCCGTGACTGTGATCAGGGATGGCAGGGAATTGAATATAAATTAAATACCGTTGGTTCCTCCCGTGGCGACTATCCGTTTGTTACTGTGACACTGGGACTGGGAACGGGAAGATTTGAAAAAATGATCTCAAAATCTCTGCTGAAAGTCCATATGGGCGGACAGGGAAAAGCCGGACATAAAAAACCGGTACTGTTCCCGAAGATTGTGTTCCTGTATGATGAAGAGATCCATGGAGATGGAAAAGAATGTGAAGATGTCTTTGAGGCAGGTGTTGCCTGCTCTGCAAAAACCATGTATCCGGACTGGCTGTCCATGAGTGGCCAGGGATATATTTCCAGCATGTACAAAAAATATAAAAAAGTAATCAGCCCGATGGGGTGTCGTGCCTTCTTAAGTCCGTGGTATGAGCGTGGCGGTATGGAACCGGCAGATGAAAACGATGTGCCTGTCTTTGTCGGTCGTTTCAACATCGGTGCGGTCAGCCTGCATCTTCCGATGATCCTGGCAAAAGCCCGTGCAGAGAACACAGATTTTTATGAAGTTCTGGATTTCTATCTGGAGATGATCCGCGGACTGCATAAGAGAACATACGATTACCTTGGTGAGATGCGTGCTTCCACGAATCCGCTGGCATACTGTGAGGGCGGTTTCTACGGAGGCCATCTGAAACCATCCGATAAGATCCGTCCGTTACTCCGTCCGATGACAGCCTCCTTCGGTATCACAGCACTGAACGAACTGCAGGAACTTTACAATGGTAAATCCATTGCCGAAGACGGAGAATTTGCACTGGAAGTGCTTCGTTATATCAATGATAAGATTAATGTATACAAAAAAGAGGATCAGATCCTGTATGCAATTTACGGAACACCGGCTGAGAGCCTTTGCGGTCTGCAGGTAGAGCAGTTCCGCAAGATGTACGGTATCGTGCGCGGGGTATCCGACCGTCCGTATGTGAGCAACAGTTTTCACTGCCACGTAACTGAGGATATTACTCCTATCCAAAAACAGGATCTGGAAGGAAGATTCTGGGAACTGTGCAACGGTGGTAAGATCCAATATGTCAGATATCCGATTTCCTACAATGTACATGCTATAAAAGCACTGATCCGTCGGGCGATGAATCTGGGTTATTATGAGGGTGTGAATCTGTCGCTGGCCTACTGCGACGATTGCGGACATCAGGAGCTCGAGATGGATGTCTGCCCGGTCTGCGGTTCCAGAAACCTGACCAAGATCGACCGTATGAACGGATACCTGTCCTACAGCCGTGTTCACGGAGATACCCGTCTGAACGATGCCAAGATGGCGGAGATCGCGGACAGAAAGTCAATGTAAAAACATCAGAAATAATATAGAAATAATATGATAAGAAGAAATCCGTAAAATTCTGAACAGAAATCAGTTGTTTTACGGATTTTTTCTTTGTATTTGCAACCTGGTGTCTGACAGTATCCAAAGAAGGGCAGGGAGGAATAAATTCTGCGCATCACGAAGCGTGTTACAGGAAACGGAGTGAACAATCATAAATATACAGAAAATAAAAGGTGTATTTGTGAATTACATAGACAAAATTCTCCGGATTATTTATACTTGATATAGATGTGCAAACAGGAGGGTACCAGTATGGGGGAAAAGACAGTTGATATGACGAAAGGGAGCATCCTGCCGAAGATGATTCGGTTTGCGCTGCCGGTGCTTCTTGGGATGCTGTTTCAGAGAATCTATAATTTTGTAGATGTTTATATAGTAGGAAGATATCTCGGAGATGAGGCACTTGCTGCGGTCAGTATCGCAGGTGGAGCCATGTATCTGCTGTTTTCGATTATGATGGGCCTGACGACAGGAGTAAGCGTGGTGGTTTCGCAGTATTATGGTGGCGGGGATGAGAAAAAAGTGACAGAAACCTTTGTTTCTTCTATCTATGTGGCGGTTGTATCTACGCTGATCATTACAATTGCGGGACTGATCGGGGCACGACCGCTTCTGAGGGTCTTGCAGACCTCGAATGATCTGCTTGACCAGGCAACGGTATATCTGATGGTTGTATTTGCCGGAGCAGTGGGAACGATGCTGTATAACTGGATCTCGGCGGTGCTGCGTTCTTTGGGGAATTCGGTGGTGCCGCTGGTATTCCTGATTATTTCGAGTGTGCTGAATGTGATTCTGGATATCGCCTTTGTGGTCTGGATTCCGATGGGAGTAGCAGGGGCGGCATTTGCAACGGTTCTGGCACAGTTGTTGTCCGGGATCGGATGTCTGGTTTATGCATGGAAGATCCTTCCGATTCTTCGGTTTACGAAAGAGGAACTGCGCTGCGACAGGGAGCTGGTAAAACAGATGTTGATTTACGGTGTACCGACCGGTCTGCAAATGAGTATTATCTCAGTGTCCGATATGACTTTACAGGCAATGGTCAATACCTACGGAACTGCTCTGATCGTGGCCTATGGTGTCTGCATCAAAGTGGAAGGTGTGGGATGGCAGATGGCGGAAGCCATCGGAACTTCACTGGGAACCTTTACCGGACAAAATGTAGGAGCAAACCACCTGGATCGTGTAAAACAGGGAGTCAGATGTGCCTATCTGATGAATGCAGTCTGTTATGGAATATTCTGTCCGGTAATCTGGTTCTTTGCCCGTCCGATCATGGAAGCATTTACCGGCAATCCGGAATCGATCCGTTACGGTGTGGAATATATGAAGATCTTCAGCTGCTTCTTTTTTGTGGGCGGTATCCTGGTGGTTTATCATAATATCCTGCGGTCGGCAGGAGATGTAACCATCACCGTACTGATGGGAGTCAGTGAAATCATCACCCGAATCGGCTGCACCTTCCTTTTTACTGCTGTTTTTGGATACTATGGGCTGTGGTGGGTATCTCCGCTGACCTGGTGTTGCGCGATGCTGGTTGGTTGTGTCCGGTATTATTCAGGAAAATGGAAAAAGAAGGTACAGCTTCAGAGAGGAGACAGTATACATGGGTAGAAAAAGAAAACCAAAGATGGAATACCGTTATTATGAAATTCCGACAGGAAGTCCGGTGCTTGCTTTACTGGGGGATAAATGGGTGCAGAATTACGGAAGGGAGATTGATTATCTGCATTTTCATAATCATCTGGAAGTTGGGTTTTGCTATTATGGGGAAGGCACAGTTACTTTTAAAGAAGAAGACCTACCCTTTGACGGAAATATGTTTACGGTGGTACCGAAGAACTTTCCGCATACTACAACCTCTACGGGAGACAGTATCAGTTACTGGGAGTGGCTGTTTATTGATGCTGACAAATTCCTGAGGGAAGTTTATAAAGATAACCCCAGGATGGCACAGAAAGTGATCGATCGCGTGAATAAGAGAGCCCATTTTGTGAGGGTTCAGGATAAACCGCAGATCGGGGCACTGGTGCAGCAGATTATTGAATGTATGCGGGAAAGAAAGGAATTCTATCTGGAAGAAGTGAAAGGACTGACCCTGGCTTTTCTTTTACAGGTGGCAAGGTGGAATCGGGAAGAAGTGGAAAAGGCAGAATTCGAGGCGGGAAATACCAGTCTGATCACACCGGCGATTGACTATATCAGCGAATGCTGTGACCGTCCGATCAAGGTGGAGGAACTGGCTGCGATGTGCCATATCAGTGAAACGCATCTGAGAAGGGTATTTCGTGACTGTATGCAGATGTCGCCTGTTGAATATATCAATTGGGTTCGAATTCGCACAGCATGTGGGGAACTGAAGCGTACAAACGATACGGTGGGAGATATTGCCGTACGATGTGGCTTCTCCACATTATCCACGTTCAACAGGAATTTTCACAGGATTATGGGCATTTCGCCACAACAGTGGAGAAAGGATCCGGAACATTTTGAACGGAAATTGTTGAATTATGATATAAAAGTCGAAAAAGGATGGTAAAAACCGTCAAAACATCTTAAATGGATGAAAATGCACAGAATTCTGTTAAATATGAGTACACATGCAGGAAAAGTATGGTATAATGTGTACATAATGATTCACAGAAAGTTCAAAAACTGTACACATTCACTAATGGGAAAAGCGAGTGAGAGATGCCGGTTTTTGGCAGAGTGAACAAATACATATCAGGAGGATATACATTTATGAAAAGAAAAATTGTAGCAGTTGTATTAGCTTCCACAATGGTATTCGGAATGACAGCTTGTGGCTCTTCAGGAGCAAGCGATTCCTCAAGCACAGGAAGCGACGCAGCAACAGACGACACAGCAACAGATGACGGTTCAGAAGAGGCAAACGTTACAGAAGGAAGTTCTGACGATGAAAACACACTGACTGTTTGGACATGGGATCCGAACTTCAACATCTATGCAATTGAAAAAGCAGCAGAGATCTATGCAAAAGATCATCCTGGATTCAAAGTAGATGTAAGCGAGATCAAATCCGACGATATCGAAACAAGACTGACAACAGCTGTTTCTGCAGGAGATTTGAGCACACTGCCTGACATTTTCCTGATGCAGGATAACTCCTTCCAGAAATATGCTACCAACTATCCGGACGTCTTCACAGACCTGACAGATTCCGGTATCGACTTCAGCCAGTTCTCATCCGCAAAAGTTGCTTACTCCACACTGGATGGTAAGAACTATGGTATCCCGTTTGATAACGGTGCTGTTATCGAATGCCTGCGTACCGATATGCTGGAAGAAGCTGGATACACAGTAGATGACTTCACAGACATTACATGGTCTGATTTCATGGAAAAAGCAAAAGTTGTTAAAGAAAAAACCGGTCAGCCAATCCTGACATCTCAGGCTGGTTCACCTGACCTGGTAATGGAAATGCTGCAGTCCTGTGGAGAGTCTCTGTTCAACGAAGACGGATCTGTTAACATCAAAGACAACAAAGCTCTGAAACCAATCCTGGAGATCTATCAGCAGATGGTTGCAGACGGAACATTAGTAGAAGTTACTGACTGGGATCAGTACATCGCATCTATCAACAACGGCACAACAGCTGGTGTTATCAACGGATGCTGGATCATGGCTTCTATCGTAGCTAACGATGATCAGTCTGGAAAATGGGCGATCACAAATATGCCGAAACTGGATGGCGTTGACGGAGCTACTAACTACTCCAATAACGGTGGTTCTTCATGGGCAATCAGCTCTAACTGCCAGAAACAGGATCTTGCAATTGACTTTATGAAATCCACATTTGCCGGAAGTACAGATCTGTACGATGACATCATCTCCAAAGGAGCTCTGGCAACATGGGCACCAGCTGGCGATACAGATGCATATGCTCAGCCTGTAGAATTCTTCAGCAATGAAGCAGTTTATGCTAAGATCGTAGATTTTGCTACAAAGACTCCTTCCAATATCACTGGTGCATTCTACTATGATGCTCGTGATGCTGTAGGTGTTGCACTGTCCAATATCATCCAGAGTGGTGCAGATCTGGACGATGAAATCGCAACCGCACAGGATACTGTAGAATTTAATATGGGTGGCTGATTCAGCTGAACAGTTAAAAACCAAGAAGTGAAAAATAAATAAGAAGAGGGTCTGCTTCGAAAAAAGCGGAGCAGACCCTCTTTTTCTAAGAAATCTCCAAAAGAAAGGAAGGATGGATTTCATGAGCAATCAGAAGAAAAAAGGATTGACACTGGCAAAGAAACACAACCTGACCGGTTGGGCGTTCTTACTTCCTGCAACCCTGTTGATTGGCTGGATGAGTTTTTATCCGATGATTCGGGCGTTCATCCTGTCATTACAGACGGGCATGGGTGTAAACCTGAGCTTTAATGGCTTTGCAAACTATGCACGTATTTTAAAAGACCCAACGTTTAAACAGACATTATTTAACACATTCTTCTACCTGATCGTTCAGGTGCCGATTATGCTGGTGCTGGCGCTGATGTTTGCATCTATGCTGAACAACAAGGATCTGAGGTTTAAGGGCCTGTTCCGTACATGTATTTTCTTACCATGTGCGACATCTCTGGTTTCTTACGCTATGATCTTCCGTTCTCTGTTTGCAAATGATGGTTTCATTAACATGGTTCTGCGTAGTTTGGGTATGTCACCGATCATGTGGTTTGGTAATGCATGGACAGCCCGTGCCGTTATCATCATCGCGCTGGTATGGAGATGGACAGGCTACAACATGGTATTCTATCTGTCCGGTCTGCAGAATATTGAATATTCTGTATACGAAGCGGCAAAGATCGATGGGGCAAGCCCGATGCAGTCATTCTTCAAGATTACTGTACCACTTCTGAAACCGACCATCCTGCTGACAGCCATTACATCTACGAATGGTACCCTGCAGCTGTTTGATGAGTCCCTGAACCTGACAAACGGTGGTCCTGGTAAATCTACTATGACAATGTCTCATTATATTTACAACATCTCCTTTAAGCAGAGCCCGAACTTCGGTTATGCTGCGGCGATGTCTATCCTGATCCTGATTATGGTTGCTATTCTGGCAATACTTCAGATGAAAGTAGGTGACGAGCGATAATGGGTAAAGGTAAAAAATTCTTCATGTATCTTATACTGTCAATCGCGTCAATTGTTTCTGTATTTCCACTGTACTATATGTTCTGTGCATCTACAAACAAGAGCGTTGACGTTATTGCAGGTAAACTGATTCCGGGAACGTATCTGATTGAAAACTACAAAGCACTGATCGCGAACCAGAATTTGGGACTGGCCCTGTGGAATTCCTTCCGAAATGCAACAGTACTGACTGTCCTGTGTCTGCTGATTTGTTCCATCGCCGGTTATGGCTTTGAGATCTATCACGATAAAGGAAAAGACGTTGTATTTACCATCCTGCTGACTGCTATGATGATTCCTTTTGCAGCCATCATGATTCCGATGTTCCGTATGTTCTCTACTTTGAAAATGGTAAATACCATGACAGCGTTCATGCTTCCATCCATTGCAACTCCGTTTATGATCATGATGTTCCGTCAGGCATCCAGATCCTTCCCTCATGATATCATTGAGGCAGCAAGAATCGATGGTCTGAGTGAAGTTGGTATCTTCTTCCGTATGTTCATTCCTACCATGAAATCCACATACGCGGCAGCTATCATCATCACATTCATGGGTGCATGGAATAACTATCTGTGGCCAAAGGTAATTCTGCAGAATAAAGATGCGATCACCATGCCGATGCTGGTTTCTAACCTGTTAAGTGGCTACACCGTAGATTATGGTATGCTGATGTTAGGTGTATTTATCTGTACAATCCCGACAGCAATTATCTTCTTTGCTTTCCAGAAGAGCTTTACAGAAGGTATCACAGGTGCTGTTAAATAATAAAAAAGTAGCTGTGCATATGCTGAATGGTTATGTATAAGTAAATTAAGGCGGATATTTATAGTATATGAATATCCGCCTGTTTTTTAGCAAAGATTGAAAAATAGGAGGAAAAAACAGAATGGGTACTTTCAATTACGATTTAGTAAAAGATCCTACGTATTTTAACGACAACCGTGTGGCTGCTCATTCAGACCACAGATATTACGCTTCTGTGGAAGCGATGGAACAGGATGTGGATAACTTCCGTCACAGCCTGAATGGACTGTGGAAATTCCATTACGCAAAAAATTACAACTCTACGATCCCGGGATTTGAGAAAACAGAATATTGTTGCAAATCATGGGATGATATCCGTGTACCGGCTCATATTCAGATGGAGGGATATGATGTACCGCAGTATGCAAATGTACAGTACCCGTGGGAAGGAAGAGAAGAAGTAGAACTGGGTCAGATTCCGGAGAGATTCAATCCGGTTGCTTCTTATGTGAAATATTTTGAAGTTCCGGAAGAGATGGAAGGCAAAAAAGTATTTATCTCTTTCCAGGGTGCAGAAAGTGGTATCGCTGTATGGCTGAACGGTAACTTTGTAGGATACAGTGAAGATACCTTTACACCGTCCGAATTCGAACTGACTCCTTATCTGAAAGAAGGAGAAAACAAACTGGCAGCTCAGGTCTTCAAATGGACCAGCAGCAGCTGGTGTGAGGATCAGGACTTCTTCCGTTTCTCGGGTATCTACCGTGATGTCTATCTGTATGCGATCCCGGAAGTCCATGTATCTGATGTGAAGATCCAGACACTTCTGGACGATACCTTCACCAAAGCGGATCTGGTGATCGATACCAAAGCAACAAAAGCCGGAAAAGTAAAAATTACATTATCCAAAGCCGGAAAAGAACTGCAGAGTGTGGAAGAAACACTGGCAGAGGAGTCTCAGTATGTGATGAAAGTGGAGAATCCTGAACTGTGGTCTGCAGAATCTCCTGTATTATATGATCTGTTACTGGAAGTGATGGATGAGAACGGACAGGTGACAGAAGTGATCCCTCAGAGAGTGGGCTTCCGTCGTTTTGAGATGAAAGATTCTATCATGATGCTGAACGGTAAGAGAATTGTCTTCAAAGGTGTTAACCGTCACGAATTCAGTTCTGTATCCGGCCGTGTGGTATCCAGAGAAGAACTGATCAAAGACCTGGTGACCATGAAACAGAACAATATCAATGCGATCCGTACCTGTCATTATCCGGATGCAGTCGGAATCTATGAACTGTGTGACGAATATGGTATCTACATGATCGCAGAATGTAACATGGAGAGCCACGGAAGCTGGGACATCAGCGCAGAACAGACCGGTGACTTCAGCAAAGTCGTACCATGTGACCGTCCGGAATGGATGGATATGATGCTTGATCGTGTTAACTCTATGTATCAGAGAGATAAGAACCATCCTGCGATCCTGATCTGGTCCTGTGGTAATGAATCTTTTGGCGGAAAAGTAATCTATGAGATGTCACAGCTGTACCGTAAGATGGATCCGAACCGCCTGGTACACTATGAAGGTGTCTGCCACGACAGAAGATATAACGATACCAGTGATATGGAAAGCCAGATGTATCCGTCTGTAGAAGCTATCCAGGAATTCCTGGAAAAAGACAGAAGCAAACCATTTATCTGCTGCGAATACACTCATGCAATGGGTAACTCCTGCGGAGGTATGCACAAATATACAGATCTGACCGATACCGAGCCGTCCTACCAGGGTGGATTTATCTGGGATTATATCGATCAGTCCATCTACAAAAAAGACCGTTACGGAAAAGAATTCCAGGCATACGGCGGTGATTTCAATGATCGTCCATGCGACTACAACTTCAGCGGAAACGGTATCGCATACGGCGGAGAAAGAGACGCATCTCCGAAGATGCAGGATGTGAAATTCAACTACCAGAACATCTCTGCCAAAGTGGAAAAAGACCAGGTAACCATCGTCAACAAGAACCTGTTTATCAACACTGATACCTTTGACTGCTTCGTAGTACTTGCAAAAGATGGAAAAGAAGTAAAAGAAGTTCCGATGGAAACTCATGTAGCTCCTTTGAGTGAAAAAACCGTAAGTCTGCCGATTCCGGTACAGAATCTGCCGGGTGAATATGCAGTTACTGTATCCTTCCGGCTGAAAGAAGATACCGTATGGGCAAAACGTGGTCATGAAGTGGCATTCGGACAGGGTGTCTACAAAGTAGAAGCACCTGCAAAAGCTGTAAAACCTGCAAGATTTGAAGTGATCAGATCCGGTCATGACTTTGGTGTTCGCGGTGAAAACTTCGATGTGCTCTTCTCTTACCTGAATGGCGGTCTTGCTTCTTACCGTTACGGTGGAGTGGAGATGATCCAGATGATCCCAAGACCAAACTTCTGGCGTGCACCGGTTGACAACGATAACGGAAGCCTGATGCAGATGCGCTGCGGACAGTGGAAACTGGCCTCCATGTATCTGTCTCACAAATATCCAACCGGAGGACATTATCCGGGAATGCATATCCCTGAGATCGAAGTTTTGGATGACAGTGCAAAGATTACATTTACTTATGCAATGCCAACGACTCCGGCAACCGAGTGCAAACTGAGTTATCAGGTATATGGAGACGGAAGCATCCGCACCACACTGACTTATGATCCGGTAGAGGGTCTGGGCGATATGCCGGAATTCGGTGTTATGTTCAAGTTCGATGCAGATTACGACAATGTAACCTGGTACGGCATGGGACCGGAAGAAACCTATGTGGACAGATGTGAAGGCGCAAAACTGGGTATCTACAGGAACAAAGTGGAAGATAATATGGCAAAATACATGGTTCCGCAGGAATGCGGAAACAAGGTTGGCGTACGTTGGGCATCTGTAACAGACCGTAAGGGCAGAGGAATGCTGTTTACCGGTGATGCCATGGAATTCTCCGCACTGCCATATACACCACACGAGATGGAAAATGCAATGCATCCATTTGAGCTGCCACAGGTACACTACACGGTAGTACGTGTATCCAAACAGCAGATGGGTATTGCCGGAGACGACAGCTGGGGTGCAAAACCACTTCCAGAATATCTGATCAAAACCGATGAAAAGATGGAATTTACATTCACATTCAAAGGAATCTGATGAAACCTATAAATAAATAATTAAACGAAAGGAAAAGCCTTTCTCCTTGATGTGAAAGGAGAAAGGCTTTTTTGATAAGACAGGAGAAGAACTTATGGCAAGAGAAGTAAATTTTGGAAAAATGCTCCATGGTGGAGATTACAATCCGGAACAGTGGCTTCACAGCCCGGAGATTCTGGAAAAAGACATCGAATATTTTAAAAAAGCGAAAATCAATGAAGTATCCCTGGGTATATTTTCCTGGGCAGTACTGGAACCGGTAGAGGGAGAATTCCATTTTGAATGGATGGAAAAGATTATAGATCGTCTGTATGAAAATGGCATTTCAACAATTCTGGCAACCCCGACCGGAGCAAGACCAAGATGGATGGCACAGAAGTATCCGGAGGTGCTTCGTGTAGATGCCAGCCGTCACAGAAATCTGTATGGAGAAAGACATAATCACTGTTATACATCTCCGGTATACAGAGAAAAGACAAGAATTATGAATACAAAACTGGCGGAAAAATTCAAAGACCATCCGGGTGTGATCGCCTGGCATATTTCCAATGAATATGGAGGAGAGTGTCATTGTCCGTTGTGTCAGGCAGCCTTTAAAAACTGGCTGAAAGACAAATATCAGACAGCAGATAAGATGAACCGGGCATGGGCAACCACATTCTGGAGTCACCGCTATAACGATTTTGATCAGGTAGACAGTCCTTCCCCAAGAGGAGACAGCTCTCTTCACGGTCTGAACCTGGACTGGAAACGGTTTGTGACCGATCAGACTGTAGATTTTGTAAAATGGGAGATCCAGGCTCTTAGAGATGCAGGATCCGACAAACCAACCACCATCAATATGATGTACGATTTCCAGGGATTAAATTATCACAAATTTGCTGATGTAGTAGATTTTGTATCCTGGGATAATTATCCACAGTGGCACAAGAAAGAAGAATACCTGACAGCCATGGATAATGGCATGCAGCATGATATCATGCGAAGCATTCAGAAAAAACCATTTTTGTTGATGGAGAACTGTCCGTCGGCAACCAACTGGCAGTCCGTAAGCAAATTAAAGAAACCGGGAATGCTTCATGCAGCTTCCATGCAGGCTGTTGCCCACGGATCCGACAGTATTTTGTATTTCCAGCTTCGACAGAGCCAGGGTTCCTCTGAAAAGTTCCATGGTGCAGTGATCGATCATTATGGCAAGGATGATACCAGAGTATTCAAGGAAGTAACGGAAGTAGGAGAAAGTCTGGAAAAACTTCAGGAAGTTACCGGAGCGAAGAACCCGGCACAGGTGGCTGTGGTATATGACTGGGAGAACCGTTGGGCAATGGAAGATGCCCAGGGACCAAGAAATAAAGGACTGTTCTATAAGGAAACTGTGGAAAAATCCTATTACGCATTCCGCAAACAGGGACTGAATGTGGATATGATCGATATGGAGCAGGATCTGGATGGTTATAAAGTAGTAGCAGCACCTATGCTTTATATGTTCAGGGAAGGATTTGAAGAGAAGGTTCGTAAATACGTAGAAAATGGTGGAACCTTTATCCTGACTTACTGGTCCGGTATCGTAGACAGTACTGATCTGTGTTTCCTGGAGGGAACGCCCCATGGACTGATGGATGTAATGGGACTTCGCAGTACAGAGATTGACGGTTTGTACGATGGGGAATATAATAGAGGAGTACCGGTGAGGGGAAATGAGCTGTGCCTGACGAAAACCTATACCTGTAACCATCTTTGTGAACTGGTTAAGACTTCTACTGCACAGCCTCTGATGACCTACGAAACCGACTTTTATGCCGGTATGCCGGCACTTACCGTGAACCTTTTTGGCAAAGGAAAAGCATACCATGTCTGTGCAGACTTTGAACAGGGATTTTATGATGAAGTTTATCGTAAGATTGCAAAAGAAGCAGGCGTAAAACGTGTAGTTGCCCATATTCCGGAAGGTGTGGAAGTATGTGTGCGCCGGAATCAGGATACAGATTATGTATTTGTACAGAACTTCAACCGCCAGCCGGTAGAAGTCAAGTTGCCTGTAGAACAGTATCCGGTATGGCTTGGAAAATATGATGGCACTATAGATCGGTTCGGCACCGTGGTATTAAAAGGAAAGGCAGGAAAAAAGGAATGATTCAAGAGAGCATTGTAAAACTGGTACAGTATGGACTGGCAACCGGTCTGGTAGAAAAGGAAGACAAGCGTTATACTACGAATAAAATTCTGGAATTACTGCAGATGGATGCAATCGGAGAAGAATATGTAAAACAGATTCTGGAGTCTGACGGAGCAGATCAGAGCGTAGTAGGTGAACTGGAAGGAATTCTGGGAGATATCTGTGACTATGCATATGAACATGGTCTGATGGAAGAAAACAGTGTAGGTTACCGTGACCTGTTTGACACAAAAGTTATGAGCCTTCTGGTAGACCGTCCAAGCAATGTGATCCGTCGCTTCTGGGAATTATACAAAGAAGATCCGGTAAAGGCTACCGATGCACATTACAAATTCAGTCAGGACACCGATTATATCCGTCGTTACCGTATCGCAAAAGATATGAAATGGGTAGCACCGACAGAATACGGTGATCTGGATATTACCATCAACCTGTCCAAACCGGAAAAAGATCCGAAAGCCATCGCAGCAGCAAAGCTGGCAAAACAGACATCCTATCCAAAATGTCTGCTTTGCATGGAAAACGAAGGCTACGCAGGAAGACTGAACCATCCGGCAAGACAGAACCACAGAATCATCCCGGTAACTATCAATAACAGCGAGTGGGGATTCCAGTATTCTCCTTATGTATATTATAACGAGCATTGTATCGTATTCAATTCTCAGCATGTACCGATGAAGATCGAACGTGCAACCTTCGCAAAATTGTTTGACTTTGTAAAACAGTTCCCGCACTACTTTGTAGGATCCAATGCGGATCTGCCGATCGTAGGAGGATCGATCCTGAGCCACGATCATTTCCAGGGTGGACATTATGAATTTGCCATGGCGAAAGCACCGGTGGAAAAAGAAGTAGTGATCCCGGGATTCGAAGATGTCAAAGCAGGCATCGTAAAATGGCCGATGTCCGTCATCCGTATAAGCGGTCCGGACACGGAGCGTCTGATCGAACTGGCAGACAAGATCCTGTTAAAGTGGAGAGGATACACTGACGAGGCAGCATTTATCTTCGCGGAAACCGACGGAGAACCACACAATACCATCACCCCGATCGCAAGAAAACGTGGTGATATGTATGAGATGGATCTGGTTTTGAGGAATAATATTACGACCGAAGAACATCCGCTGGGTGTTTATCATCCGCATGCGGAACTGCACCATATCAAGAAAGAAAACATCGGTCTGATCGAAGTTATGGGTCTGGCAGTGCTTCCGGCACGTCTGAAAGGTGAACTTGAAGGTCTGTGCAAAGCCATTGTGGCAGGCGAAGATCTGAGAAAAGATGAAGTTCTGGAAAAACATGCCGACTGGGTAGATGAACTGAAAGAAAAATATACTTTCACAGCAGAAAATGTGGAAGAGATTCTGAAAAAAGAGATCGGCATTGTATTCAAGAAGGTGCTGGAGCATGCAGGAGTGTACAAATGCACAGAAGAAGGCAGAACTGCATTCATGAGATTTATTGACAGTCTGTAAAAGAAAATAACGATTTTTATATAATACTTTGGTAAAGTGTTATAAAAATAAAGAGCCGGGTTGACAACAGCAATCCGGCTCCTTATAATAAAAGCATTAACGAAACTACATATCGAGCCAATAGAAGGTTGCAGGAAAGCAGGCGAAAGCCCGCCGAAGGAATAATACTCTCAGGTGTCCGTGAAAAACGGACGGGACTGTAACCGGATGGCCCTCTGGAGAATCCCAAAGATGGGTGCCGAAGGTGAAAGCAGATCTGTGATCTGCGAATCTCTCAGGCAAAAGGACAGTGTGAAAGATACAAAAAAGAAAAGCGGCATGTCGCAGTTGTTTTTTGTGTTTCGAGTGGATAATGAATAACAATTCTGAACAGAACCTGCAAAGGCGCAGAACAGTTATGGAAGTATCAGGTCCCGGGGATTTCCCCGGGACCTTTTTTGCCGGAAACGCTGTACTGGTTTCAGGTGAATAAAAAACGCTCTGCAAGGATATGCCCCGGCGCATTCTTTGGTATTGGCTTGAAACGTAAGAAAAAGTGAGGGAGAAGAAAAAACATGGAATTTGTTACAAAAGTAGTTGAGTGTGTCAATACGTTTCTGTGGGATTATGCACTGCTGATCCTGCTTCTGGGAGCCGGTATCATTTACTCGTTCAGCCTGAAATTTATTCAGATACGAAAGTTTGGTGCCGGAATGAAAGCATTGTTTGGTAATTTTTCGCTGCATGGCGGGAAAGGAGAAAATGGTCTCAGTTCTTTTCAAGCTCTGACAACAGCGATTGCCGCCCAGGTAGGAACCGGTAATATCGCCGGAGCAGCAACAGCGATTGCATCCGGAGGGCCGGGTTCCATCTTCTGGATGTGGGTCAGTGCATTCTTCGGAATGGCTACCATCTATGCGGAAGCTGTTATGGCACAGCATACAAGAAAACTGGAAAACGGACACTATGTAGGAGGCCCGGTATATTATATAAAATACGTATTCAAGGGCAGATTTGGAAAATTCCTGGCAGGTTTCTTTTCTGTAGCTATCATTCTGGCCCTGGGATTTATGGGAAATATGGTACAGTCCAACTCTATCGGTGCAGCATTTAACAATGCATTCCATGTACCGAAACTGGCAGTGGGAATCTGTGTGGCAGTGATTGCCGGCATCATCTTCATTGGCGGTATCAAGAGAATCGCAAGCTTCACAGAAAAAATCGTTCCGATCATGGCGCTGTTATACATCATCGGATGCCTTGTGATCCTGGTGATGCATCTTCCGGGGGTTGGAACTGCATTTAAAGATATTTTTGTGGGTGCTTTTGCACCACAGGCAATCGCAGGCGGTGCACTTGGTGTAACGGTTCAGAAAGCGATGCGTTTCGGTGTTGCGAGAGGACTTTTCTCCAACGAAGCAGGTATGGGTTCCACACCACATGCACATGCAACAGCGGAGGTTAAGGATCCGTGTGATCAGGGAATCATCGCAATGATGGGTGTATTTATCGATACATTTATTATTCTGACACTGACAGCTCTGGTTATCCTGTCCACCGGAGTACTTGGCAACGGACAGACAGGTTCTGAACTGGCACAGAGTGCATTCAACGTAGGATTCGGTAACTTTGGAAATATCTTTATTGCATTGTGTATGCTGTTCTTTGCCTTTACTACAATTGTCGGATGGTACTATTTCGGTGAAGTGAATGTTCGGCATTTGTTCGGAAATGGTGCAATAAAAGTTTATGCAGTGATCGTTGTGATCTGCGTAATCATCGGATCTACATTGAAAGTAGATCTGGTATGGGATATGGCAGATATGTTCAATGGTTTAATGGTGCTTCCAAACCTGATTGCACTTCTTGGATGTCTGGCGATCGTTCGCAAATTGACGAAAAAGAGCGAAGAAAGCAAAGAAAAATAATGGAATATAGACAAAAACAGAAAAATCCGCTTTGGGTAAAGAAACCAAAGCGGATTTTTTTGAAATTGGTTAAATTACACTTGATTTTTATAAAACAATGGTATAATATATAAACATGACGAAACAACATTTAAACAATACGTCAAAATCACCAGAAACAACAAGAGAAAGTGAAGGGTATTGTGCGAAATGTTCACGATAGTGGGGTGACAAACTATATAATGTCGTGAGCAAAACAAAAGATTCCGTAGTTATTATGACGAAACACAATATTAAGAAAAATTGTGAAGGAATGTAGATTTTCGTTCGTGTTCATACGGTAGGCGCCAGCAGAGTTTTTCTGAAAAAAGTAGTATGGGCAGAAGGAAAATTTATATAGAGACAACGGAAGATTGACGAATATGATGTTGTCTGAGTTATTTTCAAGACCTAAAGGGAGGGAAAGAGATGAAAAGAAAAATAGTTGCAGTTTTAACAGCAGCTACGCTTGCAGTTGGTATGTTAGCCGGCTGTGGCGGCGGCGGAAGTGATTCCAGTTCCGGCGGATCTACGGATTCCAGTGGAACAACTTCTACAGATGACAGTTCAGGCGGAAGCGGAACAGCAGCATCTGAAGGTATTACTACAGAAGTAGGAACTCCTCGTTCCGAGACACTGATCGTTGAGTGTCAGTCCCCAACAGATGTACCTGGTCAGTTTAATAGCTACATGACAGGTACCCAGATGGGATTCGGTATTCATCAGCTGATGAGTGCTCATCTGTGGGAAATGGATACCGCAAATGGTGAACAGTGGGGCGAGATTGCTGATGGCATGCCTGAGTCCAATGATGATTTTACCGAGTGGACAGTAAAAGTTCGTCAGGGTATCAAATGGTCCGATGGTGAAGACGTAACAGCGGATGACGTTGTCTTTACTTTCAATATGATTAAAGAAAATGACGGAATCGGTGCTAGTGCAGCAACAAACCTGTACATTGATTCAGTAGAAAAAGTAGACGATTACACAGTTCTGTTTAAGATGAAAGAATCATTCCCACGTTTCGTACAGAGATATGGTATCACTGTATGGGGAACTGATTACCGTATCGTTCCGGAACATATTTACTCAAAACAGTCCGATGTTACTACATTCAAGGATGAAGATCCTGTAGTGGCAGGTCCTTACACCGTAAAAGATTACGATAAGTTAGGTGACTGGGTGCTGTATGAACTGCGTGATGACTGGAAGGACAGCACACTTGGTGTTGCAGGACCCACTCAGTATGAGTACGCTGAAAATGCTACACCACCGAAATACGTATGGTTCCGTACATTCGCAGACTCTACCACAAAACAGATGGCTATGATCAACAACGAAGTTGACCTGCTGTGTGAAGTAACACTGGAAGAGTTTGAAACCATGAAAGCTTCTAACGACAAAATTAACTGCTGGTACAAGGATTTCCCATATGCAAACCCAGACGATCCGGGTGCAAAAGGAATTGTATTCTCACATGGTCAGGGCGCACCGTATGACAATGCAGACTTCCGTTGGGGTATCTGCTTAGCACTTAATATTGATGAGATCTCCATGAACACGTTCTCCGGAGCAGGACGTGCGGCTCCGATCCCGTTAATGAACAATACACAGTTCCTGCAGGAAACCTACACAATCCCAATGCAGGATTGGCTGGAAAACTTCGAACTGGATCTTGGCGATGGAACAACCTTCAAACCTTATGATACCGGTTATGCAAAACGTATGGCTGATTCTCTGGGCATCGAAGGAACAGATGAAGAACTGATTACCATGTTTGGTGCAGGCTGGTGGAAACATGATGAAGAAGCAGCTACAAAACTGCTTGAAAAAGCCGGTCTTGAAAAAGTAAATGGTGTATGGAATTATGAAGGCAAACCTTTCACCTTTGAAATGAGCTATCTGGCAGATACTGAGTTCCAGGAAGCACGTGGTGTACAGGCAGCTTACAACCAGCTGACAAAATTCGGTTTCCAGTGTTCAATCGCATCCAAATCTTCCGCAACATGGGATGTAGACGGTGGAAAGGGTAACTACCAGATCGCTGGTTACTGGCCATCTGGTGGTATCCTGAAAGACTTCTACTCTGCAATCAGCGGATTTGACGGTGATCTGATCAAACCTTTAGGCGAAACTGGTTCTGGTCAGGGACTTCGTTGGAATAACGAAAAAGTTACAGAGATACTTCACGAACTTGCTAATACTGATCCGGAAAGTGATAGATCTTACGAACTGCATACTGAATTCCTTAAGGAATGTGTAACAGATATGCCGGAAATCAACTTCCTCTCTGGTACAAAATTCGTTCCGACCAACTCAACTTACTGGGAAGGTTATCCGGATGCGGACAACCCGTACAATGGTCCATGGTGGTGGTGGAGCTGCTTCAAATACATGCTTCCAAACATCACTCCTACACAGGCTTAATCCTTTAAGTCTTTAGGAACAGTAATAAAATGATGAAAACAGCAAAAACTGACAGAGTTATTTGCTGAAATATCAGAAGGGACGGAGTTGTAAGAAAAGCTTACGATCCGTCCCTTTTGTGTAGAAATAGTAGTAAAGGAGTGCTGTGTATGAAATTTAAAAAATTCTTTCTGCAGCGAGTGCTTGCATGGGCGCTGACTATCCTGATCGGTGTTACCTTTATCTTCTTCATTCCACGTATGTTTCCGTCAGATCCTGTTGAAAACATGATCGCACAGATTCAGTCACGTTCCGGTAACATGGATCCAGCCGAGATGGACGCCCTTCGTAGCAGCCTGCGTGTGCAGTTTGGACTTGATGGCTCGTTGCTGCAACAGTATGGTTATTTCCTGTGGCACGGTCTGCTGCATTTTGACTTTGGTCCGTCACTGATGAGTTATCCGGAGCCGGTTGGAAAAATTATCGGAAGATATCTTCCGTATACTCTGATCTTATGTCTGACCTCCACATTTATTGCGTGGATCGTAGGTAACCTGATCGGTCTTCTGGCAGGATTTCGGAAAAATAAAACTTCATCCAAGATTTTGGAAGCAATTGCAATTTTTATTTACCCGATTCCTTACTTCCTGGTAGCGTTGATCTTACAGATTATATTTGCATTTATATTAAAATGGTTCCCGTTGCAGGCAGTTATCAATACTAAAGGTGGATTTGGTCCTTGGATCGCTTCTGTGGTCAAGGCTTCTATCCTTCCGGGAATCTCACTGCTGTTACTTGGTACCGGATGGTGGATCATCTCCATGAAATCTCTGGCGAGCACCACAGCAGAAGAAGATTATGTACGTTATGCCCGTTTCCGTGGACTTTCCGAGTTCGCTATCGGCAAAAACTATGTAATGCGTAACTCCATTCTGACCCAGATCACAGCACTGGCAATGAGCCTTGGTGGTGTTTTCGGTGGTTCCATCATGACCGAGATTATTTTCGGATACCCTGGAGTCGGTTCTCTGATTCAGGCCGCGATCCTGCAGTCGGATTATAATATGATCCTTGGCTGTATTACGATTTCCATCGTAGCGATTGCTTCAGCAACTTTAATTGTGGACCTGATCTACCCGTTCATCGATCCGCGAATCCGGTACGGCTGATAAGAGGGAGGGACAGACATGAAGAAATTTTGGAAAACAGCCAATTTTCGTTTAAAGGCAGGCTTGATTTCTACTTGCTTTTTCCTGATCATTGGGTTCGTAGTATATTTTATCCCACATACAAATCCGTTTACCTATAATACATACCCGAATAATCTGGGAGTTTCTGCTGAACATTGGCTTGGAACTACCAGTATGGGACAGGATATTGTATGGCTGCTGATCGAAGCCATTCACAATTCTTTGATGATTGGTCTGATCGTAGCTACTATTGGTACTGTTGTGGGTGTTCTGGTTGGTCTGCTTGCAGGTTTTGCAGGCGGCGCATTGGACAGAGTGCTGATGATTATCACGGATACTTTCGTAGTAATCCCGTCTCTGCCGATTCTGATCATGATGACTTCCCTGATGAAAGGAAGCTCTACTGTAATTGTTATGGCACTTGTTCTTGCGATGTTCGCCTGGGCATGGCCAAGCCGTCAGATCCGTTCCATGGCTCTGACAATCAAAGAGCGTGACTTTATTCACACAGCACGTTTCTCCGGTGAAAGTACCTTACAGATCGTTGTAACGGAGATTCTCCCGTTCGCACTGTCCTGGTCACTTTCCAACTTTATGAATGCAACACTGAGTGCAATTGGTTCAGAATCCAGTTTGGCCGTTCTGGGTCTGTCACCGGGAAACCTGGTTTCTCTTGGTAACATGATTCAGTGGGCAAGAGGATACAATGCAGTCCTTGCTAAGAGATGGCTCTGGATCGGTTCTCCGATTGTTGCAACCGTTATCTTATTTGTTGGCCTGTTCATGTTGATTACAGGTTACAACGATTATCAGGCTAAGAAGAGAGGCAGGTGATAAGTATGCTGAAAATCGAGAATTTGTCAACGTCTTATAAGACAATAGACGGTGATGTACACGTACTCAAGGACATTAACTTTGAGATTAAAGACAATGAGATCTTCGGCATCGCAGGCGAGTCCGGATGTGGTAAAACCACCCTGCTGAACACTCTTTATGATATTGTTGACTATCCGTTGGTGATCGATCAGGGGCGTGTTGTTCTGGAAGGTGAAAAAGACGGAAAGAAATATTCATTCGAATCTGGAAAGATTCGTGACACCTGGTGGAACAATATCGCATATGTGCCACAGGCTGCACAGAGTGTTCTGAACCCGATCGTTCGTCTGAAAACACAGTTTCTGGATTCTATTCCAAAGGACCAGAAAAAGAATGAAAAACCGGAGGAAACTCTGGCAAGAGTTGCTGATTATCTGAAAGAACTGAATCTTTCCCCGGATGTTCTGGAGTCATTTCCATTCCAGCTGTCCGGTGGTATGAGACAGCGTGCGATCATTGCACTGGCAACCTTTATGTCTCCGGGTGTTGTTCTGGCCGATGAGCCGACAACCGCTCTGGACGTAGTTGTACAGAAGGGTATTCTTATGATGCTGATGCGTCTGCAGAAACAGTTAAAGAATACAATGATCATTGTAAGTCATGATATGGGTGTTCATTATCAGATTACAGACCGTATGGCGATCATGTATTCCGGTAGTATTGCAGAGCTCGGTAAGACAGAAGATATTTTCAATGATCCGATTCATCCGTATACAAAGATGTTGGTAGATGCTCTTCCGCGTGTAGGTGAGGATGTACAGCGAGTTGGTATCGCAGGACGTCCGCCGGCACTGAAGAATCCGCCGCCAGGATGTCGTTTTGCACCTCGTTGTCCGCATGCTACGGATCGGTGCCGCAGTGAAGTCCCGAAATTCCGGGAAATAAGACCGGGTCGTTTCGCTGCGTGTCACTTATTAGAAGAGGAGGTGAAGACGAATGGCTGATAAATTATTGGAAGTAAAAGGCGTCAGCAAGATTTTCCGTGTAGGTGGTATGCTGCGTGGTAAAAAGCTGGTGGCTGTAGATAATGTTTCTTTATCTATCGATGATGATAAACCGGTAATCCTGTCTATCGTAGGAGAGTCCGGTTGTGGTAAATCTACTTTATGTAAGATGATTCTTCGTCTTCATAACCCGGATATGGGTGACATCGTTATGGATGGAAAATCTTATGCAGATAAAAAAAGCTATGATCCAAAACAGTTCAAACTGGATGTACAGCCGATCTTCCAGAATCCATACGAATCTTTCTCCGCAAGAAAGACCGTAGATACTTACCTGTATAACACTGCTCTTCGTCTTGGCATCGCAAAGAACAGAGCAGAAGCAGATAAAGTTGTTGATGAAGCATTAAAGAGTGTTGGTATGTCTCTGGCAGTCGTAAAAGGAAAATATGCGACTCAGTTCTCAGGTGGAGAGCTGCAGCGTGTATCTATCGCGAGAGCCCTGATTACCCGTCCGAAACTGATCATCGCAGATGAGCCTGTTGCGGCAATCGATGCATCTATGAAGATGAACATCGTAAACCTCTTTAAAGAGCTGCGTGACAAATATAAAATCTCATTTATTTATATTACTCATGACCTGTCGACTGCATACTATGTATCCGATTATATCGCAACCTTGTATCGTGGCTGTCTGATCGAATACGGACCGGCAAAACAGATCATGGACAATCCGGCACATCCTTACACCGAACTTCTGATGAGTTCTGTACCCCGTGTCGGAGACAAATGGGAAAAAGAAATTGTCATGCCGGATATGGAAGGAAAAGAATATGCAGTGGAATACTGTAAGTTCGCACCTCGTTGTCCGTACGCAACCGATGAATGTCGTCAGAAACGCCCGGATGCAAAAGATATGGGCAATGGCCGTATGGTTCTTTGCTGTCACCCTCTGTGTCAGCAGACAAAAGAAGCGTAAGATAAGCTTGTAAAACATAAAAAGGCTGTCGCCTTCGAAACTTGTGAGAGTTCCGGAGGCGACAGCCTTTTGCTTTACGGGAAATTGCTTTCCTGTAAAGTAAAAAACGCTCCGCGAGGATGCACCAAGGCACATTCTAGAGCGTGTCTGAAAAAGGCTTTTCGTGAGCTGCGAGTCCCAGTTTGTGGGAG